>Ga0116231_10000334_pt1 | contig 76019 bp, 60 predicted proteins | sample S1TSphgellanicum_2_FD_89695 | JGI IMG/M metagenome (GOLD analysis project Ga0116231, IMG submission 89695) | Host-associated microbial communities from peat moss isolated from Minnesota, USA - S1T2_Fd - Sphagnum magellanicum MG | ecosystem: Host-associated > Plants > Peat moss > Unclassified... | reverse complement strand
TCTATCAAGTGATTAAACGAGGATAAAGATAGAGTCCAGTTTTACATGTTCATTCCAACAACGATGTAAATCGTAGTAAAAAGAAAATCCGTTGGCTTTATAGTAGACCGTGAGGGTTCGAGTTATTTGGGATTTTATTTTTCCCCACCAAGTTTCCATTGTCCACCTCCCCTCCATCCTCTACATTGTGTCTTTGCCTTATTTTTTAAATCTTTGGTGGGGTCCAAATTCCAGTTTTACCGTGCACAAAAGCATTGCCCAAAAAAAGATTGTGCCCTTACATCAATCAATATCGCTCCTAGTATACAATAGAAATGGTGGTTTTTTTACACAATAGGCCACAGCTCATGATGCATGTCTCAAGCAAACATTATGGTTTCATCAATTATAATGTACTTACTATACATTATGTTTATAATTAATTGCAATTACAATTTATAATATGTGATATTTATTGTGACATATATTACATTAAAATTATATTTTGAGATTTGTTTGGCATTTGTGTATTATGTGCCACAATTTAATATCAAACTCTAATTTTATCAAGATATGATACAATAAAAAACACATATTGTGCATTGTAATAGATGAAACCACAATGTCTACAGTACATAGTATGTCATGAACCATGGGCTATTGTGTGAGAAAAATCACATTTTGTTCTAGTGCTAAATCTTATGTTTAGGTTAGGGCATCTCCAATATGTGACACATGACCCTGCAAAAATATTTTTCACATCCAAGTTTGGTTATTTACTTCTTTTGCAACCACACAGCAAATAGGTGGGGGACTACTAATAGCAAACCACCTGGACCAAACACTATGATGGGCCAATCAGAAACACTGTAATTGAACCAATCAGTAGTCAGATCATATTTATTACACTATTTTCTGCAGGTGCAGAGCATTGCTGCGCCTTTTACCACAAACCAATTATGCGGAGCCAAACCGGAATATTTTAAGGTTTCTTCCTCCAGTTTTAATGTACACAATCACGTATTGACCGCAGCTAGAGATGCTCTTATAGGTGTAAGATCTTTCCCACTCTTAAAATAGTAGACTAACAACCCACCTCTCTTAGCTTTGTGATCCATGTATGTTTAAATCTATACAGTCTCCTGCTTTAATATAATCCCCAAATGTGAGGCCAACTAAAATCTCGTTAGGACCCTTGTTTTGGGAATGCTCCCATTCTCTAGGTTTACCTGGCACTCTCCTTTTCAAAAGGGATTCTAGTGATTCAGAGCATCATTTTCTTGATAGAACCAGGCATTCAATTGATAGTGAATTTTTAATCCTACAATGCTATTTGGTGATTTTGTGTTTGTGAGCATATGCCAAATTTGATTGCCCAAATAATCCACAAATTGTTACTACACCCTTTTGTGATTAGTACCTAAGCTTCTTTTATATGATATATGACATCTTTAAAATATTCAAAAGAGAATTAAAAGAGTGGCACAAACTGTGCTAAAACTATGTCAATGTTTTGTTTTTATTATTCCACTTAGTGCACTCCACAAATAATAGAAGCATTTTACCACATTAAATCAGTGATTGGCATATACAAATGAAAGTACATACGTTGTTTAGAAAACACAATAAGAAATGCACAACATTAAATTCTACTTCGGAAACAATAATAGGCCATACAGGTCAGGTGGGGGCAAACCAACCAACAGAGATTGTGGTAAGTAATAACTTGGGTTGCTTATGTACTATGATCAACTTACTTCTGCCATATCTACAGCACATTTGCTTGCTTGCTTGCTTAGTCCATTGATTTCTCTTGTTGGCCAGATTCTTTCCGTGATGTCTGTTTTTACATGAACAAGTTTTGCATGTAGCATGCAACACAAACTGTTCATTTATTCTCCTATCTACTAAACTTAGTAGACATGCATACAGCATATTCCAGTATTACAGGAACAATCCCAGCCCCACCCAAAAAAAGGGGTGGCAAGAAGGAAGGACATAGAAGGACTCGGAATAAGTCATTCAGAAAAAAAGGTTCAAATTATAAACATGAAAAAAATTCTTTTTAAAACATGTCCCAAATTTTTATTTTTAATAAAAAGAAGAAAGCAAGAAAATGCATGAAACTATAATTAAAGATTTAAAAATATGTTTTTAAAAAAATTCAATTTATTTATTAAAAATTCAAAAAAAAATTGGGTAGTCTCATAATCAACATCAGTGTTTTTTTTTTTCAATTTTGTGATGCTGTTCAAGTGATGATCATACATAAGTTTATTTAGTGAAAATTTACAGTATTTAAATATGAAAGTAGAAAATCTTTTGAACCCTTTCATGTTGCAGGTAATTGTGGTGATTAATAATTTTTAAAATATTTTTTGGATTTTTTATTTTTAGAAATAAAGAATTTGTGACAAAATATTCCTCTTTCAAATTATTTTTCACAAAATGGCAAAAATCCACACCCCAAAAAAATCACTGATCAATATAAGTAATAATAATCCTCGTGCAACGACATAGCATTAACGTTTTCATCAGCAAAAACTACATTGGGTCCCCATTGGGTACCCGACCCACCATGGGATTGAGTCCACCTGGGGTGTTTTATTTGAACAACCAGGGATATGTAAAAACTTATTCTCTCTACTCAGATGTTAGGGGACGATGACAGAGAGTGTGCAATAGAGTGTATGGACAAAATGTATTATTGGTGGTGACGGTCTATTATTGTTCGACGCCGGAATAAGAGTCTCTTCCATAAATGTAAAAGCATGCCTGGGGACAAGTGCATTGAACCGGGAGGAGGCACATGGGAAATGACTTTGGGAAATCGACAAGTGTTTTGTGGTTTCATTGTTAAGGTCAAGTGAAAGAGGAGAGAGAGAGAGGAAGAGAGTTTCCACTCTCCATTCTTGAGGACACATGTAGCTTGTTTGCTAGAACAAGTGGAGTCCAATAGTCAAGGTACTCTCTTTTTATCTTGTTACAAAGGCAAGCTCAATATTATGCAATTGGTAGCTGTTTGATCACGTCAAAATATTAAACAGGTGAAAAAATTTGATTGCGTCTGGTACAAAAGTACTGCCAGCACTGCATGATGTCAGAAAAACGGGTAAACTCTCATAACCTGTGAGACCCATTCTTGTAACGACCGCGTAGTCACGTCACAAATTTATCCCGTGTAACACTCGACCTCTTGCCATGACATACATGGGATGCAGATTATCCAGCATTGCATACTCCCATTTCACGATCCCATGAGCCCATCATGTAACTTGGAGTCGTTTCAAACCCTAGTCCCGTGCATTGAGACTATCGCAAAGCAAAGCCCATACTACAAGTCTTGGAATCTAAACCCTAATGCAGTGTAACAGTTCCTCGCCATCTCCCTCACCATCGTTGTACAGGCTTCACACAATAAGTAGCTTTATTGCACATTAATAATTTGGCTTTTGTCTTTAAGAGAGTTCAACTCATATATATCAAGTTTTTTAAAGTGTTGGTTGAATACTACAAGCAATTTCAGTAGCTGGTGTGGAGCTGGAGCTGAAGTGTAAAACCTACAACTTTCAAGCTCAAGATTGATGCTTGGGTAAGCGTTTTGCTTTTCGTTAGAATCCATGGCTGTAAAATATTTGGGGAAACACCCTCCTATATTGGACAATGTTTTATTAAGGCATTCATGGATGGCATGGAAATCTTTGATGAAAAAACCTCTTGTAACAACAAATTGTTAGTAAAGAAGCTAAAAACATCAAGATGATGTTACAATATCATCTTGATCATTCATTAAATGCATATAATTAGAGAGATATGGTTGTTCATCCTACCATGTTTTTGGCTATTTAAAGAAAAATAAACAACAAGAAAAGGTTGTGCTAGGTTACATTGGAGCCTAGTATTTTTGTTGGACTCAAAAAACCATTAGCACCCAAGTTGTTAATTTTTGTTTCAAACTTGTTATTGTTGTTAATATGGATGTCAAGTTTTCCAATGGCTAAAAACAAAAATGAGAACCTCAAACAAATTCAACAATTGAATTTATTGAGGGGTTAGTATGTTACTTTGTTAACTTGGGATACGAAAATACATTGAGTAATTTGTGACTCTAGAGTTTTACAATGAACTTAAATTGGAGTATGTGGCTATCAAGGTAACAAAGTTTTTGGTTGTCAATTGTTGTTTAAATTTCCATTTATACGATTGTTACACTAACAAAGAAAATCGCCCCTATGTTAGGTTACATTCACCAACCATGAAAAAGCAATGACATTAGCGGGTGAACAATTGAGCTTGCTCACTTGAGTAGGACAAAATTTTCAAGAATATTTCATGCCATGTCATGGAATATTCTTGGTATATTCATTTTTCATGTGGCAAATTTCAAGTGACGTGGTAGAATATTTTGCCACATCACCAAAGTTTTTCTTGGAATCAACAAATGTTTATTGATTCTAAACATGGGCTTGGCGAACAAAGCTCTCAAGTGCAACTTCATGTGAGGGCTTGAAGACAAATGAAAATAAAAAGATGCATTTCATAATCCTTGGTGCAACTAATATTCAAAATGTCTTAGGGTCAAAAAAAATATTTGATTTTTAAAACTGTTAAAATGGGTGGAGATTGCACGATTGAGAAATATTTGTGAAATGGTCAAAGTATTACGATATTATACACAAAGAAGCACATTATGACTATTAAAAGTTTTATTGCAAACTTCATGAATGAAAAAATCATAATTAATTTGATACAAATACAATTGTGATGTACTGTCACTAAAGTCCTAAGACTTTAAAGTGTTGTAACAAACACTGAACTTCTTCCCAACTCCATGTGTAATAATGAATGAAATTTTTCGTGAGCCCATAGAACATAATTGACTTCAAGACGTGATACACATGTTTACATTGCATGTATGTCCCAAGGCCATTTTAAAAACCTACCAACATTGTCACAAAATAAACAAATGAACATCCAAGGAAATTTCCAATAGTCACATCGTAACATTTGTCATTTGAAAGAATATTGTAAATTTGTCCATACCTAGGCGAGGGGACATCAACAACGAAGAAAACAATGCACTGGAGAAGCAAAATGCTAGCCTCCCAATTATTAATGTGTTGTTGTGTCATTTTGAGAACTAAAGGTCATCTCACCTTCTTGCCACCACAAGTTGTAGGCCAACAACTTGCATCAAAGGGCCTCACAAGATTGGGGCAATTCACTATAGTAGGCACATGGGAATTGCTTGAACATGAAGATTGGGAACCAAATAAACTTCAAGAATTGCTTTTATGGAGGTGGTCAAAAGAAAACCCTACTTCTTCTAAAATTATTAACTCATTTTGAGTTAAGTTTATACCTTCTTGGATGGGCCATATAGTTGGAACTACAAGCTTAGCAACTACAAATTTTTGCGATGTTCCACCAATGCAACAATTCAAGTCATCCGAACAAAACCAATGCTTATGGTTCTCCAATGATTTTCTGTGATATTGTACCCAGAAACCTAAGTACCATGGAGCAAGAATTCCACTTACAGATTTGCAAAAGTTGATCCTTGCTTTGCATTTGAACGTTGTGGTTTTCTATAGCATAGAACATTGAATTGCAAAATTGGATAGGCAATGTTCAATATGCCACTAGATGACAGCACAAATATTTTCCTTCAACTCTAGGCCACCTTGAAATACCAAAAGTAGCAACTTACTGGAACTAAAGGGCAGTTGTTGCATGTGTACATCGTCCACAACGTTGGGTTCAACAATAGGAAAAATTACTTGTGGACAAAAGAAATTCACACGATTAGTATGATGGGAATCATTGTCAACATTAAGAGGAGAATCAACAGGTCAGTTGGAAGACCCAAAAACCTCTTTTCCCTTGAGGTGTGGTAAGCAATTTGTGAAGGACAATCCAAAAGTGTAATTTGCCATTGTTGCGACAAGTCTAGCAAGATCATTTGACCTTCAAACCTTCCTCAACAATAATTCATTCCTATCAAGACCATGATGAGATGAACCACCTTGGAAATATTGTATATACAATTAGATTGTTTGAAAACACAAATGTAGTCATTAGACGTTGTTGTGTACAAATAAGTGTCACATTTTTCCAATTGTCACAATCGGATGTTATGCATAATTTCGACCATATTACAAGTGGGCATGTCAACCCACTTTTTATCATTGAACTTTTGTAAAAGAAAAGAAAAGAAAGATTAACAAAATTTGAAATGTCACAAGACATATGGAAACATAGATGGAAGTGGAATGTAGATGAAACTCAAGTGCAAATGGAATTCTAATTTTGAATAAACAGAAGAGATAGGGAGTCATAGGAAGTTTGGAGGTGAAATGTTTGCATGGACCATGAAACCTCCCCATTGTTTGACACGAAAATGCTAAAAGCTAAACCAATTTGCAAGCTCATGGACACCTGCCTCCAAAGCAACACCTAGTGACAGCCACCTATAATGAATTGTAGCATAAAGATCATAAGCCTCCACAAGGGATTTTGCATTCTTGTATTAGTGGCATAAAACATTATGTTGATTTTGTAACTCAAGTTTGATTTTTTTTGGTGTGCTTATCAAACGATTGAATCCAATGGAATAAATAGGAGTGTTTTTTATCGGTCCCCACAACCATAAACAATTCTAATAGCATTCCAATTGGCTATGCGTTATTAGCCATGAATCCCGTGATATTCGGTTTTGCAAACCCGTGCTTTAACATGGTTTCGTTAAACTTTGTGCACATGATCTATGGAGCTTTGATGTCCTCAGACTACATGTCACAAATCGCAATGGTCATCACTTTACAATAAGCAAGATTGTACACATGACAAGCCATAATTGTCTAGCCAACAACACACTTCACATGATTAAACATGTTCCAAATGTTCTACAAATCGCCTCCAAGTTGCATTCACATGACAAAGCTTGCTCCATTCCCCACACCATTTATCGACATCTTGAAAATGAAAACCTTTTGTCCTATAGTTTGACCTAGGAAGCAACATTCCTAGATGTCATCATAGTGACTTTTCGACTTTAATTCAAGGATGCTACCAATATATCGATGACCTACACAGTGCTTAAGAACAATACCCAGGTTACAAACATTGGGTCAACTTAATTCTAAAAACTTATCTTGGATCTACTCCAATTGTTCACTGTTCAAAAGCTCCACAATGCCATCACCACTATCATCAAGTAGATGCGTAACCAAGAAGGTCTTGTTAACACCCAATGAAATCATAGATATTTTCGCATATTTGGCATGCAATCGACCTCCTCTGTGATCAACCTTTTAATCTTGTCCACAAACTCTTTGCACTTGCCATCCACCATAGGATGCTTGTGGACCCCGAAATGAATAGCCAGTCTAGTGATTGTTGGTAGTCTAACACAACATAATAAATTCATCTAAGACAATCCACCACACACAAGGGAGGAAAATGATAGAATTTGCATGCAAAGGAAGAAGCAAATGGAGATAGTGCCATCTGACCCACAATTGGAATATGTGTGCACTCATTACACCAGAAGATTTCATTACAAGAACCAATGTGCACAAAGTTTTCACAATCATCATGAAGACACCATAAGTGACCCAAGTGACGAGCTTTCCTGAAACTAAGCCCAAAATTATTCTTGATATTGGTTATGATCACCTTGCACCAAGTATGGCCATCATACTTTGTATCCATGCCCTACATTTGTGAAGGCCTATGCACAGTTGAAAGCATGGGTGGCAATTTGAAAAAGACATCTCCATAAAAAAAATTGACAAGAATTGAAGTTTTTAAAGAGGTATTTTGTCATAATCCAGATTTTGTAGTTCATTGGAGGTATGTCTTGGCAGCACCATAGCATGGAGGCAAAAGACAACAAACTGAATATTACTTGTAGGGTTGGAAGGTTGTGGTAATTACGAAGCAAGACATTGAAAACTCGTAATCAGCGATCTCATTGAAGACCCATTGGGTGTCAAGTTATCACCTGAAGAGGAATCAAATAGTTCAATGAAAATAGAACATGCATGAGCATTGAAACATTGAAGGAGATTGTTGAAAACTTCGTGCTTGTCTTTCACAATCTTGATTACAGAACCTATAATTCCCAACATGAAAATGGTGTCTTGAAAGTTATGATTCAAACTATCACCAACAATGTGATACCGGCCACAACCAACAACCCACTAACGCCCTCAAGAGGAGGTGGTAGGAATCTAATATAACGAACTTGAAACCAAATTATTAAAGTCATACAAGACGTCCTTGGATATATATAAAGAACTTGGTTGAAAAACAAACACAACACACAAACAATGGTCAAAGACAAACGTCGTCCCTTATTCGTCCACCATGATGGTGAGGTTTGAGTAGCCATTAGCATGAAATGTGGCCATATTTTTAGCAGCCCAACAATAGAACTGAGAAAACTGAAAATGAAATAAAAGAGCAAGATCATAAATAATGGAATACAATTCAAACACAACATGCGAATTTGAATGGTTAAAAGGATGTAACGAGCAATGACGAATATGAGATGGCACAAACCAAAACTAGATATTAAACCAAAGATAACAAAATGAGAGTAAAAACTTCGTGGGTGGGTTTTTTTAATGACAAGGTTAGCCTTGAAAGACTAAACCAAAGAAGGTTATTGTATACAATGAATATGTTTTTTCATGGAATGTGTTACAAATTATGAAAGTCAGAAAAATGTGTATATGCGGGTATTAAGAACATTTAAAGCGCAACAAATAATTTCAATAGTTTTACCAAAAGTATATGAAATGCATAAGCATAATGGGTATGAGACACAAATGAAAAATTGGAGACTGATGTGGTAAGCAATTTATTGATATTTGAAAAACCATAATGGCATGGATTTGATCCCAATAGGCCATAAGAAGAAGAAAATGAATATTTTGCCAACACAAAAATGTGGAAGCAAACCCTTAAACATGAAACAGATCAACTATCATAATTGCAATGGAAAATGGTGTAGAATGTTTTTAAAAAAAGGTGAACAAGAACACTTAAACAAAAGGAAAATAGTAAATGAGTTAAGCCACGTGAAGCTTGAAAGATCAATGATGATTGGCACAATGTAAATGAATCTTGGAAAAAGCTATTAGGGATAGGTCATATAATTACGAATCAAATAATTGTGGGATGTTGAAGTCTATACCAAAAGAAACACCATGTTGTAACCCTACTTTGAGGGAAGTATGAGAATGAAACTCACGCTCCCGAAATTGGGACTTGGGAGTCCTTTGGGACTCCCGAAACTTCAAAGTTCAATAATAGGGGTCAAAACACCTTGCATCGGGGTGTTCTTTATATCGTTGGAAAGCTAGTGATGTTTAGATGTCGAAAATGGGATTGCATGGGCCATTTGGACATCTACAACACAAGTTATGGCAAAAAGAAAGGCCAGGAGTCAAACTGGCAATTTGACTCCCGACCACCAAAAGTCGGGAATCGACTTGACCCCGGTGCATGCAAGTGGAGTGCAACACAGTGTTAGAAAGCTCTCGAAGAGAGCTACAAGTTTGCTTTAGACCACATCCCAATTGGAGGTCTGAGCAAAGAGTTATGACCTCGCAAAGTCTCAAAAGTCCTAACCGGGACAGTTTTGGGACTCCTCCTTGGGAGTCCCGGGACAAAAAGCCATTCAGATGTGGGTGCCATGGAAAGGCAAATAATATACTGTATGGGGGAAGGTGGTGGCTTCCCTCGAGTCCGGGCCGTGGTGAATCAAGTGAGTCTAGAGTTACCTGTGGCTTATCCTAGCACCAAAGGTGCTCCAGAAAGTGAACTAACTAATTTGTTGGTTGGTTTGATGTAGTTTCGAGTAAATGAATAGCTTATCACTCTTCCTAGTCCCATCTCGAAGCTTCAGCACGCCCCTCTACCCCTTTTAATGCTAAGAGTTGGGAACATGCCCCAAATTCCTCCCAATTCCGTTGTTTGAATGACTTAAACCCGTCTTGGGTTTGACTAGGGACTTGGGAGCGCGTCACACTAATTGGTTATTTTACAATTGTTTCCCAATGTTGAACATAATACATTGAATTACAACGTGACAAAATTAGAAGGAAGGTGGAAATTTGGAAGGTGAATTACACATTATAAAAGATATATTTTTAGAATAGTAACAAACAAGGGACCATCAACATAATTCCAAATACTTAAAAATGAATGTGGCAAAGTAAATCTTTTTAGCTTTTGAGCACATACCATGCAAAAATGAAACAATTGCCTATGGGATAACATTCATTAGTCAAATTTAATGCAGAAAATCTGACCATAAAACTTTAGTTACAACGCATGGCCAAAACATTATGAAGGAAGGATACGTTGTAATGTCGATGAGGTGTCAAGATTAAATTTTGAAGATTCCCAACTAAAAAATTTAAACCATAAAACATAAATTCCAATGGACTATGACCTGTTTGGTGCTCACTCATTGGGTCATGAATAAAAGTTTGACAAACATTGCTGAAAAGGTTTAAAATGGGAGAAGGGAGAGTTTATTGCGAAAAGAAAAAATTTAGGTGCATACATAATAATAATTAAAACATCACATAATTATGTTCATTGGTGAAGGTTTTGAAATGATGAAAAGGTTAATGAAGGTTTAACAATAGGTTGTTGAAAAAAAAAATGCATAATAATATATAGAAGCTTTTAAAAGATAAGTTTCAAATTCCCAATAATTCTACAAATACATATACTACACAATGAGAAGAAGAAATTCTTTGAGAGATGTAGAAGAATATTGATTCCAAAGAAGGAGGTCTAGGGAAGAAAAGACATTGTCACGAACACAATTGGATGCCAATCGGGCATGGAACCACAATGGCACCAAAAAAAATGTGAGGACTTGCTCTTAGGATTCAAAGGTAGCAAGTGAAGGACCTTCACAATTTTAGATTATAGGAAGAAACAAATTTGTAATGTTGTATGTTTTTATCTTTTCAAATCGTTTTTCCTTTTCAAGGAAATTGAAGAGTGTGAGGGAAGATGGCAAATAGATTTCTCCCAAAAAATAAAAAAGGACGTACACATATTAAGCTAGTCTATGCTTGCAAAGAACTGAGTATCATTATGAGAAAATATAAGGTTTTATAACCATGCTTGCAACTGGGTTTTCCAATTACAACGGACACTTGTAATTGATGGTATTAATACAATTAAATGCTATTGAACAAGTTGCAACGAACACCCTATGTTGTGTACAATATTGTATATATGGTGTGATTCACATGCAATTGTATGCAACTGATCTCCATGTCAAATTCCCACACACATTCCAACGTGGCGAACAAAATGCTAATGTGGCATTTCATCCATTTGTTGATAAATGGCGTATGTTAATACCTTTTGCAACTTATTTACAACTATTTTATAACTAGCTTAACGAATATATTCCTTTATTATTTCATTCATCCATTTGATAAATGGATTCTAAAAATCCTTATCCTTTGCAACTTATTTACAATTATTTTATAATTAGTCTAACAAATATATTTTTTAATTATTTCATTCATCCATTTAAGTAATGAATTTTGTTCCTATCCTTTGCAACTAACTTACAACTAAAGATGAAATGAAATTAAAGGATTTAATGATTAATTTGCAACTAGATGTTTAAATTTGGGTTTCAAAGCAATTGTATGGTAGTTGATTTTAGTAGTATTAAATAACTAAATTACAATTTACAATGCAATTATCTAGACTTCACACAACCATTATAATGTTGTCATAATTATAATAGATAATGTTGAATTGCATTGAACATCATTATTTATAAACATGAAATGAATTTGAAAATTTAAATACATTTACATTCCATGTTGAAAAATACATTACAAAAAAAATTTAAATGTTTTTTATCAAAAGACAATTTAACTATGAATCAAAACATAATGCCAAGCTATATATAACAAATATTTTTCTTTATATAAACAAAAGGTCAAATCATAAAAATGATGACTCATAATAATCAAATATTGTCATTTAAAACACTATGTATCATAAATGAATGTTTTCTTCTATTTTTGTTGAAATGGAGTTTGAACCATGCAATTTTTTCAATGCACCTTATCTACTTGAAATCTGTCATGTTATGACATTTAGTTCCACATGTGAAATGAAATCAGTAACATATCATAACATTGTAATGTCAAAAATATGTAAATAATATTTTCAACTTGAATAAAACTAGTTTACAACTATATTGTCATTAACATGCAACTTATTTGTCACTAAAATGCAACGTATATAACATTGATACAATCTAAACTATAATTTGTACACTTGCAAATATAATCAAATATTGTGTTTACAATCGAGTAAATTGAATTATAATTTTAGGTACTTTTGAAAAAATCTTACCTTGTGTACATAATTTTGATGTACATCTAAAAGTAAAAACCTTCAACATTTAAGAGTAAGAACAAGAACCTTCAACATCCAAGAACAAAAGTGAGAACCTTCAATATCCAAGAGTAAGAGCAAAAACTTTCAACATCTAAAACCAAAAGTAAGAACTTTGAACATCCAAAAGTAAAAGAAATAACCTTTAACATCAATAAATAAAAGTAAAAACCTTCGACATTCAAAATAAACAACAAAAACCTTCAACATTAAAAAATAATAGGAAAAACCTTCAACCTCTCTAAGAACAAAGATAAGAACCTTTAACCTCCAAGAACAAAAACAAAAGCCTTCAACCTCTCTAAGAGCAAAAATAAGAACCTTCAACCTCCAAGAACAAAAACAAAAGCCTTCAATCTCTTTAAGAGTAAGAACAAAAACCTTTAACCTCCAAGAACAAAAACAAAAGCCTTCAACCTCTCTAAGAATAAGAATAAGAACCTTCAACATTTAAGAGAAAAAACAAAAACCTTCAACCTCTTGAAGAGCAAAAATAAAAACCTTCAACCTCCAAAATATAAAGCAAAAGCCTTCAATCTCCAAATTATTTAAATAAGTAATATAACTTATAACAACTTTTTAGTTTTAATTTTAAATTAAACAAACAAAAATAACCTTCGTTATAACACATGATATGAAAATTGCATCACCAAAATACTAGGAAATACACAAAATGTTTAATAAATTTTTTTTAAAAAAAAATTCATCTTGAATTTCTTGACAATAAGCATAAATGCATGAAGGTTGTTAATGCATTGGGGCAAATTTATTGATATATTGCCATGTGTCACTTGCTTAAGGGTTTTCCACCCAAATTTCAAATCCAAATTTTAAGTTAAAATACAGTTGCATATTAATTACAAACAAGTTAAAATGTCATATATATTGGGTAGTGGAAATGTATACATGTGGTATGATCGTATGTGTTACACAAAGCCGTACATTTGTTACAAAGTAATCATTGATTAGTAATTAAATTTATCTTAATTTTGATGTAGTTGTTACATGTGACTAAAGTGCAACTTGTTGACAAAATCAAACATGGTTGACTACAACCGTATATATAGTGCGTACATTGTATTGTATAAATATACATCTTGCAACTACAATACAACTATTTGATTTATTGACATGACATTTTATTTATTAATTTGTCGTAAATCTATGGGACAATTGCAATGTAATTGTATATTAGTTGTTTTGGAGATTTAGTTGTAGGATAGTTTAGTTGTTGTGGACACGATTTCTCATAATGTATTTGGTAGAAAATATTTTAATTTTGTAAATGGACTTAAGATTTTGATGAGTCCTAATGTTTCATTCCACAAGGAATCAAAGTAAATAGCTCCAAAAGTAGTCGAGGAAAAAGCACAGAGCTTTCGAACGTTAACAACTTAGTAAAAAGGGAGGGTTTTAGGGTTTCCATTTGAAGCATGATTGTAATGAAATATTGTATATAATGAGAGGCACATAGAGAATGACTCCCTTTTGCATTATTTTATGAAGGAAGAGGAGGAGATTGAGGGAGGTTCAAAAGTGTTAGGGTCAATTGGAGAAGCATCCAAGCTCAAGGTACATCCTCCTTCAACTTGTTTTACTTTGTTTTATTTTGTTTTAAATTTCTTCTCTTTCCTTTCCAAGATAATCCAAGCATGAGCTTCAATTTTTGGGGATTTTTGGGAGGAAAGATAAGTCGAGCTATAGCTCGACTGTGCAAGAATGCGCGGCCGAGCTCAAGCTCATCCATCTTCTTTTCTTTGTTTTTTTCGTGTTTTTTTTTCATTTTTCCTTTTGTAAGTCTGTAGGAGGAAGAGCAGCCAAGTTTGAGTTCAGTTGCGCAAAAATGCGTGACTGAGCTAGAGCTTGGCCAGTTATTTCTTTTTGGTTCCTCCAAGCTTTCCTTCGAAAATCCAAGCTACAGCTTGGATTCTCGTAGCAAAAAACACCGAGTTGAACTCAGTTGCGCATTCTTACGTGGCCAAACTTGAGTTTGGCCTTGTTGGCCGTGAAGAACTTTGGTTCCTCACGGCCATCAACGCCAACTCTCGGCACCTAGAGTTGGTGCCCAGCACCATGAACAACCCCAGTTCTTCACAATCAAGTGTTGTTTTTTTCTTTGGGTCTTGCAAGTTTGTTGCAAGAGGAGTGGCTGAACTTGAGCTCTGCTATAACTTGTTCAACCGCGTAAGAAGCTACGGCCGAGCTTTACCCAAGTTCAAACTCAACGATTTTTTTTCTTTTTCTTGATTTTTTTTCACAATCGCTGCTACAAGAATCCAAGCTACATCTCAAATTCTCATAGCAAAAAAGGCCAAGCTTGAGCTCAGCCAGAACTTGCGTTCTTCATGGCCATTGGTGCCGAAAGTTGGCACCCAACATCGTGAAGAACCCAAATTCTTGATAACCAAGTTTTTTTTTTTGGGGGGGGGGGAGTGGCTAATCTTGAGCTTGGCTACGTAAAAAGATGCGATTGAATTCAAGTTCGGCCATCTTATTAACTTTTTCTTCATTTTTTTCGCAAGTGTTGTTGCGCGAATCCAAGCTGCAGCTTGCATTCTTGTAATAAAAATGGCAGAGTTTGAGTTCAAACATTCAAGCTCTGCATTTTTTTGTTTTTTCTTGAATTTTTTTTCATGCGTTGTTGTGGGCATCCAAGCTGTAGCTTGGATTCTTGCAACAATGTGAGCCAAGTGTGAACTTGGCCGCACATTCTTGCACGATTAAGTTCACGCTCAACTATTTTGGCCATGAAGAACTTTGGTTTTTCATGGCCAATGGTGCCAACTTTAAATGTCGAGAGTTGGCGCCCAACATTGTGAAAAACCCAAGTTTTTCACAGCCAAGTTCTTTTTGGGGGGGGGGCTCTTACAAATCTATTGTTGGAGGAACGGCCGAGCTTGAGTTCAATCGTACAAGAATGTGCAGCCGAGCTCAAGTGCAACCATTTTTTTTTGTTTTTTTTTTTTTTTTAAATCAAAAACATTTTTGCGGGAATTTGAGTTGGTGTTCATATTTTTGCAACAAAAAAGGAAGAGCTCACACGTTCGACCTTGTTGGCCGTGAAGAACATGGGTTTTCCACATCCATTGGTGCCAACTCTCGGTGCCAAGAGTTGGTGCCCATGTTTGTGGAGAACCCATGTTCTTCTTGGTTTTTTTTATTAAAAAAATTGCTTGTTCTTCTTTTTGTTTTTTCAAGTTTTTGCAGGACAAGTGGCCAAGCTTGAGCTTGGCCTCTCATGCTTGCACGACCGAACTCAAGCTTGGCCACTTTTTGATTTATTTTTATAGGTTGTGTTATCATGAAGAATTTGGGTCCTTCGCGGTCGTTGACACCAAATGTTGGCATTGAAAAATGATGTCGATGGTCGTGAAGAACCCAACTTTCATATCTGAAGTGTTGTCTTTTTCATTTTGCATGTATTTTTACAAGGATTTGAAGGAGTACAACTCGCAATTATGGATGTTGGATAGGTATGCTTTGACCTTCAAGAATGTCTTCTTGTTAATTTCTTTTTTTTCTTTTCAACACATTCATGTGAAAAATCCAAGATTACTAAGTTGTTAGAGCTATAGAGACATTGGATAGCTTGTCTTCTGATAGGACAATTCAAGTTGTCCAAATGAACAAGATCAACACCACATCAATTTTGGAGAAGTATAAAATGCTTCCCAAGCACAAGGCCAAGATGAACATCCCTCTTTGCAAGATGATATCAATGCCTATAGTTCGCCTTGCTTTGAAATTTGATGTTTTCAAAATGGAACAAGCCTTCTATTCTAGATACTGCAAAGGCGACAATGTTTCTTATGTGTCCCCATTGAATTGGAAGGGACATGAGGAGTTCGTTGATGACCATGAGGCCAGTTGGAATTGCCACTGTCGTTCAGAAAATCAAAGGTTTGAAGACTTCCTCTTAGCAAATCTTGATTTAAAATCTCTCTCCAAATGTATTTTTTGGTGTGGGATGGCAAGCACAAGTTGCAAGCATGGATGACATATATTCGTTGTGTCCATGGTGATGATGACTCATGGCATATCTTTGTGGACCCCATCTTGATGGACACTTGTCATGGGTTGGTTGAATGTTTAACAATCATGACAGGCTTGAACAAGTAATTCATTAACTTTTATCATTGATTTAAAGACTTGCATTTTAATATGTTGTAATTAAATGTTCAATGTTTTCAACTCTGGTTGTTTGAAAATTGTTTTCTGTTGGAAGGTCTATGGAGCTAGATCATGTCCGACCTAGCCTCATCCATGAATTTTTTTGAATAAAGTCCATTGGTATCATACCTTTAAAGTAATTCCAAGAAATTTGCTTGCAAATTTGTATAAGAAATGCCAATTACAAATCTCGAAAGACTTGGCATTCTCTTACTTGTGAAGCATTTTTCGACTACATGTACAAGGTGAACCAAATTATGTTCCTTCTTATTTTATTTATGTATTTCGCCTCATGGCTATTACTTGGTAACATTTTTCACATGCCTTGATCTTTTGAATATTTGTTGTAGCGCGATATCTCAATTGCTAGAAATGTCATTGTGAAGATGTACTATGAGGAGTTCCCCCAAGAGGATGATCACTCCCTTGTCAAGTTTAAGGAGTAGATGGAAAAAGCAATGGAGCAAGTTAAGAAGGACCACTATTTTGTTTTTTTTCAAACACCTTCCTGTGTGCAATCCTACCTTTGGCATGAATTTCTTCAAGGAAATCGAAGTTCATTATGACATGAACTTCGAACTAAAGATGCTCACAAAGAAGTTATAGATGTTAGCTTACGCATGTGTATCTCTTGAGTAGAAGATTGGTTGGTTCAAGTAGTGGAATGAGTCAAGGGTTTTTGGGAGGCCAAGAAATTTCCTACGCTTGGTTTTTCTAATGCTCAATTTGATAAGTGGCTCCACAAGGCCACATTTTGGCATCAAGTGAGCATCCTAATTCAATTTTTCTTTGGATATTCCTTATTTTTCTTAATTGTTTTGATTTTGATATTTATTCCTTCTCTCATGCAGTTGGAGGTGGAAGCTTTTAAGCATTATGATTCAATGGTCTCTGATCTAGAATTAACTATCAGAGGTGTCCCTAGAGTTGTCTCTCTTACCTACTATATCTAGGGGTGGAAGCAATCCATTTGGGAGTTTGACTTCTTCTAAGAATTCAAAACTTGGGATTGAATTCAAAAAAGAAAAAGTTGGGAGCAACAAACTTGGGCAAAGGAGGCTTTCAAGAATGTGTTTTATAGGTAAACATCACTTCCTCCTTGTGTAGTTTTGGGCTTCATTTTATATTCAAAAAACATGGATATCGGTCCAACTTTAAGTGCTAAGAATTTACCATTAGTGACTTGGTTTCTACATTCATGGTATAATATGTAGTCTTCATCCTCCTGCTTTCTACTCTCTTATACAATCCATTTATGGGGCAAGTACTTTTACCATGTTTTTCTCTAGGTTGGAGTGATTGAGTGACTACTATATCTCTTCGAGATTTGGTGTGATCCCAAGGCGGACGTCTCTATGTTTTGCAAAGACCTTTTCAAGGATTGGTTGTTTTCACATTTCATAGACTGCGGTTGGTACCTTGACTACCCAAAGGACTACACTCCATTGTCAAAAATTGCCCTCCACAAGAAAATTGAACCTAGGTTCTAATCTGGGTTTCAGGCACCCTTAACTGCTCTAGTTGAAGCATCAAAGAAGAGAGGTAGGAGGAAGAAGAAAGAGCAAGTTAAAAAAACTTAAGACACTCTGGACAAGATGGGGGAGTATGTCGAGGTTCCTCTACATGGGAGTATTCCATCTATGCAAATCATTCCTCTTTAGGGTTATCTAAGGGTGGTGGTTCCTTCTTCTCCACAATATACCCCCACTGGCCTATTCCTAATGCAATTCCGTCTAATAGGCCAACTAGATCGCATTACACTACCCTTCATTCTCTTGGCCAACAGTCATTTCACACAGGCAAAAGATCAAGAAATGGCCTGAAGAATTCATCTAAATTTCAAAAGACATTTACTAGGTTGCTCGGTTCTCAATGCATTTCCAATCCTTCCTTCCTATAATCGATTACTAGTTTTCTGATTTCATCCTCTCCCCATTTGCAGGCAACTCTTAAGGTCAAGGTGAGCCTTGTCCTTGCTAATGTTCCATGGGACCTTCTTGTGCCATTTGTTTTAACTTCCCCAATAGAGATTCATGTCTATAACAAATTAGTTGAAGACTATGTGGTCTTTGTTTTTGACTTTGTAGATAAGTTCCTAACAACTAATGGGGCAATCTTGTTTTTCCACCCTAATGATCTTTGTGTTCTAAAAGAGATGAAATCATATTTGGAAAGCTATAGCTTCCAAATTCAAGTGAAGTGGGCAATTGTTAATTCTCTACCACTTATTAGCTTGAAGGACCCTTCCATGAAGGTATTGATCCAAATTTTTCCCCCTTCTTTAGTTTCCAAATTTTTGCATGTCCCCTTTTTCATTATTTTCTCCTTTGAAATGATACAAACCTTGATGATTTGGGTTATTCTACTGGTGAAGGATCTTGACGAGTTGAGTTCACAATTGAACTCTTTTGTGCTCTCCCTTTCATTTGAAGACCTATTAAAGAAAGGGGGTCAATGTTCAAAATGAGGATGTCCTTTACAACTATATTGATGCATCTTCCATGAATAAATCCAAGAATGGAAGGCCATTTCGAGTAGCCAAGGAGATTCATCATGTGACTCTCCAAACGTTGATAGAAGTTTGCTCTCAATCAAGATCCCTAGTTGTGGACTTGTCTACCTTTACAAGTTTTTTCATGTTCCTTTCATTTAGTTCTTTCCTTGCCTTCATTCCCATTTTTGTATCTAACTTTCATGCTCCAAGCAAGCCGAACATTAAAGCTTGCCAAATCCTCTAGCGCCATATTCTAGCTTTTGAACCGGACATGGAGGTGTTCGAGGAGGTGTTGCAGCACTTGTTGAAGTTCCCAACCCTATGGGAAAACATCGCACTATACAATTGGATGATGAGGACTCCCCACCGCCAAAGTGGTCTAAACGGAACTTGGATTGTGAGTAAGTTTATCTTTTTGTCTTTTTTTCAGATTTGTTGTTTTGGGTTCCTCTTTATTTTTCCTAATTGTCACCTCTTATACTTTTGCAGAGGGTTTCCATCGCTTGCTCCCATGGGTCTTATTTGTTTCTCAACGGAGGATTTACAGCTTAATCCATCTTGGAACTTCCTATTGCCTTCGTATGTTGAAGTTGAAGCCCAAGTCATGGCTTCCATGATCTCACCACCTAACATTAAAAAGCATGTTAAGTATGATCCTTCTATTAGATCTCTAGTTGATGGTGAGGCCATCAAATGAGGTAGATCTTGTTTGTTGAGCTTGAAGGTGGATCACTAATTCCTTGAATCCTTTATGTGATCCTCTGGTTGGGTGGAGAGTTCAATTTCAATGCTTTTATTCTCTTTTGGCAATTGTTATAATTAGTATTCTACTTTAGATTGTTTTTCCATCCAAAGACCTTTTGACCTTTTGTACCATATTTATTTGATTTATTTCATTTTGGAGTCTCTTCTCTTTTCCTCCTTTGATTGTGCATGATCCATTGTCTAGCATTTTTCATTCAAATTTCTCCATTCTTGGAACACAATTATTTTTCTCTAGAATTGAAGTTCAATGTGCAAAATCCATAATCCATTGTGACACGTTTAATTCATGCAAAAACAATGGTTTTTATTATTTATTTCCTTCATTGATCTTTTTTGACTACTCAATGGATTTTCAATGCTTGTAATTCCTTTGATGTATTTTGTATGTTTAATTTGTTTCCAAGAGTGATATAATTCTATAGTCTAAACTTTTATTGATCCATTCTAATTTTGAGTGGCAGCATATTGAAGGTCATTCACGTGTATGCAATGCCTTATTGTTCTTTGTACAAGTCTTTCAATTATTTTAAATCCCTTTTTATTATAAAGGAAATGAAATGAAAAATTTGGGATATCACTTTTGTCAAATACTTCAAAATGTGATGGCCATTTTTTAACCAATAATATCATCTGCTTGAATTAACCTATGCATTTTTTACTATTATTTTCTCCCCTGATGTTCTTTTCAAACATAATTACCTATTCAAATTCAAAAGTCCTCTACTAAAACCAAAACCCAAAATTTAATTTAATAAATTTTTGATTTGAATTCCTCAACATTCATATTAATCATTTAGCACAATTTAAAATGATTAACATAATTTTAAAATGTCAAGAAAGAAACATATATAGAAAAGTTCATAGTCTTCATCACTATCTAACATGATTTTTGACTCTTTTAGTTGTATTCGTACTATTGTACCAAAGATAATCAATTTTTTTGGCTTGTGTAATATTTTTTTCGATCATATGTCATTTTGAAAGGAATGTTTGTCTTCTCTTTGGATCCCCAATAAATAAGTATCATTAATTTATAATGGGGGTATTAGCTTAAGCCAAAACTGGTGACGAACAATTTTGAAACATAGAAATTTCATGCAACCAATGGGAAGGTTCAACATGCACTCAAAGTGCTTTGATTTTTTTTTAAGTTTTGGGTTTTACGTGGGGGGTGGGGGGATTTTTTTTCATTTTTCCTTTGTTCCCTTCAAGTTCCCAATGGGTTCCCATTAGGTTCCCAATATGTTTCCAATGTGTTCCCCAAGGGTGTTCTCAATAGCACCTCACTTTAATCTCATATGTTTTGCCCAAAGTCCTCCCCTTCTTACCTATATAGGTGGGCCAAACAGGGAGGCACTCCATCTTTCCATAAAATCTTTATTTTGGGGAGCCTCCATAGTTTCAACTTTTTTTTTTTTGATGGGCCAATCAGATTGACTCATTGCCAACAAAAAAAAAAAAAAAAGTTGGACTTGTGAGGCACCCCCAACTAATTAATATGAAACATAGTAAGTACCCCAGGTTGATTTAAAAGCTAGGTACGGTGTTCTTTACAAGGGGTATTAGCCCAGGCCAAAAATGGTGATGAACTCTTTTGGGAAGATAAATTTCATGCAGTCAATGGGGAAGCCCCAATCATGCACTCAAGGTTGCTTGCTTCTTTTTCTTTTTAAGTTTGGGGGGGGGAAAGGATTTTTTTTTCATATTTTCTCTGGTTCCCAATGTGTTCCCACCCTGTTCCTGGCCAATTTGAGGAATAGAATTTCCATGCAAACAATAGGAAGTCGCACAAGGGCCACCCTTTTTTTCTTGTGGGTGGGGAGCAAGGGTGAAGGAGGAAACTTGGGAACGATAACCTTATTTGATTGCCTAATTCCAGTTCTTAAAGAGAATTTCAGGTCTAGGTTATAATTATTTTTTTGATTTGAATGATGGACACTCTTGTTCTGGTTCCAACTAGTTTGTGAAAACCTCTGAGAGTTTTCATAGTGTATTTGGAGGTACACTCTCATAGTGTAAAATCTTGCAGGGGCATTTTGGAAAATGAAATGCCTGTAGGCATGCACATTCCGTTTTTCAAAATTTGCCACATTGTTTTTGAATTTATTTTCGTGTGATACACATATGGGAATTTTTTTTTAAAATCTTGTCATTTTTAACACTTGGTAACACCTTCAAAGCTAGGGAGTTCCAGAAATAAGCTCCCCTCAGCTACACCTTGAGTGGGGTGCTTACTTCCAAAACTCCCCACTCTGAGGACATTACCATAAACTTAAAAGAGAACAACTTCTGAACTCCATTTCAACTATTTTTTCAATTTGATGGAACCTTCAGTCTGGTTCCAACTAGTTTTTTAAGTTTCATGGAGCCCTTGTCACTCAGTTTGTAGACCATAATGCGACTTCTCATTGGTTGCATGGAAATTCCATTCCTAATATTGGTTGCCACTATGTTTGGCCTTGACTAATAGCCCTTCCTAAGAGCACCCTACCTATTAGGGTAGGTTGGTTATTTGGTGGAGCATCCTTTTGTGAGCTCCATCCTTTGCCAGCAAAAGAGTGAAAAAATAATCCACAGTTTGAAAACAGTCTGAATGTGAAGGCCCCTACAAGCACATTGTATTGAATCCAATGGAGGGTTTTTGCAATCACATAGGTGTGGTGGTACTCTAAAAAGTATGGATCTTATTATAATATGAAATTGTTGTTGTTGAGGACTATCTTTATTAATTGATTGATTGATTTAATATATTTGTCAAGATGGATATAAAGTCATATTTTATTTTTCATCCAAAGGATATGAATTTGTCGGTTTTCAAATCATAACTAATGACATGATACACACAAAGGCTAAGTATATTCAAATTATGGATGTTTGGAGTTTTTTTTGCAATCACACATTAGCTTACAAGAGCATACACCTTTTACCAAAAAAATAAATAGTAACTTGCAAGTGAATCAAACTTCAATTCTCTAAGCATTTTTTTTCTCAAGCAAATCATGTTTTTGTTCAAAGTCAAAAAAATTCAAATCATTATGCCATGTACAATTCATCCTTGGATCATCAAACCAATTCTTCTTCACAATGATAATGCAATCTATGTTTTTCACGTATAAACAACAACATCAAAGAATTATTAACAAAACAATTCAAGATACACATTCAATTTCAATTTGTGACTTTGAAATTCCAAAGATCTATTTGATAAAGAAGCCAATGTTTGAGAATTGATTTTCATGATTGCACCACCAAAAGAGGAGATTATCACATGCGCTATTGGAATTATAAATAATGTCTTGAACAAAGTTCCTTAACAATAAGTGCATGTGAAAAAAATTCAATAAATGTGCCAACATCAAAGATATTATTGTTTTCTTCAATAAAATATTGGATTCATCAATTGGTCCATCAATTTTTGTTGGACATGCTTGGATCTTAGGGTTTAGTACATTAAAACTCAAGTCATTAAAAAGGAATAATTGTTAAAGTAATGTCAAATTAAAAATAGAATAATTAATCTTCTTCTAATGATGTAAGCTTTGACTTTGTCACCAAGCAACTAGAATTCCTTGAGAGATCCATAAATGTCAAGTTGCTTTCATCTTTCAAAAAACAATTGTGATGTATCAAATCAACCTTCTAAAATAAAAATTGCAATTGCTTAATCATGGGAAGCCTTATATTCTCATGCATTTCAAATAAACCAATAGTAACATGCATAGGGTTCCAAGATGCATTCATATAGTTGATTATCAAAACAAAAGATCAAAACTTGTAAACATAGTTATTATAGATGTAATTAGACAATGCATGCAAATTCATAGTTTTTGTTACCACCACAAAAAAACATTTCTTCCACCGAAGCAAAGTGAAAATGAAACATACCACAAAAGCGTTAGCATGTACCTCCATGCCTGAATATTTTCATAAGTGGAAAGGGCCCTATAACCTTTACATATATATCACACTAAAATTTTAAGAAATTTTTGTTGCATTTCATCAGTTTTTTATAAGGATTTGTGCTAAAACATGTTGTGATTACAAACCTAGTTGGCCTAGACCTTTTTTCCCTTAGTTGTCAAATGTGATCTATTTCAACAACTCTACCACACACATTAAAAATCACTACAATGTCAATATCCTACCCTAAAACCCTACCACACATATTATAAATCACTACAATGTCAATATCTTACCCTAAAACCCTACCACACACATTATAAATCACTACAATGTCAATATTTTTTAAAACCTTGTTGATAGATTCAATCACATCAACATTAGCCATCACGTAAAACATGAACCTAACACCTTATGCAAAGCCAAAACACATAATTACAACATCCAAAAATGCAAAGACAAGGTGAGTTGTGAAGCCCCACCTACTTCTTGCTAGCTTACAATTGCAAATGCATGAAAGAGTTGTAAATTGCAAAATGAAAACGAAACATCACAACAATGAAATTTATTTAAGAAAAAAAGCCCACAAAAAAAAACTGGGCCAAATAGAAGCTTGAAAGCAAAAGGAAAAAAAACTCATGTTGTAATTTTTTTGTGGATGCATACAAAATGCAACAAGTGCAAAGATTGAAATGTCAACATGCCATGCTCAAAACTTGAAGTTTCAAAGGAACTTCATAATCTACTACTCAACATTCATCACGAAGAAAGTTTTGGTACTTGTGACAAAGTGAGAAAAAAAAATTCAAGCTCCACCTTTATTTATTAAAAAAACAACTACAAATTAGAAACTAAAAATCTTAAACCCTAACAAAGAGATCCATATTTGACCCATTAAATAAGCTTTGTTAGATAGGCATGGCATGAATATAAAAAATGACATAGTTTTAGGATACAATTAGATTGATATCATGCTGTTATTTTAATTCATATCTACATTTTTTCACACATCTAGTCAATGTTTATAACCTCATGAGTGGGCATTTTGTTTTGTGAAATGTGCTTGCCCAAGGTAGGCCTGTATGGCCAAGCCTTCCACCAAAACTTATAAGCTCCACCCTTGGTTCACAAGGTGTAATGCCTTGCACTAGGGCATTACCTTACACATAATCTAACTTGGGCTTTGTGTTATTACGTAATTCTAGTGACAATCAATTGATGGAAAAAATGAATTGATTTTGTGAATATTAAGTTTCATTCGAATAAAGATATTGAATGACATTACATGTGACTTAAATTGAATTGAATGCAATTGATAGAAAAAAAATGAGATACAAATTGGTACAAAAGGTATTGAAAATTTGCTTGTGATTATGTTGTTGAGAAAAATAAATTGAAATAAAATATTCAAAGGGACACTTTTCCATTCTATTTTACTTGCAAATCAAGTAAACATATTCTAATTTGATACTATCATCCAAAAAGACAACTTATAAACCTAAAGTTGCTCTACCTAAACTAGGTTTGATGAATCATTGTTAAGTGGAATTTGCTTGGTTCCACTGAATGTCATTATGAATTAGAACTGAAAAACTAATACTTAATAACTCCCTCCTCAAACTTGTTGGATATCAACATCCTCCTAATCCTCCCAAGATACTTTTACATTTTTGACATGTGTGCTTGATGCATTTAATTTTTGAGTCTATTGGACATTTTTCTTAGCCATAGTTAAAAAATTTCATACATGTGATGTTCACGTTGATATTTGTGAGGATCACATACACATGGGATGGCAATATTAGGCATGTGATATTAATGAAGGTAACATTTGCAAGGGGATTTCAATTCCTATTTAAAAGTACACCATAATTTTAGGCATGAATCATAAGTTCACAGCAACTTGTGCAATTCTAAGCTTAGCTGTAGAGCTCATAATGAAACTGTGTATTTTCTTCTCTGTTCTCTCAATGTTCCACTATCAATTTCCAACACAAAAAAATCTCTCATAATAGTGTGATGGATTTTTGAATGTCACTTACAAAAAGGATTGTTCATGGCACAAAATGTTGTCATGAAATTATTGGAATTATGTTTTCCAAACAGTCCTAAAATTTGAAGACATGTGTCTGCACAAGCCTCTCTCTAATACCCACACATAAAGAAGCAAAATAATTTGAATTTCAAAGTTTGATTTTCCGAAAAAAAATCCAACTTCAACTATAATGCCAATTTTACAACACAAGTAGTTGAATGAAAACTAGAGGAGGTAAAAAAAAGACGGTAAATGCCTACTTCGAAAATGTAAACCATAACATCACCGAAGCCAAGGATTTCATTTAATTAATTTGATTTCACAAATTGCACTCTGTTTGTGATATGTCTAATCCATCCTTGTTCCTATTTGATTTCATCATTTAACACCAACAAGTTCATGCATGCTTCATATTTCTGATCTATTAAGAGAAAGTTTGCATGTCCATTGATTGCACTTTCTTTTTGAAAGATTTACACTGAAAATAAGACTGAAAACCAATCTGTAAACAACAATGCACTGTAAGAGAATCCCCACCACAATCCCCCTTGTTGATTAGAGTCTTTCAAAAATACTCAAAATCTTAGCACAATGTGCTCTGCATCAAAAGCTGCGATCCTCACATCTGTACTTTACAGAACTTTCTGCAGCATCTACAGTGTCTAAAAGCCCCACACTAGAACTCAAAACTCTTCACCAGAAGTCCTCCAACCCTAACTATCAGGTCACATTAGACATGAAACAGACAGTGAATGATTAGTGTAATGTCAACTACAACATCCATCACACAGCCACAATTTTCTCAGTCCAAATAACAACCCATCCATGCCCAAATTCAAGGTCCTGTTCCAGACAATTCACATACTACTTTAAATGTACAAGAACAAAACTGCTGCCATCCTACTTTGGAAAGCAGATAGGAAAGCCTCTTTTAGGCACCCAAGAAAATACACAAGCAGCAACAAACATTGATGCACTGCAGAACAGAGAAAGAATACAGAGAGAAGAGGAGGAGCAGGAGAATGTAGGTGGATGAGGAAAACCTACTTTCAATGGTGGAGTCATGTAAAGAAGTTCAGGCAACAGGCTCCACACTCAGCAGGGAGGATGCAACATGTCATGAACTCCATCTGCAGACTGAAGCTTCAGGCATTTCTTCTTGCCATTGACTCCAAACCTGAAGCAATCACCCGAGAGTTCTGCAACAACACACAAACACCACTCCCTTCCTGTCTCTCCTTCTCTCCCCACTTCTTTCAGGTTTAGATCTTATTTTAGACTCCCATATCTAGAACCAGATCAGGACCAGGGTCCCAGATCCAGCTCAAATCCTGTTTCAACGTCAAGATGGACAGTTTTGGTTGACATTCAGCTGAAACCTACTCTGGTCCAGCAGATGCCAACATCTCAAACTGCCGCCTATGTTCAGAATAAGTTAGAGACAGTGAACACTTGAATCAACAAGAATAAAAAGTAAAAGAATAATCTACAGAGAAGGCCAGAGATCTGAGATTGAAGAAAAGGAGCAAACAGAAGGATTTGATGAAGGGGTTAAGACTAATTCTAGTATTAATTATACTTTATATTGATGAGAGAGTCCTGCTCAGGAACCATGTCATAGTCCATCATGAAATTTAGATGATCAAAAGTAACTATGAAAAGCAAGATGATACAGGTTCCTGTTTCAGTAACACAACAGTAGTCCCACTGCAGCTGGTTGATGGTGGGACCTGGTTATATCCCTAGTCCAGCGAGAGAATATGCAAGTCAAGATACAATGACAAAAACACTCATCTACAGGAAATGTTTTTCCTTCCACATTTATCCATTCTATATGCAGCAGAGGAGAGGACTAGTGCAAATGAATTTTCTATACAAAAGATGACAGTTGAACCCCATCCATAAGGCAAAAGAAACGAAATGACAACCAGCAAATCTAGTTGTACAGATCATCATCATCTGCAGGGGCAGCAAAGGCTCCTGCATCCACACCTGATGGTACTCCTGTAGCTACTGCAGGACGGTCAGGGAAGCGAAACTCTGACCCCAATCCACGGGATTGCTGCAATGTCTGAGCAAAGGCTTGATACTTGCGGATATCAGCATCACTAACACTACGACGGGCAAATTTCATAGCTTCTTCAAAGTGACTAGCTTTAATCTGAGCCACCTCTTCAACCTCATCCTCCTCCATTGCTTCTGGGTTCTCTGCCAATCTCTTTTCCCTCTCAATGTCCTGCACACATGTTTACATTAAAATCCTCAAAACAAGACTAAAGAGAAACAAAAATCAGAACATGATTCCCAAACCTTCTGTGCCATAAACACTCAATGTGTCCAATAAAGCATGCAATACCAATCACAGGTCAAGAAGAAATTATCATCATAAGTACTGCAAATTTCTCCGTACATATGATTTAAATCAACCTAATAGACGTGACCAAAAAACCCAATAATAAGATTATGGATATTCAGAGCTGACAACATGACAGCAACCAAAATGGCAAATATGAAAATAGGAACCCCAACCCTAAAGGAAAGAGAAAACAGACCAAAACACAAAATTGAGTGGTTTCAATGACAGCAACATACGTTTGAACACAGGTTACCTTCTCAATGTTTTCACGGATGGCATACTTGCAAGCTCGCTGGCAAATTTCTGTAATATCAGCACCACTGAAACCTTGAGTATATCTAGCAAGGGCCTCCAGGTCCACCTCCTTTGCCAAAGGAGATTTCCGAAGTGCAGCCTGGAAAATTCGAAGGCGTGAAGGCTCATCAGGCAATGGGATGTAGATCAGTTGATCAAGACGGCCAGGCCGGAGAAGTGCAGAGTCAATAATATCAGGTCTGTTAGTAGCCCCAATGATAAAAACAGTCTTCTTTGCATTCATCCCATCCATCTCTGTCAACAGCTGATTCAGTACTCTGTCTGCAGCCCCACCTGCATCCCCTTGGCTGTTGCCCCGCTGTTAAAGGACACAAGAGAGCATATTTTAGAAAGTGGTGAACTATGCAACAAGGAACAGGGGCATGATGAACAGCTATGTTTGCTCCAAGATATCTCAAGTCTGATCACATTTTGCAGATGAGTTACAGTGCATGGCAAGGAGGAACCTGCCCACTTTTTTGGCCCACACAACACTTTCCTGAGAGCACCTATGAAGAGGATCCTCACCTGATTGGCTATGGAGTCCAGTTCATCAAAAAAGAGGACACAAGGTGCTGACTGTCTGGCCTTGTCAAACACATCACGCACATTAGCCTCACTCTCACCAAACCACATGGTGAGAAGCTCAGGCCCCTTCACACTGATGAAATTTGCCTGGCACTCGTTGGCAATGGCCTTGGCAAGCAGTGTTTTTCCACACCCAGGTGGCCCATAGAACAGGACACCCTTTGATGGTGACATCCCAAACTTCTCAAACTTCTCAGGATGCTCCACAGGGTATTGCACTGTCTATCACAAACAAGGATTCCAAGGTAAGAATTTGTTATATCTTGCCTAGAGCCTGACTTGTGCACAAAATAGAGGTCACGACAATTTTCAATGTATACATTTGCACAAATAACAGACCTTGGCATATATTGGAACTCAATAGCACATTGTTGTTTCAAACAGTAACAAAAATGGCCTGTGACAAGAAGAGAGACACTATGTAAATACCTCTTGAAGCTCTCGCTTAACATTCTCAAGACCCCCAATATCTGACCATGAGACATTCGGCACCTCCACGACTGTCTCACGCAGGGCAGAGGGATTGCTAATGCCCAAGGCAGTCTGGAAGTGCTCATTGCTCACTGACATTGAATTCAGCACCTCTGCATCAATGGTCTCATCTTCAAGATCAATCACATCCATTTTCTCACGAATGCACTGGAGTGCTGCCTCAGTGCAAAGTGCAGCCAAATCAGCACCCACAAATCCATGAGTATTGTGGGCTATTTTCTCCAAGTCAACCTGCAGTGTTTGCAGAACATCATAAACACCATATCACTTAGTCTGCAACTGGAGGACCAAAAGAGCTCAAACAGTCCTTTGGAAATAGATCAGTCTAGTTGTTTCCCAAACTTACATCTTCCGAAAGCTTCATATTCTTTGTGTGGATACGGACAACCTCCAGCCGGCCGATCTCATCAGGAACTCCAATATCAATCTCTCGATCAAATCGACCAAATCGGCGGAGAGCAGGGTCAATACTGTTGGGGCGATTAGTGGCACCCATGACAATCACATGTGCACGAGACTTCAAACCATCCATAAGTGTCAGCAGCTGTGACACAATGCGCCGCTCTACCTCCCCCTGTGTCTTTTCTCTGCAGGACACATAAACATAACCATATCAGCCCTCCACAGAATGTTTGTCTGCAACATTCAAATCCTTCACAGAGTAAAACTCCAACAAAGAACAGTGGATCTGTACCTCTTGGGTGCAATAGAGTCAAGTTCGTCAATGAAGATTATTGATGGTGCATTCTTTTCCGCTTCCTCAAATGCCTTCCTCAAATTGCTTTCACTCTCTCCAGCTAACTTTGACATGATTTCAGGGCCATTGATAAGGAAGAAAAAGGCGCCTGTTTCGTTGGCAACTGCCCTTGCAATCAGAGTTTTTCCTGAGCCCGGAGGTCCAAAGAGAAGAATACCTTTTGGTGGCTTCACACCAATTGACTTGAAGAGCTGTGGATGCCGGAGTGGAAGCTCCACAAGCTCACGGATTTGTGCCATTTGCTTCCGAACACCACCCACATCATCATAGCCTACTTCATCTAGTCTCTCCTCATCCTCCCGTCTATAAAGCACAAATACCAACAAATGATCAGTCTCCTGTTACAACAACAGTCTCACTTTATGAGAACCTAGGGTTCCAAAAATATCCTCACTGTTTGGACCACTGTGTATTGTGCCCTAATGCGTCTGATACACCAAGCCTCCTTACACCAGCATTGGTGATTGCCTGAGATGAAGAACCTCTTTGTGTCAAGTGTGATATCTGATAAAAGGTGTCTTGTAACCTGACCAAAACTCTCAAATATAAACCTTTAATCTCCATTGGCATCTCAAAGGCAGTTACATCCTAAAGTATTACCACTCATCTCAGCATGACACTGAAAGCCTTCTCCGCTTTCAAAGCTCAAGAGACTGTGACACAGTTGTCGAGGCTCTTCCAATGAGTCCCTGAAAGCCTCATGAATCAATCCAGGGAAAACCAACCTTAGTGGCTCGCCCTCACAAAAGATCTCTGTGTCTGGTGCCACAATGCAGTATTCTGCAGGATCAGTCTCAACCACCTTGAACTCAACACTCCTCATTCCTCCCCGCACAAGAAACAGGTCACCCTTTCGAACTGGCCTATATGCCTCCATGAAATAGGCTGCATTTCACAATGCACACACAGTTGCAGAAAATGGTCTTCACTTGCACAAAGGAAGATGATGGTACATGATGGACAGAATACTGAATTATGAACACAACTTTCATTTCCCTGAAACAGCAGACAATCAAGGCAAATATCCTAATCAATAGGTTGACACACAGGGAAACAGTGGCATACGTTTCAAGTATGCATCAAAAAGGTTGCCTGTCACACCCTCAATGGAGTCATCGAAGGGAAGGACATGGATGCGCTTGCCATACTTTACATCAGCACATTGGTGCACCGACACTACATCACCAAGGCGGACTCGCAGATTTGCCCTCACGACTTTGTTCATGCGAATCTTTGGCTCATCGCAAGTGTCATCGGCCAACACAATGCATACTGTATCCTTCCTCTTCTTGCCCTGCAGAGTTTTTGGAAAACAAACTGTCAGAAACTTCTAGAAAGACAGCACACTCCTGCCTTCATCCTCTATATGAGAAGATTGTGTTACAGTCTCCTCTGTGGGGGGATGTGGCATGCATCAGGGGATTGCAGGTGATGATGGCCTGCAAACCTTGATAAGCACTGTGTCACCACGAAACAACTGCAACTTCTCCATTGTTTCCATATTGAGAGCAACCACAGAGTTGTCATCATTTACAGCTTCGTCCACAATCAGACGATTTGGAGCTTTCTTCCGCTCCAAGATTGCTGTTGAGAAATCTTTCTTTGCTGCTGGCTTCCTGTAACACCCAAAATTCGCAAAAACTTAATAAAAAATCGTCAAAGTGAGGGCTTACAATGACCAAACAACAAGAAACACTCTAACAACATGCTGACAACCAAAAAATCTTTGTAAAATAATGCAGAGAAATTGGAAAAAACAACCAAAAAAAGAGAAAAAAACGAAAAATCCGCCACAAACTCTCTGTTACACGACCACACATATCATGAAATAATAAAATTAAAATAAACGAGCAGAAAATCCAAGGTATCCTCCCTTCTCAATTCAACTTTCAAGAACTGATGAACCAAAACGCAGCCAAATTCTAGATGAAAACCATGAAACAACTCCCCCCCAAAAAAAAACATCATCGACGACTACGAGAGCAATAGAGCTCCCTTCTTTTCCCCGATGAAAACAAAACAAATCAACCGCGTGCTTCCTTCATCGTTGCAACAAAGAGCTCTCTTTAACCCTAGACTCTCCACGAGAACATGAACAAGAACGAAAATGAGAATTTGGTAATAAAGAAGCTGAGAAAAACAATTTCAGAAGAGAAAGAAAACACAAAAAGAAAGACTTACGGCTCTGATGACGGTTCACCATGTGGGACGTCGGCCGACGACGACATCGCTCCCGAAACCTCCGAAACAATCCCGAAAATACTCTACCAAAGCAAAACAAAACACGGCGCGCACAGACAGAGACGCGCGCGCGCACAAACTCCAGAAGCAAACAAAACACACACACTTGTAAGCGGGACGCTTCTTGCAGCTCTGCGCTGTGCTATGCTTTGCTATGCTTTGCGTTTCTTTTTTTTTTTCTTTTTTTTTCCTTTTAAAATAAATTAAATATTTTTGTTTCAAGAAGTTTTCTGGAAACGTTAACCCAACCAACTATTGACTAACCTGGGAGCATTATTGGTGTTTATTTTCTTTTCTAATTAATTTTTAGGAAATTTTTTGTCGTTTTTCAACTAAAACAAATTGGGAAATTCCAGAAAAGTTTTTTGACTGTAATCAGACTAATTTTGCTAAATTTTTGGCAAAATTAGTTGAATTTAGCAATATACCCTCACTCAATGAATTATAAGTTATGCACTTAATCACACTCATCAAGTGTCAAAAATATTCATCCTTGTTAGGAGAAAGTCCTTTGGTCAAAACATTTTAAACCATATTTTTCATGTTGCAAGAGCCTAACTTAACAAAGTTTTTTATAATCTTCTTTCGCACCAAATGATGATGAATCTCAATATATCTTGTGTGAACATAAAAGATTAGGTTCTTTGTTAAAGATATACAACTTTGATTGTCATTAAATACAAGAATGAAACATCAATGCTTTCAAAAATTGATGAAAGTCACACTATTTGCCTTGTTGCTTGTGAAGATATCATATATTCAACTTCTATTGATAACATAACAATAGAGGTTTGTTCCTTGCTATTTTAACTAATAACACCATTTTCCAATAAAAAAGACATGATCTAGATTTGCGGTCATCCATATTATTAGCCCAATCTGCATCATAGAATTATTCTGCTTCACATATTGTTTCTTCTTCAAGATCCTTACAAACACCTAAGTTCCATTGTTTTAATTCTATGGACCATAAGGGATTAGTCGTTCATCTCAATTTTCGTTCTAGGAATCAACAGGTTGTTTCATGTGTAATGGCAACTCATACCCAACAATAGAATCCTCACAAAGATTAATTCTACTACTTCAACATTGTTCAATCTTAGAGGTTAAACAAAGATTCAGGGCAAGATAAGCGAATACAATCAATTCTACTCCCCAATATCCCTCGGTCCCAAAACCTCCATAACTCCCACAATGCAGTAGATACTCTTCTTCAAGATCCTTACAATACACATTTTACACTTAGTTCAAAATCCCTAAAAACATCAAATATGAGCTGCCACACAACCATTCCAGAAATCCTAGACATTCTCATCCTCTCCCTTGTGTTGGTCCTTAAATAAACACATCAAAAAACCTCTGTAAACCTTTTTTCTAACATTTTGGACGCAACGGAAGTTCAATCATCAGGATTTTTCTAATCCAGTAGTTCTAATCAAGTTATATTTCTATCTATTTACAACACCCAAAATCCAAATCCAACACACACTTTCAAGTTTTCCAAAAAGTCTAGCAGCTTAGCTTTTCTTCATCACCAAAAGCTTGCCTTCACTTCATCAGCCTACATCAAATATCTTCCTCATCACCGCATCTCTTCGCTTCCCTGAAATCATCCTGCTAATTTCCTTGCAGAAACATGATCCACAAAGTTCATGAAGAGTTTTCATTGAGTGGAAGAGATTGCGTTCCATCTTAGAAACTAACCCACCAAGTTCCTTTCATCATAACTTGCAAAATAACAAAACACACCAAAAACAAAAACACATCAGAAGCAAATTTTTCAACATCGTTGAAACACTGCGCCGCCATCAGTTCAACCACCAATTTGAATTAGGGTTTGTGGTCTTCATCCACCAAAAACATTTAACTTTGTTTTTAGGTTACAAGTGTCACCACTCCTTCCAAAAAAATCTATGGCCTCATAAATTAGGCATTAATATGTATACATATATAATTGCAAATCCTTCCTTGACCGTTCCCAACACTGTCCTTTGAAATCTTTGAAAATACACATTCTGCTGCCATGATCTTATTCTTGAAATCCCTTGCCATCTTTGTACTCAACAAAGAAGTATGGTCCTTCCCAATTACTGAGCAATGATCTTCTTCTTTCCAGGTCTATGCATCTTGACTTTAGCATTTTTTGTGAAGCCTTCAAAGGTTTGCAACCCTTTCCTAGTTGCATACACCTTCTTTTGTCTCCTTTGTGCATGCTCCACATTTTCCAGCAAAGTTTTATGCACACTTACAATTAGTCACATTTTAAAAATCATTTGTTCTAGCATGATTTTGAGATTTTCCTATTCATCAAACACATCACACAAACCATTAAGGTTATTATCAATGGTGAGTTTTGGTGTACGACCAATGAGCACCATAAAAAGGGAATGTTTGTGTTGGCTTAGATGCCACATTGGTATCTAAAGAGTATTATTGGTAAGAGTAAATCCCAATCCTGTATGTTGGTGGTAGCCATAACTGTGAGTCCATGTTTGATGGTCTTGATCAAACATTCCACCATACCATTACATTGAGGTTAGGCAAGGGTTGTAAATTGGTGTGTAATGCCATAATTATGACAGATTTCAGCAAATTCCTTCATCCACTCACTGCCATTATTTGTCAAAATATATTTAGGTACTCCATACCTATAAATGATTTCATCCTCCAAAAACTTAGCAACGATGTAAGCATCATGTTCCTTAACAGGTCGTGCTTCAAACCATTTGGAACAATGGTCAATAACAATAAGCATATACTTATTGCCATTGGTTGTTTGAAGCAATGGCCTAACAGTCTCAAAGCGGTATAACATCAATGATCTAGTGCAACACGATAAAACAAATCGCATATGGGAATACTCTTCATCTCCTCAATGCCATATATTATGTTTCCAAATTGCTTAGCTAGTTGACATTTTTCACAAGCACTAATGAATTTCTTAATAGCCTCAGTTCTGTTATGCCACAAAAACTTCTTCTTCATCTCAGCAAGTGTCCACATTGCCCCAAAATGCCCAATTGCTTCGTGTATCTTCTCAATCAACATTCTATGTTCTACAGGCCTAGGTACAACCAAGTTCTGGAAAAACAGGGTATCCTCTAACCAATGATACCTCATCATCCATTTCTTAGCCCTTTTTATGTTGGCAGTGTTATCAAGCTCATCTTTTAGATGTCCACCAGTGAGTAATGCAATTGACATACTATCCTCCCATATATCCATTTGCCTTGATTGGTCATCTTCACTTTGTCCCTCTGTCTCCACATTCTTGCCCTTCTATCTATTTTTGGCTACATCCACCATGATTTGTGCTTCCACCACCATCTTTTTATAATCCATGTCATCCATATGAGGCAGTCCTTCCTCTGAAGGTGAATCTGTACTTGGTCCACCACAATCACCAACAAGGTGATGTTTTTCAGCATTATCTTATGTTTGTCTAATGGGTTGCAAGGTAAATAAATTAATGTTAACCTCATTGGTAGCATTGCTCCTTGCAGATGCTAGTGTGATTCCCAGTTTCTCTTCCTATTCCATCAAATCACTTCCAAAGTCTTCATCCTCTTTTGGAGAACCAACAGGATTCATGCTCAAAGCATCAACATTCAAGTGTTTGCTTCCTACTCGGTGAATAATTTTGAATTAAAAATCCTGCAACATTGCAATCCAATAGCCTCACCTACCATAGGCATCTGAAATAGTGGCTAACCACTCCAAAGGTTTATGATTTGTGCACAACAAAAACAGGGTTTGGTAAAGATATTGCTTGAAGTACATGATGACCCAAATGAGAGCATAACACTCTCCCTCCATGGGATGAAAACAACGTTGGACTAGATATAAGCCCTTGCTGGCATACGTAATGACTTCTTTTTGCCCTCCAGCTTTTTGTGACAGAATAGCTCCGACACCCTTTATAGACCAGTCAACATCCAGGATGAATGGTTTGTTGAAATCCAGTTTGACCAAAACAAGTGCTTCCGCACTTCTTCTTTTCAATGCAATAAAAGTTGAGTGGCATATGGGCGTCCAAAAAAACTTACAATCTTTCTTTGTTAATGCAAACAAAGGTTCCGCAATCTTGGTATACCTAGCAATGAATCTCCTATAATACCTTGTTAGTCCCATAAATGCCTTGACATTTGTGGCTATCTTGGGTGTGGGAAAATGTTGGACTACTGTTATCTTCCTAGGATTAGGTTGAGATCCAGCATTGTCCACAACATGTCCCAAGAATGTAATGCTCTTGGAACCAAAACAACATTTACCAGGATTCAACTTAAGATTAACCCCTTTCAATTTTTGAAGAACCAATTTGATGTGACCTAAATGTTCACCCCAGGTTCCACTATGTACATTGACGTCATCAACAAACACTTTCACAAATTGGTTAGTCCATTCCTTGAATATGTCAGCCATGGTTTGTGAGAATGTACTATGGCATTTTTCAGTCCATTTGGCATAACATTCCACTCATAGAGACCTGATTTGGTGATCACTAATGTCTCCTTAACATCATTAATAGCCATTGGGATCTGCCAAAACCCTAACTACAAATTAAGGGCTGAAAACCACTCAGAATGCCCTAATTGATTCAAAACATCCTCAATTAGGGGCATGGGAAAAGAGTCCCACCTTGTTTGATGATTGAGTGGGCGGTAGTTTCCATAGAATCTTCGGCTTCCATCTTTTTTCATCGACAAAGTTATTTTGTAAACGTATTTTGATGCATTCTTACGCATCTTTCCCAAATTTACTAAGGCTTGTATTTGCCTATTAACTTCAACTTCTTCCCAAAAGGACAACCGTCCAGGAGTCATATGGCACGGAGGTAGTCCTTGAGTATCAATGGTATGTTCTCCCACAGAGCATTGCCCTAATTCTCCTTTGTGCCATGCAAACACTTCCTGAAATTCCTTCAAAAAATCCCATAGTTGTTTCTGTTGTCCTTCATTCAAAGATTCATCCAATCTTACCCTACTCTTGATCTGGCTCCACTTATTGTCCTCCTCAATTAGATCATCAAATATCTGAACTGGATACAAATGTGCATTGGGTTCAATGTTTTTTCCTAATCTCTGTTTCATTCAAGCATCTTCTTCTGCAATTGCACATTTGATCTAATCAACATAATCATCATCTTTAAAAAACAATCCTTCAAGAATGTTCTGATGTTGTTCCTATAGTGTTAAATTCAAAATTTGCACAGGTGTTTCCCCTTCAATGATTAAATCCAACCCATGATCCTTCAGTTCTTCAATTTTGTTCTCCAAATTGAACATGATCTCTTGTGGGCCATCCTCTGTCCTTCCTTCATATTTTGTTGTCTCTTCTTTAGAAGAAGATTCATCATTGAAATCCTCAAAGTCCAATGCACCCAATAGATTAGCCTAGTCTTTAATTTGCAATTGTCCCATCTTTTTGTTGAACAACTCTTCTTATACATTGCATTTCTCCTCTTCAGATCCTTCAAGCACCTGTAGCATGTTCACTACATTCAATGGTAGTACTTCTACTTCCGTTCCAAGTCTGTTGCAAACCTATATGAGGCCCTTCCAACATCCACAAATGTTCCTATCTTGATGAGGAAATTCAGTCCAAGGAGTAAATCATAGTTATCAGTGTCCACCATAAGGAAAATAATTTGACATATGATTCCTCCCACCCTCACTGGAAGTTTAGCAATCCTTCCTAGTGCCTGAGTTGCTATACCAAAGGCTATTTTATAAGTTTCATGGCCAGCCACCAAATGCATTATGTTAAATTCCCTAACCACACTAGCTGCCATGATTGACATAGATGCCCTAGTATTTACCAACCCTTCAATCATTGCTTGATTTATTTCAACAACTAGATGTAATGTTTTGTTATGGTGAGTTTTGTTGACATTAACCTTTCAGATTGCAGGGGTTGAATGGATAACATCTACTTGATTTCTCTAACCTTCTGCATCCTTTCTCCTTCTAGCTAGTTTAACCAATCCTTCCACATATTCCAATTCCCTTAGAATTATAAGAATGGTCTCCATGGGAGTTAAAGAAATCTTTCCTTTGATGAAATGAGAAAGAATGTTTGACTTCACAACTGCTTCAGATCCCAAATTTGCTCCTTTTTGTTCATCTTCTGCAATCACTTCCTCTTGCTCTTCTACTGGATTTACAATAATGGGCAATTTCCTTTTTAGGATTCTCACTTCAGAGAATACATGTTGGTCATCTTCGCAAACACGTTTCAATTATGCCAAAGTGGCTTCTTCATCATCAACCAAAACTTCTAGGAAATATGTAGTGGCAGGCAAACCTTTTGTAGTTTTCTTCCAACACCTTTCTTGTCGCAACCCTAGCCTTGGGCTCGCAACCAAGGCAAAGGGCTTGCAAGGGTGCGGGCCAAGATTAAGTCTGGGAGTCGCATTCTCATGCCCCTAAGAGTGCAAAAGAGTGTGAAGGAAAGAACCCTCATACTCCCAAGTGAACTCCCATGTTGGGAGTTAGAGTCTCGATGGACTCTCAAATGTTTAGAGAGCAATTGCAAGCATCAAAACCAAATGGATTGAAGAGTTTTTTATACCATTGGAAAGCTATTAAAACTTGAATGTCTAAAATGGGCTCATATCACTCATTTGGACATTTGAAACACAAGTTATGGCCAAAAGAAGGGCCGGGAGTCAAATTGGCAATTTGACTCCCGGCCACTAAAAGTCAGGAATCGACTCAATTTCCTTGCGTGCAGATGTCATGCGACATACTGTTAGAAAGCTCTTGATGAGAGTTACAACTTTGTTTTGAACCTCATCTCAATCGAAAATCAGCACACAAAGTTATGGGGCACCAAAGTCGCGGGAGTCCCAACTTTGGCAATTTTGGGACTCCCACTTGGGAGTCCCAGGACAAAAAGCCATTTGGATGTGGGCCTCATGGAGAGGCACAAAGTATACTATAAGGGGGAAGGTGGTGGCTTCCCCCAAGTCTGGGCTGTGGTGAGTCTTATGAATCCGAGTTTGCCCATGGCTCATTTTAGCACCAAAAGTGTTCCAATTATGCATTAACCACCTTGTGTTGGTTTTGTGCAAGTTCGTGTGAGTAGTTGATGCTTGTTAGTCTTCCTAGTCCCATTCTGGAGCTCCAGCATGCCCCTCTACCCCTTAAAGTGTTGCAAGCTAGGGAGCGTGCTTCGATTCCTTGCTTTTTCGTTATCTTCAGTTTAGCCTCACATTTGAGTCTATTAAGGAACTTGGGGGTGCATCATCTCTTCCATATGCCCTAATCCAAAATAAAAAGAACATTTCAGACCACAATTGTTAGTCTTATGCCCACCTATGTAGTTGGCACATTTTGGCCTTTTGTTTGCAAGTTTAAGGCATGTTGAAGTGGTATGTTCTTCTGACTGGCATAATTGACAATGGTTGTTAGTGTTAATAGAAAAGGTTGAACTGGGTCCAGCCTTGCCATTAGTTCCTTTCCCAAATAAATTAATGAAAGTTTCATTCAAAACATTAAGTTGACGATCAGTAGTGGATTCTCCAGACATGGTTTCATCTTATTCTTCCTTCATGGGTTCATATAGAATTTCCCCCAATTCTCCAAATACACGTTCAATCTCAACAACAGTAGCAACCACTTCTTCAATGTTAGTGTAGGTTTGAACACCACAAAGTTTTCTTATTTCTAGCCTTAGTCTTCCTAGAAATCTACAACGTTGTTCTTCATTTTATATTTGACCTTGCTGGAAAAGCTTGTCCAACTTTTCATAATACTTCTAAACCTTTTTTTTTGGCTCTTGCTTAATGGCATCCAATTTGATCCGGATGTAATCAGCATCAACATTGCCATAGTTCTATACTATCCAAGTACGTAATTCTTTCCAGTCAATAAGTGCAGGATTCAGCTCCTTGAACCATTCTTTGGCTCTACCTCTTAGGATCAATTTGGCAATCTTAAACAATTTGTCAACATTCAAATCCCGGACTTCTACTGTTATTGTCAATCTTTTAGCCCAATCATTGACGTCCTCATGATCACGTCCCCATAACAACTCATCCATGCCATGAGGACTAATTATTTTGACCCTCACTGACCAGAAATACTGCTAATATTTCACTGCATGCACTATTCTACATCAATCATTCTCCAACTTGTTATACCTACTTCTTGTCGCAACCCCACTTTGGCCAAGTGTGGGGGTGAAGCCCAACACTTGGAAAAGTTGGAGGTTTGGAGTCCTCCGGGACTCCCAAATGTTCAGAGCTTGACAGAAAGGCCCAAAACACCTTGCATTGAGGTGTTCTTGGTGTCATTGGAAAGGTCTTGAAACGTAGATATCGAAAATGGCCTTGCATTGGCCATTCGGACATCTGCAGCCCAAGTTATGGGCAAAAGAAGGGCCTAGAGTCAAACTGGCAGTTTGACTCCTGATCACTAAAAGTCGGGAATCGACCTCTTCCCGACGTCCGAATTGAGAGTGCGACACGGCGTTGGAAAGATCTCGACGAGGGCTACAACTTTGGTTTAGACATCGTTGCGATCGAACTCCATAATCAGGAGTTATGGCCGTTCAAAGTTTCGGGAGTCCAACCGGGACAGTTTCGGGACTCCATTTCGGGAGTCCCAACAAAATGTGCCATTTGGATGTAGCCTCGGTGGCGAGATGCAGAGAATACTATAGGGAATAAGGTGGTGGCTTACTCCCGAGTCCGAGCCGTGGTGTGTCTCGTGATCCAAAGTGCCCGTGGCTTGTCCTAACACCCAAGGGTGTCCCGGAATGTGAACTGACCACATGGGTGGTTTGTTTTGATGCAGATTCATGCTTGATCTACTAAACCTTCTTCCTAGTCTAATCCCTGGGCTCCCAACTCGACCCTCTACCCCTTTTTAGAGTTGGAAGCCGAGAGCGTGCCTCCAAATCTCAACTTTCGCAACTGGACTTTGTGAGACCCTCAAGTGGGTTTCACCCCGTGACTTGGGAGCGCGTCACTTTTTATCTCACTGATCTAGATACAACTCTTTTGTAATTCATTATGTTTTGTCCAAATTATTGCCTGAACACAAAATCTTGATGTTAATATGGTAATGTTTATGTTCCCAATGCCAGCCATTCATGACTAAACCAGAGACACTTGTAACAGCCAAACCAGTGGCATCCTAAAATGAAAGAACCAACACGTTTTCTATTTAACTTTTCAACATAGCAAAACCCAAATTGTACTTTGTGGCTTGTAATCTAAATCAGGGTTATATGCCACCACTCATTGGATTGGTATGGTTCATCAAGATTACATTTTCATCAATAAAGGAAACTAGATTATTTTCCTTCTACTCCTGGGTCTAAAATCACAACTTCAGATGGTAAAAAAATGAAAATTTGTTCATTTGCAGAGTCATTTGCTAACATATTTCGAATTGTTTGTCATCAAATGTTTTCCAACTTATCATTTGAGACCTCATTTTGGAGTTTTCCACCTTGAGTAGTCGATCTCCATCCAAAAAAAAATCCTCCACTTTAAGAATGAAAAATCTGATGAAATGATTTGGTGAAACGAGAGAAAAAGGAATCCACACATCACTTATTCACGACATTTGTCTTTGCCTCTCAGAGTAATGTGTTAATACCCTACGCAAGGTAGGAGGTAAAATGATATTGTCTTTGGAATCTTATGCTTGAAACCCACCCTCCTACTCCATCTCGCATTTTCACCCATACTTGTGCCCTCGTATAGAATCCATTGTGCATTAGTTCAACAATAATGTCTCTATCTTGCGCTTTGTCAGGACTCATTCCTATAATGGCAATTACACCAAATCCCAACTATCATAGAATCAATGCTCTTGTTTGTGGTGCTTATTGAGTTCTAGGAAAATCAAACTTGACAGTAATTTGCTCTTCGAATTTCTTGACTCTTTGCAACAAATTGATTTTCACTGGAATTAGACATCCTATTCTTCCTAAACATTTCATCTTCCAAGTACTTTCATAATTTCACATGTACCAGATTTCTAGGATCAATAGCTCTAATACCAAAAGAAAGGGGAATATTTTCTGCAATGTGCACAACCCCATTGCTGGACATACATAGACTAATGTATATTCCTGAAACTTTCACTAAAATAAAATGATTTTGCTTCCCATATTGCTTATTCTTCAAGATCCTTACAAACACCTAAGTTCCATTATTTTAATTCTATGGACCACAAGGGATCAGTCGTTCATTTCAATTTCCTTTCTAGGAATCAATAGGTTGTTTCATGTGTAATGGCAACTCATACCCAACAACATAATCCCCACATAGATTAATTCTACTACTTCAACATGGTTCAGTCTCAGAAAATGGACAGAGATTCAGGGCAAGATTAGCGAGTACAATCAATTCTACTCCCTAGTATCCCCTTGGTCCCAAGACCTCTGGAGCTCCCATAATCCAATAGGTACTCTTCTAAAAACAAAACACATTCTACACTTAGTTCAAAATCCCCAAAAACATCAAATATGAGCTACCACATAACCATTCCAAAAATCTTAAACACTTTCATCCTCTCCCTTGTGTTGGTCCTTAAAGAAACACATCAAAAACCTTTATAAACCTTTTTTCTAACATTTTGAACGCAAGTGAAGTTCAATTGTCAAGATTTTTCCAATCCAATAGTTCTAATCAAGTTCTATTTCTATTTATTTATAACACCCAAAATTTAAATCTAACACACACTTTCAAGTTTTCTAGAAAGTCTAGCAACTTAGCTTTTCTTCATCACCAAAAGCTTGCCTTCACTTCATCAGCCTGCATCAAATATCTTCCTCATCACCGCATCTCTTCGTTTCCCTGAAATCATCCTGCCAATTTCCTTGTAGAAACATGATCTGCAAAACTCATGAAGAGTTTTCATTGAGCGGAAGAGATTGTGCTCCATCTTAGAAACTAACCCACCAAGCTATTTTCATCATAACCTGTAAAACAACAAAACACACAAAAAATAGAAAGACATCAAAAACAAATTTTTCAACACCGTTCAAGCATTGCGCCGCCATCAGTTTAGCCATTAGTTTGAATTAGGGTTTGTGGTCTTCATCCACAAAAAAACATCTGACACTATTTTTAGGTTATAAACCCTTCATGTTCCTATCAAAACATGGATATGGTTTACATTCTCGTTTATGTTTGGCCTTTCATGTTCCTTTTAAAACACAAGTTATGGTTTACGTTTCTGTTGAAACTACCTATGCAATATTAGTTCTTGTGCATATTATTACATACATGAAACTTCCAATAACATTTTGAAATGGGATATCCCACATTATTTCTAAATTTGCATCATTTTAAAGATCCATATCCTTTGAAAGCTTGCAATTGGTCATAATGGGAGTTTGTATTAGCTTACTTTTAGCCATTCCAAATTGCTTGAATACATTTCCAATGTACTTGCTTTGGTTTAAATAAATTGTTTGGTATTGTCAAACACAATTTATTTGTATCCCCAAACAATACTAAATTTCACCTAAATGCACCATTTCAATTTTTTTCAAAAGATTATCCTTTGTCTCTTTCAACAAAATCAAGTCATTAAAGGCCAAAATCAAATCATCAACATACAAAGTTACGATCACATAAAAAATTTCTTAAATTTTTTAAAAACAAACAAGATGGTCAACAAAGTTACTTTCAAGTTTTTAAGATAAGAAATATGCATTAATCTTGTGGTTCCATTTATGAAGATATTTCTTTAAACCATATAAAGATTTTTGAAGCTTACATACCATATTCTCCTTACCCTTGACCACAAAACCCTCTAGCTATTGCATATAGATTTCATTTGAAATATGTCCATTTAAAAATATAGTTTTAGCATTCATTTGATGCACTTCAAAATTTTCAATGGTTGTAACTACAAACACAACTTGAATGGATTCCATTTGTGCAACATGGGAAAAGGTTTCATTGAAATCAATACCTTCAATTTGTGTAAATCCCCCAACCACCAAATGAACCTTGTGCATTACCACAAAACTATCAACATTATATTTGATTTTGAAAATCCATTTGCAACTCATTAGTTTTCAATTGGGTGGAAAAGGAGTAAGTATCCAAGTTGTATTAGCTTGTAAAGATTGAAATGCAAAATCCATTACCTTTTTCCAATGTTATGAATTTTCACCATTCAAAGCTTCCACAAAGAAAGGGGCTCATCAATATCAACAAGAAAAACACATGAAAAATTCACATATTCTTCAACCGTTACATTTGATTTTCTTGCACTTGTTGAGGAATTCTTTCATTATACATCTTTGGTTCTTGATTTAGAACCATATGTTCAAATTTAGAATCCAACCTTGAAACCATTGTTTACCCATTAAAGTTTTTAGATTCATTAAATAAAACATCATGATTGATGATAACAAATTGACTTAAAGGGTTGTACAATTTGCACCCCTTAGTCTTTTCACAATAACCAATGAATATGCATTTGACACCTTTGGAATCCAACTTTGTCCTTGCTTCTTTTGGCACATGAACAAATGCAACACAACTAAAAACATGCAAATGATTTATGGAAGGTTTCTATCCACATCAAACCTCTTTTGGTGTCATGTTGGAAATTACTTTCATAGGGATTTGATTTTAGATATATGTTGCAGTTGCCACTACTTTTACCCATAATCTATGATCCATTTTCATATGTTACAATATACATTGCACATTTTCAACAAGTGTTTGATTCTTCTTTTCAACTACACCATTCTATTATGGCATGTATGGAGTGCTTGTTTATTTCACAATGCCATTTTTTTTTCAAAATGCATTAAAATTCTTAGAATTATATTCCCCACTTCCATCACATTTGATTACCTTGATGGTTTTTTTTAGTTTGATTTTCTACCAAAACTTTAAAAACCTTAAGATTATTAAGCACATTGAATTTAGTTTTCATGGTATAAAAAAATGTTTTTTTTAAGAAATCATCAATGAAGGTTAAAAAAGAATTTGCCCCTCCATGAGTTTTTGTTGCCATGGGATCACATACTTTTGTGTGCACAAGCTCAAAAATTTCTTTTGCACGAAAATCTTTATTCAAAGGAATTGATGTATGATGGTATTTACCATACACACATTCATCATAGAAACTCAAGTCATGATTTCCACTAATATCCATGCCTTCAACAATGTTATTCGTATCCATGGTTGTTAAAGTTTGCATAGAGACATGTTTGAATTTCTAATGCCACAAATCACTCCTTTAAAACTTTGTGTTACATTTTGCAACCAAGGATTGAACAACTCCAACGTTACATTTATATAACTTTCATTTTAAAATAGCTTTAACAATCACCTTGTTTGAACCATAAGACTTCAACCAACATTTGGTGGCTTCAAATTCCACCTTGAAACCTTGCTATATTAATTCATTATTCAATAATAGATTATTTGCCAACTTTAGAATATACAACACATCTCTAATGCACTTGGAAATCTCATTTGATAAGTTGAAAACAATAATGTTTTTTCCACATACATCAAATGTACTATTGTTTCCAAAATATATTTTGTGATTAAAAAAAAATTCTTCAAAGGTTGAAAAGACTTCCTTCTAAAGGGTCAAATGTTGTGAAATTCTAGAATCAACAAACCATGCATCCCCATAAATTGCATAAATAGATAAAGTAGTCATAAGAAGTTTAATTTTGCTTGTTATGGCCATTTGTGAAAAACCTTTGAGTTTGTTATTCCAAATTTTCTACAAAATGGCCTTTGGTGCCACAATTGTAGCAAGTTTTTTTCTCCTTTTACTTTTCATTTTTGAACTTCCTAAAAACACATTTTGTCACAAGCATAAAAAAATCAAGTCTAACCAAGTTTATGAAATTTCCTAAACCAAAATGAGAACAAAAGCAGGTCTAATATCAAATCTAGATCGTGAAAAAAAAAATGAAAACAAGAACATGAAAAGTACAAGATAAAAATTCAATAAGATTTTATTGCAAAAATGAAATAAGACCAGAACAAGGTTGTGACAAGAAACATACCCAAAACTAATGTTGAATAAATTAAAGGTAATGAGGAAATCTACCTCTATTTATACCCCTTGGGTACCTAGTTCAAGGAAATTTCTTAAGAAAATTTCAATTTACATGTGGCCCATGTTCGCTCATGTGCACCCATGTGTGAATTATGAGTGAACTATGAGTGAACTAAAACTCAACTAAGAGTGAATTTAAACTTAACTAAAAGTGAACAAAAGTTAATTAAGAGTGGACTAACAATTAATTGGAAGTGAATTATGAGTTAACTGTAAGTGAATTAAAAGTGAATTGAAAATTAACTAGAAATGAACTAAGATTTAACTAAGAATGAACTAAAAGTCAGCTAGAAATGAATTATGAATCAAATGGATGTGAACTAAAATTTAACTATAAGTTAATTAAAAGTGAATTGAAATTAAACTAAAAGTTAAATACAAGTTTATTACAAGTGGTGGGTGAACATTCAAATGAATGAACCCCATGGCATTGGCATCCATGACACCTTTGACATTTAATGCTTCATGTATTATACCATGGTTAAATTACATCTTTTGCTTACATCGCAATTCTTCTTGCAACAATTGTCCACATATTAATTCCATATATAATTGATCAATGCAGGTATTAAATGAAACCATAAGAATATGAAAAGATAATGGCAAACTTCCTAAAAGTGTGAATGTCAAATTTTCATCAAAAACTTGATGATTAATGTTTGTTAACTAATATGCAATCATGTGAAGCTTGTCAATATGAGCTTGCATTAAGGTGCTTTTTTTAATTTTAAGATTATAAAGCTCTTGATGTCGTTACAATTTGTTGCCAACATGTTTTCTTTCAAATGTTGCACAAATTCCAATGCATCTTTTGTAATTTTTACACTTGTTACATGATGCAACAAAGAATCAATAACATTTAAAAGAATTGTTCCATGAGCCAATTTGTTTTTTTTCATGAACAAACAATGTTTAAGAATGCTTCCTTCAAGAACAATATCTCTAAATTCAACTTCTAGTGGTAATAATTTTCTTGGGGTAATATCCCACAAATCTTTCTCATGCAAGAGAAATTCCATCTTCATCTTCCATGCATGAAAATTATTGCCATTCAAGTTCTCATGCTTTGAGCATCAAAAGTGGACACCATGATTGTGAGTAGAACAATGTAAAAAGAAAACATCCAGAGTTTTGAAACTTTCAACAAAATGCTAGAAAAACAAAAACACACATAATGTTTCAAAACTTTCAAAAAATGTAGAAAACAACTTCAATATCTCCTTCCATCAAAAGCAACCATGCTCTGATACCATGTTGGAATTTGACAACAAATCAATGAGAAAATAAAGATGATAAAAACATTGATTTTAGCACAAGCTCTCCACCCAACCTTGCGATCACACAAACGTTGTTACAAACTTGTGATCCACCTTCAAGTTCTGGCCTAGTCACCCATGTAGATGTTATCTACTCTAGAAGTGCATACATAATCACATGCACAAGGCCATCATCTTAAGCATTGACATATTTCCCATTAAACTTAACTAAAGATATTTAAGTAAACTTACTTAACATATCTAATAGTCCCAAAAGCATGTGCATGTAACTCAAATATCTCAAATAGCTATAACTTGGTAAAATTAATTTGGTAGGAAGCTAATATTCAACAAATACCATGGTGATTTATTTTTTTCACTTCCAATTTTGTGATATGAAGTTTTTTGCAATTTTTTCCAAAAAATAGCAAAATTAGTGGAATCTACAAGATAAAAGAAGAATTTACCAAATTAAAAAAAAAAATTCAAAATTTGTCCAAAAAAAAACATTGCATGGCACAAAATTAATATGCACAATGCAAATGCTGACATTAGTACTAGAATTATGCTGCTGCAATACCTAGGTTGGTTAGGCACTAATTAATTAGTTTTTGGAATTGCCAAAATTTCTGGAAAAGTATGTGCTTACCATGTGGAAAATATGAATGAAGCTCTCAAAGCACAATAGCTTCATTACTTAGTATGCCAAACTAGTACTAGGCTGGTTCAGCTGCAAGGTGCCTAATAATTAATTATTCTTTGCTAGAATTGCTTAGAGTAATTGTTTGAATAATTATTAATAATCGTTGGCTAGAACAAATAGTAATAGTTTACAATTTGAGTTACTCAATACATTTCTTTGAATGAGGGCAATGGAATTGCTGGATTAGGTGATCTGAATTTGTTTTCCTAATTGTCTTGAGTGATCAACCAGTTCAATGTGTAATAGTGGTCACAGTGAACCAGCACCCACCAGCACACCATCCATTGGATGCCCATTGTTACTCAGTCCTGAATGAACCTCAACCGAGTTAATACTTGGTTTCACCTTGGTAAACAATTCTGTAAGAAATAGGTCTCATATATAGGTAGATAGGTACAAAAGTAGGTAACTATCAAATAAGTAGATGGTTTATACATAGGTAAGGGCTGTTTTTACTACCTACCTACTAACAACCTGCTTGTGGGTTGTTAGGAGGTAGGTAGAAAAAAGCACAGCAACTGAGGTAACGACCATGGTTAGCTAGGGAACTGGTAACCCAACAGAAAACTGTTTCCTGACCCTTTACCATTCATCCTTCATGGTGCACTGGTGGGTGTTTCACTGTGACCATAGCTGTAATAGCTCCCTATTTACAGACAGGGTTCTAGCACATTGCTTGTGGGCTTTGTTTTCTTTGAAATTTGATGGTGCCAGAAGCAAAATCAAATTGAGGATGATGTGCATTTTGTTCGAGGTTGCCTAGAATGATGCCTGAAAATTGGAGGTTTCATTCGTTCCGAGCTTTTCTTCAGGTAAACAAAAGAATCCATGTAAATTATTGATCAAAGAGTTTAATCAAAGTATTGTAGGTCCATTCAGGATATTGTGACGAAACATTGGATGAACCCATGTTTTTTTCTTGGTTGTTTGTGCATATGTGTAGTTTGTTTGCTTCATATAGTCCCAATGGTTGCCCTCTTTCTTTCCTGTCCTAGAAACGTGCAATCTGTTTTGAACCCATGAATCAGAGATACCTACCATGTTTGTAATGTGTCATTGGATACATGAATTCCCACACAGCTCAAATGGAGTCAGATGCAGGAAAACATGAAGGCACTGTTTCCAAGAATGGAAGATGTGAAACCACAATTTTCATGCTTTGGATGTTGTTGAATTTATTCATTACTTTTTGTGTGCAGCATCTCCAGACCATCAAATTGGCATCACCCCAACAATCTCTGTTGAAAGAGCTGTTTTTCTAGTTGCCACAAGAATTTCCAGAGATCCAACTGTTTGTAAGAAGTTTTAGGCCAAGGAGGTCAGACCTGTAGGAGTTACTAAGCAAGGCCATAGTGTCCTGCCACTCCTTTGCCAGAGGTGGGATAAAGCTTTAAAAGATTATCTGAACAGATCCCTGGATTTGGCATAGCAGATCATCCAACACAAAACAGAGTCATGCTAAATACCCAATCTCCCACCTTCTCTTAAGACAGAAATGCTTGATGCAAGAACTAAAACAATGCTACATCAAAATATATTTGACATTTGGCTGCTTATCCAGCAGAGCTTGAGAACCATCAAACCGATCTTCAATCTCTTTGAAAAGCTTATGATGAACCATGACAACTACACATTTGTTCTGGAAGAGGAATGCTGATCAGACTTATGACTTCATGAATCTCACATTCTCGTCACTCCCTCTTAACAAAACCTTATTCAAACTGCAGGTTCACACAGATGACCTGATATAACATATGCACAGGTGCCTCTCCAGCAGCAGAAAAGCCTTCTAGACCCTTGAAGATGAGGTTAAAACCACTGAAACTTAGTCATGGTGGGAAAGAGTACCACACAAGAATACCCAACAGAAAAATTGCAGGAGGATCAGTGGTTTCCATGGGCATCATCTTTCTTCTTTTCACCAAAGTACTGCCGCTCTCTTTCCTTGTTGATTGCATTCATTCTTGAATACTGCAAATATTGGCACAATGTACACAGCTGCATCAGAAACTGACATTCTCACAGTCTCCATATTGTAGGAAGCATGATCATGAATGAGCTCATCTTCAGCATCTAAAGAGTCACACTGAAATTATGAAATCCACATAAGTATTGAGAGAACCCACAATACTCACACTTTTGAGGTCAACCGGAAGAGAAATGGTGAATTGGATGGATATCAATGTCAATAAGTTTACACGTCAAACAATAAGAGCCCATACTGGGGTCCGGCAATCTGCAGAGGGATGAGAAGAATAGAAAGAAACTGAAGAGAAAACAGCAACTAAATAGAGCAGAATAGAATACAACAGTGGTGTGTACAATAATGACTGTCTCTTACATTTCCTTGACCTCTGACTTAATTCCCAGCACTGGCTATTGAGTTCTCTAACAAATCCAGAAGACAGCCATGATGCAAACCAGTACAAAACACCAAGGTGATGAAAACTCAAAAGGCAAAAACCCAACAAGAATGGGAGGCAGCATAGAGATGGAGGGGAGCAGAAAAAAAGAGCAACAGGAAATAGAATAGAAGTTGAAATTATCAGCTCAGATGACTTTGAGAGCAAAAGCTGAAACTCCAGACACAAATCTCTTCTTCATATGAAGTTTACTTCAATAGAAGGTTTAAAGACCAAAACCCTAACTCTTCAAAGGAACCCAAACCTAGCAAGTTATGGTCATATCAAAGTCACCAGGCAGCATAAAATTCTTCTTGTAATGAAGTTTACTTCAATAGAAGCTTCAAAGAGAAAAACCCTAACTCTTCAAAGGAACCCACATCTAGCAAGTTATGGTCACATTGAAGTCACCCGGTGGCATAAAATTCTTCTTGTAATTAAGTACTTCAATAGAAGCTTCAAAGATCAAAACCCTAACTCTTCAAAGGAACAGAATCCTAGCAAGGTATGGTTGGCAAGTCAGCTGGTGGCAAAAAATTCTTCTTGTTATGAAGTTTACTTCCTCAGAAGCTTCAAAGAATAAAACACTAAATCTTCAAAGAACCCAAACCTAGCGAGTTATGGTCATATCAAACCCATCGGGCAGCAAAAAATAAGAAGAAGAAGAATTTGAAATGAAGCACATCATCAATAGCATATGGAAACACCACAATGCCTGACAATGCAACTATCTCCTCAGCATACATACTTCTTACATATCTTCTTTGAGATTGCAGAGAAAAAAATTCCACAAACGAAGTTTGCAGAGGAAAAACATCACAAAAGATACTTTGAAGGTAAAAAGCATTGTGAAGTTTGTTCAGATCTAAACACATTTGCGTTTCTTCTTCGGCTTCTTAGCTTGAGACTCGAGAACTTGTCTATAACCATGTGTCATTCACTCAGCTTGGAATACTACGAGATCGGCAGCAGCTCCAGGAGCATTGTAATCCAACTTTCAGCAGACTTTATGAAATCATCACAACATGAAGAAGCTCATAGGGTCTTGGATATAGTTAGTGCCTGAAAACCAGAGTGTGTGTATGAGAGAGAGAGAGAGAGAGGAACCTCTTTGCGATGGTGGAGACATTCAAAGTAGTCGTCGCGGAGGGCAGTACACTCGGCAGGCATGACGCAATGCGTCATGCAGTCACTGAAATCCATCCAAACATCATAGCAACGTCCCTTCTTGCCGTTGATTCCAAACCCTGATGCCATCGCCACAAAGCTCGATCTGTACAACGACAAACAAACACACAATAATCCTCTACACACGTCAGTCTTCTTCCCCTTCTCGATCTCTCTTTTCTGTGTGTGTGTCTCTGTCACCTGGTCTTCCGATCTTCTTCAGGTTTGGATCCCGCCAGGTTCGACAATCTAGGTTTGGAGTTCGAGCAAAACGCGTGCAATTTGCTCCAGCATTTTCCATTCCGAGAACTGTCGATCTGCTGCCTCGCAGAAGACGAGACGAGACGAGACGAGACGAGACGAGACGAGAGAGACAGATTGCGCATTTGCCGCAGTTAGAAAGATCAGGAGGAGAAGAAGATACGAAGAACAAGAAGAAGTCTTGGAGGTTGAGTCACAAGCAGAAGAACGAGAACAAGAACACAAAGGAGGAGGAGGGCGGATTGATGGAGGGATGGGACGTGAACACGAAATCCACAGTAGCGAAGATACCGTTGCTGACGACAAGAGCGGGGCCGCGAGATGGAGAAGCATGGACGCAGAGGAGGAAGGAGGAGTTCATGGCGCTGATCAAGTACATGGAGATGAACAAAGCCAAAGACAGCGACTGGTTCCGCATTGCGCCGAACGCCGACGGCACCAAGTGGAGAGGCAAGTGCTGGTACGTTCACAATCTGCTGCGATACGAGTTCGATCTGCAGTTCGACATCCCTGTCACGTATCCGGCCACGGCACCGGAGCTCGAGCTTCCGGAGCTTGACGGCAAGACTGCCAAGATGTACAGAGGTGGGAAGATATGTCTCACCATTCATTTCAAGCCTCTGTGGGCCAAGAATTGTCCCAGATTTGGCATCGCGCATGCCTTGTGCTTGGGACTAGGACCTTGGCTCGCTGCAGAAGTGCCGCATCTTATCGACACAGGTGTGATCCAACATAAGGAGAAGCAGCAGCAGCAATCTCAAGCTTCTTCACAAGCTTGAAAAGTCTGACCCACAGGAAGAAATCTTCTTCCAGGAAGAGCTTTTGTATTCTTGCATATATTCTTACTACTCTTTTTTTTGCATTTTTCTCAATCGTCTTCTTCTTCTTCTGCGCTTCAATTGAAGTTGTTGTTGTGCTCGAGGATCTGCTGAGTATGCAATCCTTGCTCATTCATACCTGGCTCCAGATCTCATGGATTCATCAGGAGAACTTCAAGTGTTCCCAAGGACAATTTTGTACTCAATTTTTTTGAGAATCATGAGTAGATTACAGCTGCAAATCTCGATCTCTGTCCTTCCAGTAATCAATTTTATTGCTTTTGCGATTGGCTTGTTTGTTTGTGCACACATTTGATCCATCCACTCCCATTGTTGCAGCTGTTTTCAGTTTGTTCATGTGTTTTGTTAAGTTTGTGCACTTTTGATCCATCCACACCATTGTTGCACATGTTTTGTTTGTGTACTTTGATCTGTTTTTTTTTGTTCACATATTTGTTGGTGCATTTTGATCAAGCCACACCATTGTTGCAGCTGTTTTTGGTTTGTTTGTGTGTTTTGTTTTTCTCACAGTTTTGATCCATCCACACATATTTGTTTCACAGTTTCTGCACAAAAACGGAGAGAGTTAGGGATTAAGACTTCTGGAATGAAATCAAATTTCTACATTCAGATTTTTTTGTAGTGGTAATCTGTAGCTCATGAAATGCTTGGGAAATAAGATTGAATATGACAGATTGTTGTTCTGCAGTGTACCTCAAAGTGGTAGTTTTTCAGCTTGATTTGAGGTACAAGGCGCATGTGCATTCAATAGTTGAAAGACAAATCTCTTCATTTGATAAAGCATACTCATGTTTTGTAACAGAAAAGTAGAGGGGATTACTTGTGTTTTCCTTGGGTTCCAGTTTCACTTTAAGACTCAGTTTTGTAGAACCGCAGTGTGGAAGATCTAGTAGCCAGCTGCACACGGTGACTGCATAAAGTTATGGATATGAGAAACACCTGATGAGAAGCTGGCAAAGACAATGTTTGAGGAATGATCTCAATACACCCACCTGATGGAAATGCTGGAGCTGCAAGAGGACAATTGGGGATTGACAAAATGTTTGACATGAAGTTCAGCTGCCAGTTTCTCAATTGAAGCAAGATCAGATGCATGGTGGCGGCAGTGATATTGAGAGAATTTCACATCCAGTATTTTCTTTTGTTTGTGAGAAGTAAAGCTCTGAAGCTTTGTGTGAAGATGGAGAGGTGATGATGGGTGGCAAAACACGGCTCGGTTGCAGTTTTACTGGGAGATCAAGCTCAAAAAGTTGAACCTTGAATTTGATGACCTAAATTCCTAAGTACCTATTTGTGTCTTTGGTGGTGCAGGTATTGCAGTCAAGCTAACCAGCTCTGGTTAGAAGTTTACTTATCAGATTTGAACTCATGTTTTTCTGGTTCTTTGTTTTGAAAAGAACCTTTGATTATGGTTCTGAACCTCTGGTGGCTGAACTTGGAAAATCTCCAATTAGAAATTTTTTTGCAATTTTTTTGTGCAAATTGGTCCAGTTTGGATCCAAGTTCAATCCCATCTAAAGCACACAGAGACCAAGATAAAAGATTTGTATAATACTAATTTTGGGCATTTATTTCACACTATTGGAGATAAAATATTTTATATTATTACTTTTTTTCTACAACCAACTAAAAACTTTGGGTTGCCACACACTACCAGTGAAAATTAATTGATGAAAAAAATAAGTTGATTTTGAAAAATTTAAGTTTCATTTGAATGAAAATATGGAGTGAATTTGCATAATGCAACTTGAAATGAATGCAACTCAATTGAATTCAAATTTAATTTTTCAAAATACATATCCAAGTACACCTTGTACCATGTATTTATAATAGGTAATAATCAGCCTTTTTTCGGCTGCAAAATTTCACCAAAAATTGAAAAGTAAAAAAGTAATATTCTGTTGCAATATTACCTTTTTTTACTGGAAAAAAATCGCCAAATTTCGCCATATATTTGGACATGCGCTTCTAGCTTCTCCCCAGAACACAATGGGATTCCTAAAAATTTGGCGATTTCTACTCAGGGCTGTGTGACCTGTAGCCAAATTTGGCTAGGCCCTTTTTAAAAATGATCACCAGCCCACCAAACTCTCACCAAATTGGAAAAAAAACCCTGCATGGTATCTACGGTTGTACCTGGGCAGCTTTGGCACACAAGTGCCGAATAATTTATTTATTTTTGAAATTTGAATTTCGGCGCACGAGTTTTTAATTCTGGACCAATTTCGACAGGTAGTGAGTTATAGCTATTAATTTTTCAAAAATTCGGCAAAATGAAAAATAATTTAATTTATGCCGAAGCTGCCCATGTACTATACGCTATACATACCAACCTAAAAATTAGGGTTAGGAGCTTTGAAGCTCTAAAGCAGGCTCTACCTTGAAGACTCTTGAACCAGAACAAACTGAAAATTGGATTTAGATCAAGGAAGGAATTGCAATAGCTGCATAATTTTGAAGCTCTTCTTGGGTCCTTTGGCTTCTGAGCTTAAGTCAAAGATGGTGGAGGACCAACACAAGCTGAATGGAGCTGCAGAAGAGGAGAAGGAGGAGGAAGAGGAGGTGATGAATAATGAGGCAGCAACAAGGAGTATAATCGTTGCTTCAGAAGCTGCCCATCAAATAGAATCACTCACAATTCTAACAGCAGTGGAGCCAGCTTCCTCATCTACTACTACTACTACTACTACTACTACTACTCAGGTTGTGCAAATCACTCCTGCCAGCCCTAACCCTAAAGCTACAACAACTCCTAGGGCCAAAGTTCCACTGGAGAAAGGCTACAGCCAAATGGTATGGCTCAAGCTTCTACGGACCGAGCCTGACCTTGCAGGTTCTCTTTCTCCTCTTTCTCTCAATTGCAACTTTTCGTTGTCTTTTACCCCGTCCCATAACATAGAAGTCTGTAGTTAGTCATTGCATCTCATCACTGCAATCTTCCACTTTTGTGGTCAACTCTTTCACTATGGTTACCTATGACTGCACTCAATTGTTGTCTTACCTTCAAAGTCTTTGGTTGTGGAGATTTCTCTGCAAAAGAAATTTCATAGATATGAATTTTCACAATCCATGCATATAAAAGCTTTTCTATACATACTCCTCAGACATACAAATCTGAGCGAGGGAGCTTGCATTTGCCACAGTCAATTTTGATTCCTCTGGAATCATCAGCTCAAGAAGTTCAGAATGAGAAGAAGAAGAACATAGAGTCCATCAACCAAGTGCTGGGGAGTGTCTGTTTACACTTATTATGTGTTCTAGCTTCTTTTCTAGAATCCTAAACACTGCTTTACCCTAATTCTGTCAGTAGTCTTCCTCATACCCAAGAGAATCACAGTTTTTCCTGTTCATTCACGTGGTTACAGATGTAGGATTTTTCCCAAACAGACGTAAGGTGTAGGGTTTAGATTAAGGTTCAGCTAGGCTGCAATTCAGCTGGTTTGTTAGTTGCAGAATTTGACATTTAATGGCTGAGTTTAATGGAGTAGTTTATACTGAGATGAGGGAGGTCATGGCAGGACTTAAAGGGAAATCAAACAAGAGGATGATACCCATAGCAGAGGTGAAGGAACACTGCACTGAGGAGGATGCGTGGACTGTTCTTCGGGGTCGTGTCTACAACATTTCTCCATACATTCGTTTTCATCCTGGAGGTTGTACCTACCCACCTGTGCACAATTTTTCTTGCCAGATTCTCAAGTTTGTTGCACACAGATTATTTACATGAATCTCTCGACATTGTAGCTATTTCCTACCACTTCATCCAAAATTGTACATATACTTCCAACTTCAATAGTCACCCGCCACTGCTTGTATGAACTCCTTTCAATTTTCCATTGTGGTGGCTTCAGTAAGCACAAGCATGAAAATGCAAATTGATTCTGCTTTTGAATTTGGGACCATCATGTATGGTGCCGGTGGTTGCAGGGCGGGATATGCTGATGAAAGGTGCTGGCAAGGACTGTACTTCACTCTTCAGTATCCTCATTACTATGTCTGAAATGGTTTTTTGTTTTATTTCTCTGCTTGTTACGAATTGGATAGCTTACAAGGTTTTACTTTCACTAAGAGCATCTCCAGCGGTGCTCAGTATGTGACCTCGCAAAAATGTGTCTCACATCCAAGTTTAGTTATTTATGTTTTTCCAACCCCACCCATAAAACTAGAACTAGGACTGCAAATAGGTGGGAGACTACTAATAGCAACCCACCTGAACCAATCAAACTATCTAGCCAATGAACATCAGTTGTTACCAGGCTTTGTTGTGTCTTTTACCAGCATCAGCAAACTGTGCAAAAAATGCTGGGCTGAAACTATTTTGCTGAACCAAACTGGCATGTTTTGACTTTTCTTCATCCGATTTAATTTGCAGGGTCACATACTGAGCACTGGTTGGACTTGCTCTAACCTCTGAGGCATCTTAGATTACTCATGCCTGCTGGCAGAAGAATATTTTCAATATCCTGTTGTAAATCTCAACTGTGCTGTAAGTAGGGAGAAGTATAGATGTGGCTGGCTTAACCAAAGATTAACCAGTGAAGTACCATGCGTGGGTAAATGCTGAATTCCTTCTGGAGAAGTGCTTAGTCGGTATCCTGGATATTCCCGCAACATGACACACGTGCAGTCTTCCTGTATTACCAAGTATTGGCATGTGCATTCAATTGAACTCAAATGAGGTATGATTTAGTTGGCTTCCTTTGGTTACCACAGCAGCTTTTGTCCCACCTAGGTGATTCGGACATTCTTTTTCCTGCATTAGAGGTCTAAGATCAAGACCCTTGCAGATTCATAAGTTTCTTAATATGGGATTCTTCTCCAATCTTGTACAGTTAGTAGTGTGTATAAATGGCACTTGTTTGATTCCTGGAGGTCTACCAAGCTGGTGATAATGTTTTTTGAACAGCTGCTGGTTCAGATTTCACAAAGTACCTACATAATCTTGCTGCATATGCAATTGCAATTGTGATGGATCTTAAACCCACTGTACAAAGTGGTCAATTTATATATATATACTCATGATTCTTTTATGACTGCCCAAACTCGATTCTCTTTTGAGAATTCTGGCCAAAGATGTCCATTTTTTTGGCATCAATCTTTTCTGTTATTGCCTAGTCAAACAACCTGGAAAGTATTTTACACTTGCAGTCAAAGCACTACTTAATCCTAAACCAGGTCTTCACGTGCTGCTGTCAGTTGCTAATGCTGATATCTATCCAGCAGTGGGTGTGATTCCACTCAGGAAATTATGATGAAGAACACATAGTTTCAATGGAAACAGTGACACCGGTTGAGTTCTTGACAATATGATGATTATGCACAGATTCCATGTATTGCAGGTTTGCAGGATCAGCTACAAAGTGGGAACAGTACTAGCTTGATGTTATGAAGGCTACGTCCAATCAAAGACCATTATTACCTGCAACAGATGTAACTAAAATCTGCCTTGACAATTTTGAACTGAATTTTTTTGCAATTATGTTCACTCACATATTTTACGTTATGCCAGAGTACAATTAGCCTGTCTTCAAAGATATGGTTTTGTGGAATTAGAGAATTTTAGATTGAAAGGGCGTTTGAAGAGTGGATTCAGTTTTGTAGTTCAGCACCTGCTTTGACAAGTTTTTTCGGTGTGGCAAATGCAGAGTGAAAAGCCAACAGAGCCTGTTAAGAGTACAAATCAAGCAAATACAAAGAGAAGTTTCTGGCTGTGAGTATGATGTATGCTTCTACGCTTTGACAATCTGATATGAATGAAGTGTAGGGTTATGGCTTTGAAGTGGGGTGTTCCTGAAATAGGTGCCCCTCCAACAGCATTATCCTACGTAAAGCTCTGGCAGATTTTTTTTCTTTCTTTTCATTCATTTTTTCCTGGAATCCTGGTGGATACCCTCTGGGTATCTCAAGGAAAAAAAGAAAAGAGGTGGGGCATTTTGACTCTCTTCCAGCCTTTGGCTTTTCAAAATGCCCTGCTGTTTGTGGAGGATAGATTCTGCTTGATAATGTGCCCCACAGCTAGACTGAAAAAAATGCTGCCGGTGTGTTATGATGTTGCAATCTGCAGAGATTGTTGTTAAAGAATGTAAGCTCAAATATTAGCTCAAAATTTGCTACTTCCAGGTTCTAAGCCAAATATAGTTTTAAAACATCCCTATTCAACTACTGTCGTTTGTGAACAGATTCCATTAGACACCAAAAAAGACAAGGCAGTTTCTCATTGCACAACCAAGGAAAGAAAATCATTAGTTACTGTGATCATTACACATTGAAAAATGTCGGTGTTGGTGCAGATGGAAAAAATATCACAAAAGAACACACTCAGAACAAAATTTGATGGATGATAATGAAAATCCACACTTTTGAGCCTGTAAAGACCAGGTGTAAATTTCTTACTGTTAAGGGCAGGCGTATTCTAAAGTGAAATCTGCCCTCTGCAAACTAGGGAATTATTTTGTTGCCTGGGTGGGGTATTTCATTATACAGTGAGAACTTTGGTTTTTGGTTTCGTTAGTCTTTTTTTCTTTGTGTTGATGCATCACCTTTGTGAAAATCTCCACCTGAGTTCATTACTGCAAGATGAGAGGATGGAATTGGGCTAGTGCTCGGCTATTGCCTTGTATGGGCTCTTCTTTCAGTAATTCCTTATCTAAGGGTGCCACCCTACTCTTATTGGGTAATGAAACGTGCTTTTGAACACTTAAGGGTGATTACACAAAAGGACTTTTGAACCAGAAAATACACTTGGAACGCTTATTCTGTAGTATCAGTCTTATAACACTTAATGGGTGATAGAAACACACAAACACACATGAAACTCTTAATGGGCAAAAAGAAATAACACAAAAACTTTTGAACCAGAAAACACACTTGGAACACTTAATGTGTAGTATCACACTTAGAACACTTAATGGGTGATAGAAACACAAAAACACACACAAAACTCTTAATGGGTAATAAGAAATAACACAAAAACACTTTTGAACCAAAAAAAACACACTTGGAACACTTAACATGTAGTATCACACTTCAAATACTTAATGGGTGATAGAAACACAAAAACACACACAAAACTCTTAATGGGTAATAAGAAATGACACAAAAACACACTTAAAACATTTAATGGGTGGTGTGTGAAGTGTCCCTATATTAGTTGTAGCAGAAAGTTCCGAATCCCACCCATGTCTCAAAACAGCAAAGTGCAACAACACTTCAGACTTCTGTACCTTTTTTGCTTTGCCAGTTATGTGATGGGGATAATTGCACCATGTAAAGTAAAGTACTCTCTCTGTCTCTGTGTCTGCAGCTCCTCATAGTTTTCAATGTATGAACACATAGAAAACTCATCTTGTACTGACAAATTCCTGAAGCCTGAATTCTCTTGATTTCGAATAAAACCCGAATTCCAAAACAAGGAAATGCCGGTGACAAGGGAAGGGTTGGTAGGTCATCAGGTGTGGTCACCACTGCCCCAGATCATGTAACCTGTAGCCAATCTTGGGAGTTGACAACCGTGAATTATTCACAAGACAATTGAAACATATAAGCGGTGCTTCAAGGTTGTGTGTTCATGCATCCATATATTGAACTTTGCTTTACAAACAAGTGGCTCATTGCGTAATGGCTTTGCCCCTTTACAAACAAGTGGCTCGTGTAATGGCTTCACCCCTTCACAAAAAAGTGGCTTGTAGTGAACTGGCTTTGCACCTTTATAAACAAGTGGCTCATCAGGTAATGGCTCCACCCCTTTTCAGCAAGTTCAAACTAGCCATAGTTGAAATAGGAAATGTTTCACCAAGTTTTTCAGAAATGAACTCATAGTATAGAATAACACTTGGTGAACATTATTCAAAATGTGGGACCAAATGAAAAGTACTTTGTTCTATTGTCTCTCCCCTTATAGGCATAGCCAAAAAAATGTGCTGCAAAATTAGTATGGATCCTTATGTTGACTCATCTAAATGTTACGGTTTCAGAGTAGGAATTTCATGAGGAAGGCGATTTTTTTTTTTTTGTTGCATCCAGTTTGGTGATTTAAAAAAATTGGAAAAAAAATTCAATAATTTAGCAAAATTAGTCAGATTATAGCAGGAATTTTTCCTCCAAATTCTTTTCAACTACATGAAAAAACAATTCAGGAAAAATAATTAAATTACTAGCAGTTTACTTCCACTTAACCTATAACAAAAGTGTACTGATTTTTGCTCCACAGTAGCCATGTTTAAGGTAAGGGTGGTTACTTGAATTCAGGGTTAAGGTTCATCATAGAGGTAATAGAAGATTTTAAGGTAAAGAACAATTCAAATGCATCAATGGTTTTACTAGGTAAGGGGTGACGTTTAAACCACCCACACCACCATCATTTTCATTGAAGGGGATTTTTGAAACCCCAAAAAATATCACCTCCAAATTTGGTCACCACCATTATTATAGGAAATGGAGGACACTTATGGAGCCTTGTTGGCATTATGAAAAATCATGTTTATAACAATTAAATTGACATGCAACTAGAGCTCCAAAATAATTAATATATAATTATGTTACAACTATCCCATGGATATACATGGAATTAATAAATAAAATGTCACATTAGAAAATTAGGGAGTTATATTATAGTTACAAATTAATTGTAAGATAGACATCTATATAACAAAATGTGTACATTGTAAATACAGTTGTAATCAACCATGTTTGACTTTGTTAGCAAGTTGCATTTTAATAACATGTGACAACTATATTACAACTGGGGCAAATGTAACACCTAATCAACGATTATTTTGCAACTAATGTACACCTTTAACACATATGATCATGTTATGTGTATGCATTTTCATCACTCATTACATATGACACTTTCAACTTGTTTACAACTAGTTGTCAACTATGATCCCCATTGATACAACTAGTTGTCCCATTAGGTTGCCATTGTATAATATTACTTTCACACACTTTACTATTGTTCAACTATTTTATTATTAGTTTTCTATTACATCACAACTCACAACATTATGTTGTTTTACAAACATGTTAGACCATAAAACTCACTGAAATTGAAATCCTACTTTTGAAGTGAAATTAAAAGTAGTGTGTATATTGTATTACAAATTCAATTAGGGTGTACATATGAATTTAACTTTATATATTTTGATGTTTTATAACTTAAATGTCTAATTGCTTTCATTGACAAGGGTTGATTTTTTCAAACCGATCATGGGCCTATGCTTATTATCAAAAAATTCAAGATGAACTACAAAGGTTAATTTTATTTTTTTCTAATTACAATGGATATTTAGTAAACACGTAAACCAAAGTAACCAAATCAGCCAAACCAACACGTGGACAACTAGTATGCAACTATGGTTCAATTTGGAATTTGAAACTTGAAAATATGAAATTTGGGTAAGAAATCTTTTAGCAAGTGACACATGGTAGTAAACTAGCAAATATCCCCAATTGCATCAATGACCCTTCTATATTTATGCTTATTGTCAAGAAATTCAAGACGAATTAGAAAGGAGAATGTCTTTTGCTCTAAACATTTTGTTTGTTTCTTAGTTTGTTGGTGACTCAATTATCATATCATGTGCTAAATAACTAAGAATGTTTTATCTAATTTAGAAGTAGAGATGAAAGGTTGTCACAAGTTTGTTTGTTTGCTTGTTTAGAAAACTTGGAGATTGACGGTTTTTATTCTTAGTTTGGGAGATTGAAAGTTCGAGTTCTTGTTCTTGGAGTTTGAAGGTTGTTCTTATTCTTGGAGGTTGAAAATTTTTACTCTTGTTCTTGTTTTTGGAGGTTGAAGGTTTTTAAAAAATAAAATGGTTTTTCTATTTGAAAAATACAATCTTGAATAAAAGAGCATGCACATGTGATGTTGTATAATTTGGTTAGGTTGTTAATAATTACATCATTGATTGTGTTTTTGTTTGTCATATAGTAATTTAAACCAATACATGCAAAAAGACAAATTCCAAAACAACAAACATATGGTGAATTATAACCTCAATACTCCAAATATGTGATGCATTTTATTTTGAAAACCACATTTGTATGCAAGTGTAGTTGATTGCAATTTAATTTATATCAATGTTATGTATGTTGCATTTTAGTGATAAATAAGTTTTGTTAGTGGCATGGCAATTGTGAAATAATTTTTTTTAAGTCGAAAGGATGGACATTTAAATATCTTGTGCATTATAATGTTATGTATATGGTATTGATCATTTCATTTCACATGTGACATTGAATATCATAATATGGTAGATTTCAAGAAAACCTTTTTACTTTCAAAGTTCTTAAAATTTTGTCAAATGGATTTTTTGTTTGAGTTCTTTGATATTCTATGAATGAAAAAGAAACAATTGCCATGATTTCCATAGTTTTAAATGGTAAAACATAAATATTTTTCTAATTAGACACCTTTTTTAGTTCATTAGATTGTGACTACACCTTAGGGTGGTTGCACATTAAATAGACCATTTTTTGGTGTCACAGGGGTAGTTTCTATGAGGGTACCTTTAAATTTGTTATAATACGTGTTGAGGTTTGATTGAAAATTTTAAAAGGGACACATTTAATTAAACTATAACACTTGAAAAATCAAAATTAAAAATTGAAGATAAAATGTCATCATTTCATTATAAGGTGAACTTTTCAAGTGATGTAAGATCTTTCGTCATAGTCCATAAAAAATGTTATGGACTTTTATTACATAATAAACATGTTTTAATTGTTGATTTTTTTTCTTAGTATGATTGTGAGGCTATTATAATATTAAAATAAGGGTTTTAATCAAATTTAATATTTTAATTTAATAGGATTTTATAAGATTATTAATAGTGTAGAAAGTCTATAATTTATTGAAATGGAAAATTTAATAAATTTTGTTTTGTAAAAAATGACATTACTACCCAACATAACATCTACCAATTATAAAATTTCAGCAAACCCATGTTTTTGCTTTTAAATTTTCCTTTAGTTGAGCAAATCAGAACATGTGTCATGATTTGAAAATTTGTAAGTTTAGGGTTTAACTATTCTTCTTGCCTCTTACTTTCAAATGGACTAATTTTCATTTCCAAAACATCAAATATTCACATTAGAAATTATGGAAAAGAAAAATTATGGACACCACATGTGCTATTTTTTAATTTGGTCCACCCTAGGGTGCATTCACCCCTTGTTATACAACTACATTGGAACCCATAATTAAACACCTAGTCGCAAAGGACATCAATAGACTTCGTTTGTCAATAGATGAATGAAAAATCATGCCACATTAGGTTTGTCAATGGATGAATAAAAAATCACATAAGTATTAAGTTCATCAATGGATGAGCTTGTTTAATAGTTATTCCATAATAATCAACTAGTTGCCATTTGCAAATTGGTTACATTACAATTACACACAAGTATTACCTTGTGCCAATGTGAGTTGTTGCATAATTGTTAATTAATTGTAACCATTAATGTGCTTCCATTGCATTCATAATTACAAAGGAGTTGCAATACAAATCAACAAAGTTCATCATTAATGGATGGATGGATGAAAATCAATGTCAACATGACATTGCATTGGTAGTTGTAAATTAGTTGTGATGGAGTTGCATAATAGTTATTCTTACAAAGTTGTAACTGGGTTGCACAAGTTGCATACATATACAGTTCCACATATGGTGAATTGTGTCCATTGCAATTCATGTGATTTGTCCAATAACACTCATGTCATAAAAATATGTTAAATTACAATGAAGGTGCATGTGGTCATTGCAACTCAAAAACTTAGTTGTAAGGCTAGTTGCAAGGCCAATTGCAAATCATCCTATTTCTCATAGTGTGGTATTCAAGAGTTGAATGATTTTATCCATGAGTTTGACAACTAATGTGATATGTAATAGATGCGTAATCCACAAATTTTCATGGCTTTCATGGCATGGAAAAGTTTATTCCAACATTTGTAGGGGCCACTTATGAATGCTTACATATGAATTTAGGCATGCCATGAGGCTCATATTAAAGAATGGTGATTTTATTCATTTCCCAATTTTATGAGCCTCTTATTGGAAGTATTGTGGTCTTAACATTTGTTTCCACTTCAAGTGCAATTGTGACAACTTTCAATAATGGCTTAGTTGGTGGGAACATAATTACCAATGGTAGTGTAGTTGCCAAAAGTGGTGTAACCATCGGAATGGTGGTACTAGCCCTTCCATTAGTACATGGGGTTCATTGTTGGCATTTAATTAGATAATGGAATTACTAGTTGTTGAAAAATGACTAATGGGTTTGGATGAAAAAACTAATATGTTTACAAGAGTTTCAATGTAAGCCACATGACAATTTATGAAAGACTTATGCGTGGATGCATACATTGATTACAGAGATGCAAGGTGCTACAACAGCTTAAGTGGTCCAATTTTGGTATGGGATTATGGAATAGGCATTGGATGTGGGATGTGATGTTATTTCAACTTGCCCAATCAACCTTGGTAGGTGTGTTCCAATTATTGGAACACGTTGAGCTAAACATGATGGAAGAATGTGAAATGATTTTTGGGTTTGGCAAGGATAAGGACACCATTAATTTTACAACAGCATGGCCAACCTAATAAAGACAAAGGGAGCCAAATTGGAACAAGGTGGTTTCACATGATATTCTATTGAACAAGGAATAATAAACATGTTTTGGAGGTGTGGTAGGTTTTATCAAAAGTATTACCTTAATCCATTGTAAGCCATTACATCCAACCCTAGATCCCAACCAACCATGTTCCAATTGTAATATTTATGGGCATGATGTAGGTCATTACTTCACATTTTATTCGAAGTTATGACAAGGCCGATTATAAACCACCGATGTTGGTAAAGGCTAGGGTATTAGGAAAAGGCTAAAAGGGGAAAAATGTGACCAACAAAAGAGTAACCACCAAATTGACACCAAATCAATCCACCATTGTGAAAGCTAAATTTGTGCAATTAAAGGCCTTAATTATGAGCACGTTGACCCAAGTGAAATCCAATGCATCTAGGTCAAGGAAGGTGAAGGATCAAAAAAACATCTCATGTTTTGGTTCAAATGTTGACTCGTGATATTTTTTGGGAATTAGATTTTCAAAGTCAATGGCCACAAACAAAACTATGTCAAATGTTTAAAAGATTATGATGATTGGAACCAATTCAAGGTTTTTGAAATAATCAAAATGTTTTCTACAACCACACTAATTTCCAGAGCGAATGTTCGAGCATTTAAATTACCTTGAAATGCTAATGAGAGGTTAGATCTGCAATGTGATGAAGCTTAAAACCAAGTTTGTTTCTCATAATCATTTGTGTTGACAAACACAATCCTCAACCCTATGGGGGTATCAACTTCTAATGGTGTGTTGGTTATTTTGAAGAAGGCAACCAATTCCACTCCTAGAACCAAAGTACCAAGTAGTTTGTTAGGGGCACTGAGGGTAGTGTATTGGACATTATTGTTTTTTAAAGAAACAATGACCATTTTTAGTATTCAACTAACCACATTATGTGAGGGAAAAAAAACACTAAGGTTGGTGGTTACCTTGGAGGATGTGTCTAAATCAATTAGGTTTTTTTCCCCAAAATATTTGTGAATCTAGCTAAACATAGGTGCTCAAAATTCACCTCACATCTTAGCATGGTGTTGTGGTCAAACTTTTAAACCTTCCTACCCATCTTGCCATTCACCAAAGTATGGATTATTCTTGGTGTGGTGGTGGTGCATAATGAGGATGGACTATTCTAATTGAAAGGGGAGTCGACATGTTGGTATTGACATTAGAAGGTTTGTTGGATTCAAATGTTCAACCTTTGATTTATTAATTTGTCGTATTTCCATGGGATAGTTGCAATGCATTTTGTATATTAGTTGTTTTGGAACTCTAGTTATAGGGTAGTCTAGTTGTCATAGACAAAATTTCTCATAGTGGTTGTATCAAAATTGTTGGGAAGGAAAGAGGAAATGTAACCTAGTAGACTCAATGTAATGGGTGGACATTAATTCTATTGTGTTTTCATTTCCTCCTAAGAAAAATACAACCGTGAATAACATCATAACAATTAGTGACGTGCATGTTAATTAGGTTAGAACAAACATTGATGTGGTGAATGAAGTGAATTATATGTAACCAAATTAAATGTTTCTATCATCATGTCATTGATTATTAGAATAACAATTGATTTTTCAAAAAAACTGTTATGTGAGCTCAATGTGGAATATATTGTTGAAATTTATGTTATTATTAAGTTAATAGATGATTTTTAATATTTTTGAATACATTTATGTAATAGTAACATTTAATGGCCACCCAATCTTAATTTAATTAGTGATGACTACATATTAAATTACAATATTATTATTAAAAATGAAAGTTAAAATAATAATAATATAATACTAATATACTTAGATGTTTCAACTTTTTTGTAGAAATGTTATTATAATATTAACATTTGGTGGCCAATAGATACTTCGAATGTTATAATTTGATGAATTAGGTACCATTTTTTCTTTATTTAAAACCAAGTTAAACATTTCAATATGTTTGAAAAAATAGTATTATATATAACATCTAGTGGCCACTAAATGCTCCAAGTTTTATAATTTGATTATTTAGTTACCATTTTTTTAAAAACCCAAGTTTTAGGCGTTTTGATGAAAATTTATTATAAGATGTTAATTTTGATCAAATTTTGTTCATTAACATCAAATTTGAAAATATTAAGTTAAGAAAAAATGGAAATAAAAAGCAATTTTGTGTCAATCATATGAAAATTCAATGGTTTTGGGCCACTAAACAAGTTGAGTTAAGTCCAAAAATAACATTTAAGTCCAAAATTAGTTTCGAATATTTGTTATTTAATGAGGATTGACTAAGAGTATATTGGGGTGATGCATAGGAATAGGTTTTTCATCTTAAATTGAAAGTTAGGTTCATATTTACCCTCATTTTAAAGCAACCCATTCAAGGATGACCATTTTGGTTACATATTGATTGGAGTACCTTAGGGTTGGGAATAGTATTCACCCAACTTGATGATAATGGTTGGCAATTTGTAATGGCATATGCCAATTGGTTCAACAATAAAACAAAGGAGATATATAATTTGTATGAGGGGGAATGCTTTTTTATTGTTTGGGTGTTTCATCATTTCAATGCTATATTTATGGTAGCCCATTCACTTTGGTTACCAATCACTAGCCACTAAAGTTTTTGATGGAATCAAATTGACTCATAGGAAAGTTGGCTAAATGGACTTTAAGTTTAAAAATATGATTTTGATATTGTCCAAAGGGTTAATTAGGTTAATTGGGATGTTGGTGATTTAAATTGGAACCCAATTGTTAGTGAGAAGCATACCATAAAAGCTTGTTGGCATGGGGATGTAAATTTGGAGGTAGTATTAGGACCACACACCTTAGCCTACTTATGCATCTTGTTGGGTTGTTCTAGGGATGTACCTCAAAATACCACGAATAATGGGGATTCCCGTGATTTGGAGATTGAGCTAGAAGGTGACAATGTTTTGGGGGTGTAAATGGGATAACACAAACCACACCTGCCCCCTTGGGTGATTGCTTATTAGTTGTTTATTTTAGAATATTCTTAACATATTTTGAACATTTAAATCTTTTAAAAAGTCTTGAAAATTTTCATCACACTATTATGTTATGGTTTACATCAATAATTTGCAAAAAATTGTAGTTTTCAAAAAAATTCAAGTCCATTGATAAGTTTTTTTATTGTTTAAAAACATTGGTTATAATGTTTTCAAAATGTTCTTGGGTATTTTTCATTCATTAAACTGCTTTCAAACTATATATATATATATATATATATATATATATATACATATATATATACATTGAAAATAAGATTATGTAAAAGTAATTCCATTTGGATTTTTTTTCTAAAATGTTAAATACACAAAACTAAACATTGGTTACACTTGTTGTGATATGTGTTAGTGTGATTGCACTTTTGGACATATGTGAATATGCACATGTCATTCTATATTTGCAAGCATGTGAAGTCTAATTGGTTAAATTAACACCCAAGGAACATGATTTGTTTATGTATAAAACTAAGTTGTTCAAATGGGAAAGAAATTCCCTCCTATGGGTGTGGTCAGAAGGATGTGTGTGGGTTGTGTTTTGTTTAAATAATGTAAAGGTCTTGTGTGCCATGTTCATGATGAGTTGGCCCATTTTGGGGTAGATAACGAACTTATAGTTTATTCTAAACATAATAATGGTGGTGGCATTACTACAATTCATGGTTTTTCAAAAGGTCCAAGTTGACTAACAAGTTTTTTTTGATTAGTGGACATGTATATTTTGATTACAAGTTTGGGGCTTGAATGAAATGTGTGTTTTTAATTGGTAAATTTTATTAAAGTGACATATTTGAATATATCTCAAATTGAACATTTAGTCAAGTTGGAGAAAAAAATGACCACCTTAATCAAAATGACTAATGGTGTCTAGTCAAGTGGGACATCTATTCAAGTTAGACAAAACAAAAACATCTTTAATTAAAACGGATAATGGTGTTCTAATCAAATGGGACATCCTATGTTATGTAATTGGTTAAGATAATTACTAATTAGGTAAGGAAATAGCCTAGGCCTACCTACATACCAATTTATTTACCTACATACCTACCATCCTACATACCTACCTTCCTACTTCGTACTTCCCATCTACCATCCTTACCCACCAACCAATTTACCTACATATATGCCTACCTACCTCCTATTTCCCACCTACCATCCTACATCCTTACTTACTTTCCTACCTACCTTTTTTTTCCCACCTACCATCTTACATCCTTACTTATTTACTTACTTACTTACTTCATACTTCCGACCTACCATCATACCACCCTATTTACTTACTTCCAACCTACCATCATAAAACCCTACCTACCTACTTTTTACTTCCCACCTACCATCATACAACCCTACCTACCTACCTCCTACTTCCCACCTACCATCGTATAACCCTCCCTACCTACTTCCCACTTCCCACCTACCATCGTATAACCCTCCCTCCCTACCTACTTCCCACTTCCCACCTACCATCATATAACCCTCCCTACCTACTTCCCACTTCCCACCTACCATTGTATAATCCTCCCTACCTATTTCCTACTTCCCACCTACCATCTTACATCTTTACCTACCTACTTACTTATTTACAAGTACTTACCTATGTACCTACCTCTTACTTCTCACCCACCATTGTACATACCTACTTATTTACCCTTCTACCTACTAAGCATCATGCAACTTATTTTTTAATACCTAACTTTTTTACTTACATACATAACTAATGATGTGAAATAAACAAGTGTAAGAAACTTGACAAGTTTTTGTCAACTTTGGAAGGTGTAGTCCATTGGTAAGGACATGGTTTATCATTGGGGAAGTGAGGGGTTTAATTCCAAATATTTGTAATTTATATACATGTTTAAAGAATTAGGGTAGGTAGGTAGGTTACATTAGGTTAAGTTAGGAAGGTTAGATAGACTAGGCTAAGTTAGGTAGGTTATGTTAAGCTACCGCCTACCTACTTCCCTTTTTATAACCTACCTACCTACCTACATAGAAAAAAATGGGTAGAAATTTGACCAATCAAATGGTCCATTATCCAACAATCAAAATGACCAGTCAAATAGTCCAATAATTTACTAGTAAAAAATATTACCTCAATCATGCAAAATAGTCCAAACCAACTTGTCCAGATTGACATGATGGTCTTTTTGACACTTGTTCAAATGGGGTCCTTTTTTATTGGATTTTTTAGTCAAAATAACTTATTTTTATAATAGTGTGGGGGATGTAACTATAGGTTCAATATGTTTTAGGTGTGTGGTATGTGACCAAGTTTAAACATCATTCAACACGCCTACACCTCATTTACAACCATTACTTATTATGGGGCTATGGTATTATGAAATTAAAATTTTGTCAACCCATTAAGTTTGATAATACAACATAATTAGTATGTTTTGGTTATAATATAAAAAAATTCCAAGTGGTTGGTGTTGGTGCCATTATTAGATCACAATAGTGAGGGGGGTAGCATATGCATTTTTAGATAAGGTGCTTAGTAGGTTTGCTATTCTAACTAAAATATTCAATGTTTAATGCTAATGGCTATTGAGAATTTGGTAATCGGTCAACATTGAAATACATTTTGGTACACTATTATTTTGGGGAAGTGGTTATCAATTTTGAGTCATTAGATTCAAGTCAGGGGATCATGTTTATTTACAACAAAAAACACGAACTACATTAGATGTGACTACATAATGTGTCATGTTATGTGTGCGGAAGGTTTTACCTTCTAGTGTGTTGTTGGAGGCCAAAATAATTAGAGATGGAAGGATCAAGAGTATAATTGTGCCATGTCATTTTCCTAATGTGGATGGCCAAATTGACTTCTCCTTGGTGGTTGTCCTTATAAGATTTTGTTGTATGTTATGTGGGTAGTATACATGAGTTGCTATTATATTGATTTGTGATCTATGTTCTAAAGGTTGGCATATGGAATGTCTCATGCCACCATTGGAAAAAGTGCTAATTAAAAAATGGTTTTGCCCTTAGTGCACATGATAGACCTAGATGCGTATTCCTATAATTAGATAGTAGGAAGTAACATAAATTATTTTTTAAGATGATTCACATTTGGCTAAGGAATGGAAGGATCGTGATTAGGCCACTAATGATGATGCTCATATTTACACTTGGCCTATTGGTCCTTTCAGTTTAAAATTAGAGTGTTCATTCATAGTGGATTTTCATATTATATTCCTATATTGGTATTTCATTTAAGGGGATCTGAACCTCAGATAAGGGGATGGTTTGGATGCATGGTACCATTTAATTTTTTTATTATTGTGTGTTGTATGTTATGATTGACAATGATGGTTGTAAGCATCAACATAGGATCGTAGTACAACTATCAATTTTTTTTTGTTGGTTACATGTTAACATTTGAATTGCAATAAGTAAATCGGGGTAAGTTAACTTGTGAAATTGTTTTGAGTGTGAACTTACTTTTAAATATTTATTGTTTGGGATATAATTTCAAGTTGTGTGATTTCAAATCATGTTTCGTGATTTGAGATTTCAAAACATAAGCTTATGTATTTGTAGGTTTTTATGAATTTTTATGGAAGTTATTTGTGACACAATTTGTGTGGTTTCCTTGTGTGTTGGCTTGGATTGATATTTGTTGTTAGTGAGTTATATATATTTTTGTTTAGATGTGTTGTACCATTCAAGATATTTTAATGTTATGTGTTATATGTGGGTTGACAAGAATGCTTGTAGTCGCCAACATAAGAACACATAACAAATTTTTGAATTTGAATTTTAAGCTTCAGTTTGAAAGGGAAGATATGAAAGGGTATGTGAGAAAAAGATAAAAAGAATAATAAAGGAAATGGAGGTTTATTAATTTTTTAATATCCCTCCAATCCCCTTTTTTATTTCCCTCAAATGTTCCCATATAGTTTCTAGTAGTTCATCATCGGTTATGTAAAATATCTCAACTTTGATTTTACTATATAAAATGGACATGAAAAGACACATTAACAATTAAGTCAACAAGACTTAATTGTTAATTTCTTTTCATGTCCATGTAGGTGGCTCTTGGAAAAGAGTGAAATAATTATTAAGATTGAAGTAAGATAGTCCATGAAAGAGAACATGTTATTGTGCCTATTTTCGTGTTATTTTTGAAAGGGTATTAAAATAATGATAATTTTGAATAGCACAATTATAACATTACATACAAAATGGATTGCTCGAAACCATAAACTCTAGATAACTTGAGAGATTAATTGTTTTGAATAACATAATACACCATTACATAGACCGCTTGAAGCCACAGACTTTGAATAAATACATTAGAAAATCTCTCCCAATGCTTTGACAATATAACATGAAAATTGAATGTAGTCATAACTTCATGAGTGTCAATGACAAAAGTGTACTTTGAAGATAAGTCTACAAATGAGTGTTGATCATAATCACATGAATGTTGGAAGTGTTATACCATCACCTTATGTCATTTGACAAGTTGTTACCATGACTTCCGCCACCGACTCGAGTCCCCACTGATTTCTTCAGCTCTTGATGGTAGGTGCAGACAAATATATAATAATTCATCCAAAGTCTCAAGTAAACTATTATACACATATGAGAAAGAAACTGTGATGTTGATAATACCTGTCCAATATTTGCTCTCAATTCCTTCTCATTAGCTTAGGCAGACAGCTGCACAAGCCATGATCAAACTTGCCAGAGATGTACTTTCATGGAGGGCTGACAAATAGCAGAAAGAATTTGCTTCTGTATATGTTTCTTGTTTTATTACCCATATCCGCAAGTTGAAGTCTGAAGTTTGGTTTTAGTTGAAGTTGGTTTTGTGGACAACTACAGTCCATACTTGTATTGTGCAATTGCAATTTGTGTGCAGTGCTGAGGAATGTGTTACTAGGTAGAGATGTTGGGCCAATTCTTTGATTTTGTTATAACCTCCGATTTCTGGTTTGTCAAAACTTCCAAAATAAAACAACACACGATTCCGGGTTTTGGAGGATTTCCAAAGCACTGCCAGGGTTCCTCAAAGAACTGGCATTTCAAGGTAGGTTCTTTGACCTGTTCTTTGGTCTTCTTTGTCTTGTTTTGGAGAACTTTGGTTATGAGTCAAAATCAGTTCTTTGATTTTTTATAACCATTTTATTGGTACAGGGTCCATGTACCCAACCCTAGCCCATCAGTGTTCTTTATTTCAAAAAGAGAGAACTACCCAACACTTTGGTTACTACTCTTGGCGCGGAGCTAATGTGAGCTAAGTTATAATATGCCCTGGAGATCACATTGTATGTATATAGATGACATGTGAAATGTATGTGTGTTCGTGAGACAAGTAGCTGGGCAGCAGCTCTAGTTCCAAAGCGCTCAGAGCAGTGTTTTTTTTCCCACAAATTTTGTCATTTTTTCAACAATTTGTTTTTTCCCCTGCTGTAAAGTTGACTAAGTTTCTAATGTTGTTCTAATTGTGATATCACAAAATTGAGGGGAAAATCCCTGTCTCAGAGAGGTCTAAGAGCATCTCCAGGGGTGCCGAGTATGTGACCCTGCAAAAATATTTCTCCCATCCACAGTTTGCTCATTCACTGTTTTCCAGCCCCACCCCTAAAACTAGAACCAGGGCTGCAAATAGGTGGGAGATTACAAATCCACCTGGACCAATCAAACTATATAGCCAGTAAGAAAACAGGGATCAGTCAATAAATACATAATGGACTCCCCATGCAGGGCTCCTCAAGGGATCTAGAACTTGTGATTTTTCCAGGGTCACAGGAGTCCTCTAGTGGATCCACTGGATCTGACTGCTAGACCTCATCCAGTGCAAGCTCACATGGTGCAGGGCTACATACTGAGCACTGGTGTAGATGCTCTACATGTTTTATCTTAATGGGAAAGAACAGCCCACCATGGGCAGTTTGTCGACCTTTCAGACCCAGAGCCCTGCAATTCCTGTAACAACATTTACAAAGTAAGAAATCCACCAAAGATCTACCAAATCTCACAGGGCCAGTAGCACTACTATATCAGGGGACAAATGGTCTGTTAGTAGTCCCCAAGGATTCATTGGGTCAGGAACTAGTTGGGAGTCTTATGAGGACTCTTGACATCAGGAGCTTCTGGCACAGAAAGTAAAATAGGTCTTTGCAATTGGTGGGTATGACAACACTCAGCTCTTGCACATCAGGGTCAGTGGAACCTGGGGGTCCCAACACATCATCATCACTATGGTTGAGTACTTGCCATTTCTGTAAGAGCTTTGATCATTAAAACATTTTCTTGCACCACATATGGGCTGTACATCGTACAAGAGGCACACTCTTTCCTGTGAAGCTGCATTTAAATTCTTGCGCCTGTTGTGTGATTCTGACTCTTCTTAAGTGGTAGGTAAAGCCTGAGGCCATGGGCTTCTTTAACATGTGTAAAGAAGACCTGTAGGAATTTTGTCCCTGTGATACATGGAAGATACCCACTGGGGATCACAAGAATGCAATTAAGAAAAAGGAGGCAGTCTGTTGAAAAACCAAAGACACACCTCCCTGCACAAAAAGTTACTGTGAAGAATGTGCTTTCCAAACACAAATTCTTTTACAAGGTCTTCAAAAGAGGGCGATATGTGAAAATCATCCTGTGACATAATAGTATTCATTCCCACTTTTTGTAATCTAATCTCTAAAGTGTTAGGGTTAATAATGATGATTCCCAGTTCAGGCTTCATGTGTGAAATTCAGACAACAGATGTACTTACTATAAGAGAATGTGAATTTTCTCACACAAAAGTTGCAACTGATGACACATGTGTGAGGTAAACTTTGTGGTTTCATCCATTATGATGTATATTTATATAATGTTTATAATGACATATATGTTATGTTAAAATGACAATTTGAAATTAGGTGATGACATATATTACATACTTTATTATGAGTCAAGTGCCTCATGAGCTGTGGCTTTTTGTGTGAGAAAAACCACATTCTCATGTAGGGATGAGCTAAATGCAATCAAGGTTTTGTGCACCATTGCAAAACTGGCAAAGAGACTGCAAAAGTGAATTTCATGGCAATCAAAGCCTACTCATACCAGCTTGCCTTTTTCAGTTGCTTTACAAAAGTATTCCATAGCAGATCTTTATGAAGAATGAGAGTTCTCAAAATGCAACTCTCTCTCTCTCTCTCTCTCTCTC
>Ga0116231_10000332_pt1 | contig 76063 bp, 49 predicted proteins | sample S1TSphgellanicum_2_FD_89695 | JGI IMG/M metagenome (GOLD analysis project Ga0116231, IMG submission 89695) | Host-associated microbial communities from peat moss isolated from Minnesota, USA - S1T2_Fd - Sphagnum magellanicum MG | ecosystem: Host-associated > Plants > Peat moss > Unclassified... | reverse complement strand
TGGAATGTGTAATTGACGTTTAGGGTAGATGGGCAACAAGACGACTATTCTGGAATGTGTAATTGACGTTTAGGGTAGATGGGCAACAAGACGACTATTCTGGAATGTGTAATTGACGTTTGGGGTAGATGGGCAAGAAGATGACTATTCTGGAGTGTGCAATTGACGTTTAAGATAGATGACAAGAAGACGACTATTCTGGAATGTGTAATTAACGTTTAGGGTTTGTTCAGCCAAAAGGCGAACTGAAATTTTCTGAATGAAAAATACTTGCCTACCATGCTGAAAATTTGAAGAAACTCTAAAGCACACTAGCTTCATTATTTAACATAATGCCTAATTGTAGTGTTCAATTCAATGGAATTTGAATTCAAATTGAATTGAATTGAATTGCATTGGATTTCAATTCAAGTTGCATTCTACAAAATTCATTCAATGTTTTCATTCAAATCAAGTTTAATTTTCACAAAATCAACTCATTTTTCTCACTATCGTTTTATTGTCACTAGTAGTACCGACTAATGAAAAGCTCAAGTTTAGTATAATGTTGAATTTGTAATTTTTTTTATTACCGAAAATAAATTAAAATTAAAATTAATTATCAAGCACCTTGTTGTTGAATGTGGGCTAGGTATTACGGTATTTATCAACCACTTATCATTATAGGACTGCCCATTTAAATTTGGGTAGTTGGTTATGAAAGGGAGCCTATTTTGCGATTTAATTCACCTAGGAATCATGATTTACAAATCCTCAAATTAGGTATTTTCATGTTTTGGTTTTCAAAAAATTGAAACAAACCCTATTCCATGATTTTAATTCATTTAACAGTAAGGATTAACAAACCCTAAAATTGAAGATATGTATTGTAATATTATGATCACTAAAAATTGCTATAATTATTATAATTTTAAGGGCTCCATGGCTAGTTAGGGGCAATTGAAAAGACATATTTATTGTCAAATTTAATTCACTTTAAAATACTACCATGCCTTCTTGTCAGATTGAACAAAAATTTAATTTAAAAATTGCATGAATAATTCTTATAATTTCCTTAGGATTTTCTATGTATTGTATATAAATTTTGTAATGCATATAGATGAATATTTTTAAAGTTTCAAATTGGAGCAATGAAAATTTGAAAAGTGGTCCATGTTGCCTTTTTATTTGACAAAAAATGTTCAAGTCATACGTCAAGCTCAGAATACAAGTTGCTTAATCCCGATGCTTGTCTATGGCTAACATTTCATTAGAGGAGAAATAAATCTTTGTAATTAAAAAGGAATGGGGGCAAAATCAAACTTAATTGAAATTTAGGGTTATATCCTCACTCTTCAATAATCTCAAGATATCTCATAAAGCAACTATATAATGATACAAAAGTAACAATCTAAAGATAGATAGAAAACCAAATTCAAAATATTTGAAAATTTCATGTGTTGAACCCTATAAACTTTAACTTCAAATGTTGAAACAAACTCATAGCTTAAACTTTATTGATGTAAGCACTTCCCCATCAAAACTAACCATCCCATATGATATGGTTGAAATTAATAGGTTGAAACACCTTTCCATCAAATGGTAAGGGGTTATACCATGGATTAAATGATATTTTGCATTGTTGATTCAACTAACAACAAGGTTTCCCAATGTTGATTTGTGTTTCTTTTGTGAATGTACCATTTTAAATTAGATGACAAAAGAAATGGAGGCATGAATTTTTGTAATATAATTTAAATGCAAAATAACTTAGTTTATGATTTATCTAGAATGTGTTTGTGTTGATCCAAAATGAGATTGTTTCATTGGTATGTTAGTCCATATGTGATTTATTTGTGTAGTGTATGTAGTCAAAGGTTCAAAATGTACGGGTTTTATGTTGTATTGTTTCATCACATTTTGTAATGTTGTTGATTGAAATGATTTGATTAACAAGTTTGTATTAAAATCTTCAATTAATATTGTTGGAGAAGTTTAAGGGGGTTTTCTTTTCCCCTACGATTGGTTTTAAATTATTGTTAATGATTGTAAAACATTTTTGGTGATTTAAAGGTTCAATTATATGTATTGTTTCACTTTTTTTTTTGTTGAAAATTGCATGAAGAAATGTGGCACCATTGTTTGTTATTATTAATAATTCTAATAATGAAACAATTGTATCATGAATAATATTTTTCCATGTGGATCATAACAAAATAATATCTTAAATTTGTTAAGTAATGTACTGTGAATTTGTTCATGTGCATTAATATTTTGTTTATACATAAGACGTTAGCAATGATATATTTTAAGTTTTTTAATCTTGCATCATTGGTTAGCATCGCAAGAGGGATTTAACATTAAGTGGTGAAATGTTTTGAAAACTTGTTTCAATAATAGAAAAGTTAGTCAAAACATGTTAACAAATTAAAATTAGAATCCAAATGTGTTGAATTCTTTTCCATTGTTTTTGAAGTTTGCCAATGTTTTCACCAAGAAAATAGGATTATTGTGACAAAACATTCCTTTTTTATTTCTTGCATTATGGCAAAACTTCACACTAGAAAACATTAGAGTTGATATGCCAATTATAATTTTGGATTTATTAAAACATTTTTTAAATCATTCCATAAATTTTGAAAAGAATAATTGATGAATTTCATTGTGTTGTTTTTAAATGAAACATTTGTTGTTGAAGGTTAGGATTTAGTTGGAAATTTTTGTTTGATATGGAGAAAGCAAATATAAATGGTCTTTAAAATGAATTTTGAATAATGTTGTGTTTTTTAAACATGTATGTTATGCAAATTGGGTGAAATGTTAAACAATCAAAAGTTAAACCTTATGCACAATGTGTGGTCCATAATGAAATTCTAATTGGATTGAGAGTTTTATTTTTTATTAAAATGAAAATAATTATAACTTGTTTTATTTTAGTTATTATCTATTAAATATGACCTTTTTTGTTAAATATTGGGAATTTTTTTGTTTATGCGAATTTTTTATTTCATTTTTTTACTTGTTGAACTTGACAAAATAAAAAGGACAAAAAAAAACATTGAACTACTAGAAAAATCCAAAACACTTGCATTTAACCCTATCAAATTTGTGTGACATCAAAACAATACGAAGCAATTGTTTTTGCCTCCAAAATTGAACAAAAATATTAACATTGAAAACTAATTTGAAAGCCAAAACAAATGCATAAATTTCATGAACATCACCATATAAACATTACCATGTGCATTATTCGCATGAACCATTGTGGGTAGGTTTTGGGGTTTAAGCAAGTTCAAGTATTAGGTCAAGTTTTAAGGTCCTTGGATTAGAGATTCCATTAGAACTTGATCATGCGCTTGACCATTGTTCAAAACTAAATTGTAAATTGAATTGGGGGTGCTACCTTCTTTTAAACAACTTTGGTATTAAGTACATAAATGTTACTTATATAAAATAATTGTGAGCTTTACCTCACACTTTAGGCAAGTTATTACATTTGATTGGTTTTACATAAGTAATATCACACAACGTCTATCTTGAATTGTGTGCACTAGTTGAACAAACTAATACTACACCAAAAAAAGTTAAATTATGTGTGTTGGAGATGGAATTAGACCTGATCTAAACCTAGATCAACTATAATTCTTTCGTGAAAATGATTGGAATGAAAGGTTTTTAAAATCCAAATAAATATCTTCAAGTTTGGAATACCAAAGGTTTTATCAAAAACCAAAAAACAATTAGAATCGGTATTGAAGGTCCCTTTTGAGATCAAGAATTAAACAACATCATTATGAACATCAAATAAATACAAAATTGTGTTGACATCATATAAAAATCTATGCAAAAGTTCAAATCATAACATGATCACCATAAGCAACACCTTGTCATGCCCACATATATTATGAAAAAATCAACTACCACCCTTCAATTGTAAAGAAAATGAGTAAAAAACACAAACTGTAAAATTATTGTGTCACCTCAACCTAGTTGAACACAACAAAAATCTAAAGTCTATTTCCTTGTGTAATAAATTTGTTCAAATTTGCACTTAATGTGATAGTCCCTTCCCCTAGGGGAGCCAAGGCCCAATAAACAATGGTGCCAACAAACTTAAAACCACATTAGGTGTAAACCTTACAAAGACTTCCTTTTTTTATAAAGAGTTGCATTAATACACAATAGAACCAAAAAAAAAAAAACCCCAAAAAATAACAATAGAATGAACAAAATTGAAACCTAGATGACAAATCAAAAAATTTACAACAACCCAAAATACTCTACAAAGCAATGAAACAACACGATCCTCCATATATTGTTAAGAACAAAAATGTGTTTAAAATGTGTTCAACTAAACAATCCCTTCAATCTTGTAGGCATATATGTAAAATGCATTACTTTGATCATCATCACCACACAAACATTATATAACATGCATCATTACACAAACAAAATTTTGAAAACTAAAATATGTTTAAAGCAACTCCAAAATATGCACAAAAAACAAAAATCATAATCCAATCATCATCATCATCAATATGTCTTCACTTTCATACAATCCTAAAAAAAAACCAACAATTTTAAAATACTTACAAGTTTTCAAAAAGACAACACTATCACAATAAATTGGAAAATTTATGCAAAACATATTTGATAAGTCAAAAAAATATGACATGATTAGAAATATTCTACAAAACCTTCATACAACAAATATTCATATTCACCAAATTCAACCTCTATTAAATCAATGAAATACCCAACCCACATTGGTAAGAACCATTTCCATTATGCCTTGTGATCTACATTTGTTTGGGTTCATAATAACATTTATGTTTTATGATCAGTAAATTAAAGTCCATTGTGATGAACCTTGATTCATGACTTGCCTATTGGGCTACATGTGTGGACATCAAACATTTGTCTTGCAATATGAAAAACAAGGAATTCTTGAAGTTTAATAAAATGCGAACACCAAGATATAGGTAAGGCATCAATGCAATTTCAATCAATTTTGGGAACAAGTTATCAAACAAAAGATCATCAAAACTATAAAATGGATTTAATATAAAGGTGGAATAATTGACTTCAACAACATTTATCCCATTCACAAAGTCAATAATAAACACATTTTGATGTTGGGCATATTTAATAAGGGTATGAACTGCTTTCAACACAAGCATGAAGCATGGTAGATTTAAGATCATTTTAAAGTCACATAAAAACTTCAAGTTATCATAAGCAAATTCACTCTTTGTCATGGTTAGAATGCATCTTCACAATTGAAGACATATTTAATCATGACTTGTTCAAGTGCAAGCAAGATAAATTGTACAAGAAACTTGCCTTGGTAAAATAGAAATAAATAATTAAAAAAACATCTATCCATTTTCTAACATCTCAAATCAATTGGAACCTTTTAGTTTTTTTCATTAACATCTTTAATCTCCCTCTATAATCTCAAAAAGATATCTATCGTGTCATTTGGACATGAAAAAATACCCCAAAAATAATGACATTTTTCAAATGATTTAGGATTTTTTTGTTGTGAATTTTGTTTTTATGGAGAACAAAAATTGTATTAAATGCTTGCAAAATAATTTCAAGTACTTTTATTTTGATTTTCAAATGCAAAAGCTTAATTCCAATATTTTCAAGTACTTTGAATAGACATAATTATATCAATTTAACTTTGGAAATCAACACCAACAATAGTTTTTTTAAAATGTAATATATATAATCTTCATAAAATCATATACTTGAAGGTTTTATTCGAAGACCCCAATATTTCATTACAACATCTAGTTTTTTATTCATTTAAAATCACATTTTCACATCTTCCAAAAAAACCCAACATGGAGGTCAATGAGTCTCCACATGCCCCCAACAACTCAAGGCCTTTGGTTTCCAAATGTCAACAAGTTTAATCAATTTCAAATTATTCTTTGGGTTGTGAACAAAGGAATAAAAGGAAAACACCTAGGCAACTTTAGACAACAACTACCAAATTAGTTAAATGTGCCATGCATTGCACAACAATAAGAAAAACAACATTAGGTTTGAGTTATGAAGTTACCCAAGTGTGATGTCCTTGCAACAATCTTCATCACAACCAAAACACACCCACATGGGGTCAAGTTGTTCATTTGAAATTCTTCCATATTTAGCCATGCACTTCAAAAGGATTACAATTATATTATTTACATGTGCACCCACTTTCACACATTCCAAGGTTGATAAAATTGGAATTTGATGTCAACATTTCAATATGACATAGACATAAACATGATCCATTGTTGATCATCAATTGTAATGGCTTCATTTGCATTCACCAAAAATAAATTAAACCCGTGCACAATAATAATTGGCTAATGCTATCAAATATGATATCATGCATTCCATTAGTCATTCCTCAATATTTGGTTAATATTGTTAAAAGGGGTGTAGCCATAGTAAAAGGAATCAAAACATTTGTTCACTACAATGAAAACCTATACTTACATTAATTTTTAAAATTCAGTTATTATATTTAATAAAGTAATTATTTATATTTTGAAATTTTGTTTTTTTAATCATGAAGTTGAAATCCCATAAATTTGAAGTAATTTCATTATGTTATTAAAGTAGTTTTCATACACAAAACATTGTTGACAATGTTTTTTAACATCCTTAAAATTGAATGTATTTTGAGCTATTCAAAATTTCACCAAATTCTTTCAAATTTATTGTGGGCTTTTAACATATTTTGTAAGAAGTGTCACATGTGTTGATCATTTTAGGTGCACTTTTATTGCATCATGTATTGGATGTTGTTGATTCTGATTTTGAACATCCTTAATGACTATAATAGTTCAAAATTTGTCATTGTGGTTAAAAATAAAGTTGCACATTTGATTATAATGTAGGGGTTGATGCCCAAAAAAAACGAAATTTTTTATCATAGTATGTGTCATATTTGGTTTCAAAATTGATATCTAGTCCAAAAAGTTATATTTCAAAAGTCATTTTGTATTTTAAATGTAATTTTGGTATTATATAAACCAATACATGAAGGTCACATGTAAACTATAATTTTTGGTAAGGACTTGGACCTTGTAGCCATTGCTTCTTTTTATTGTGACTTGTACCTTAGGGTTATTTTTGACATTCCAAATGCAAAACAAGTCCCTCATATTTTCATGTAGATTCACATCAAAACATTGGGTGACCATGGGTTAAAAAGTTTTTTTTTAGCAAATTTAACTATCTTCCTTTTAGATCCAAGATGATCACCAAACTAGATCAAATTCAAGACATATCTATTACATTTGGCACCCTATATCCTCTCATTAAAAAAAAAGTGTAGAACCCTTGTTATAAAACTAGTTCCCAACAATTCTAGAAGAGACAACAATTTTATTTTTTACCGACATGCTTTTGCTAAGTACTCAACTTCAATGACAACTTCTCCTTTCATTCAACAATTGAACAAATCATGCATCTAACTTGTAAGAACAAAGGATCCTCCCCTAGAACTAATTTTTTCCATGGAAATTTGGTTACCTAGTTATCTCAGAAGAGAAGACATTTGTCATAAGACCTCTTAGGTCTCTTGGATGGAGTTTCTTGTGCACTAGAGCTACAAGGCATAAGAACAATTGACAACTGAGGAAGGGGAGCTGTGGATGAACTTGAGATGTCATCACTTTGAATAAAAAAGGAAAGCTCGAACAAAAAAAATTCAACAACTTTCAATGGTGCCATGTGACAACAAACAAACAAAAAAGTGAGCAAATAATATACTTACAATTGCAAGCACAACTTCTTTGAAGCTCCCTCTTAAGTTGAGAACTTGAGACTTCAACTCTCAACAATTGTAAAAAAACTCACACCCACTTCCCCTCGCATTCATTTTATGACTATTGCCAATGTCATTCCATCACCAAGCTTGCAATGATCTCCAATCGACCGATTAAGAAAACCATGTTCTCAAGCCGCAAGAAACATTGAAGGCAACAACCATGTGATGCCACCATGTTTCAAGCTTTCAACTCACAAGAAATGAATAGTGAGTAGCAATGTATGGAACTTGAAAGCCAAAATGGGATTGGACTGCTAGGTTGGGGGAGAGGGAGCTCATTAAGCAACCCACCAAATTGAATTGGGTGGTCAAAATTTGGAACTTTGAATGTAAGAAGGCAAAGCCCTAAAGGCCTACCCTCTCTATTGGCACTGAAGCTTGGTGTGTCACACATCCATTGTCACCTATAGAGATTGAGAAACAACTCACAAAGAAAAACCCTGGACCCAAGGCTACATTCTGCCACTAGATCATCAATTTGCAAAAGCCATAATAGTACCAAGAAATGCAGTGTTGTTTGCAAAGGACCATACCTGCCAATTTGACAGGTTTTCAGACAGTTTGAAATGACATTGTTAGCAGCTGCCACTGACTGCTACCTATTTCCACTACCTTAGAAACCACCTATACTCTAATAGGCCAGGGAATATGACCCAAGGCCACATTCTGTCCTAGTTCAGTGGTCAGCAGCTTGGAGCTGTGGCCTGCAATGGTGAGAAGTCACAAAACTTACAAGAAAACCAACTCACTTCACACATGTAGCATAATGCCTTGTGCGCAAATGGGTGTCTGAGAAATAAAAGTAAAGCTTTTTGACAGCTCCAATGTATGTAATATGTACCCAGGGCGTTTTCCTGATGCAATTCATGAATAGCACTAGAACCTTTTGAATAAGGTTACAAACATGAACAACCCAATCCAAAAGGATTCACTCCACATCAGAGTCCTTTTAACACAGAGGGTCATGAATACTATCATGGAAATGACAGATTACTGAGGAAGTCTACAAAAGCAACCAAGGTAAACAAACAAATTGCTGTATCAGTTTCAGCAAAATAGAAAAAATACAAAACAATGAGTAGTCATACCTTGTGAGTGTTAAAATCACAAAGTACCAGACTATCACCTTCCTCATGAATGGCAGTGACAAACCACCACCAATTTTGCAACTCCCCTATGTGCAAGTAGATAAGTTTGGCATAATCTGCTCAGACTAAAGGCCAACAAATATCCAAAAGTTTCTGTCCTGGGTTTCTGTTGCAATTCCAGAAGAAATGGAAAACCGGTCATGACGTTGGCTAGCACTCAAGACAAATAGCTAATCAAAAAGGTGATTAGTATCCTCATTCAAGTAGCAACAGGGTGAGCTTTGTTTCATTTCAGCTTTGCCTCTACACAAGCAAGTATCTAAACTGAAGGCAAAGAGAAGCCTACATAGAGGGTAGTGATTGGAGCCTCAAGTACCTGAACATATCCCTGGGCACAACAGTGACTACTTTGATGCAATAGATCCACTTTAGCCATGGGAAAAAAGTATCAATGTGATTTCAGAGAAAATACTCCACAAAAGTATGTTAGGGAAACCAAACAAATGTTCTGTCAGTTCCAGCTAAACCCAAAACAAACAAGAATGAGTATAGTCATAACCTTGTGAGTGTCACCTTATGAATACTCTTGTTGTGGAAATGAAGCCAACTTCCACAACAGAGTAGAAACAGAGAGGTAATGAAAATAGAACCAGTGGTCCTGTGGGAATAACAGGGCTGGAGTGTACTGAGTTGCCTAACCAAATGTGTTGAAGATGCTTCAAATCCAATCAAGTTCTAAAACAAGACCAATATTCACAAGATGGTGCAGGGTTTTTGCTTCTTCTTCTTCTTCTTTGTCTGCTTTGGGGGCTGCAGAACCACCTTGATAGCAGCATCAAAAACGGCTTTCACATTCTGCCAAGTCCCCCCTCCCCAAAAAAAAAACAAACATCAATTCAGTGTAACTGTAGCAGCTGATCAAATTCAGGCAGACCAAAATCATGTCCTTCCACCATTAAGAGTCAATTGGACCTTAAGTATTTTGCATTAGGAGTTGAACGAAGTTGAATTTCTGGCATTCTTGGCTTTCCTTAAACACCATCTGGCAACATATAGTTAATATCTTTTAGCTTTGTTGTGATGTACAAGGATGGACACAACAAGGCCCCCTCCACAAATTCCTAAACAGCCAACAGCAATCATGTTTCTCTTTGCAGAAGAAATTTAGCAACACACTTTTGTTATAAACTGTGCCCATACTCAACAACGTTTTACCTGTTGTGTTTTTGAGCTGCATTCAATGTATGAGGCTGCCCCAATTTCCTTCCTGAGCTCGTCACCCTGCACTAGCACAATCAGTCGTTGTCGTGCAGTGGAATACAAACCCTCCCAGTAAACACTGAAACAATTCTTATTTCTGCAGGCAAGCAGGAAAATTATCAATCTAATCCCTCAAACCATAGAAGATGATGATGTGCAGATATCATGACTGTCTGATGAAATGTGCATAAGTTACTGGAGAACCTACTTGAGGAGTGCTAATTGGGGAAGTGCCTGGATGATCAGCAAAAAATTGTTTATCATCACGGAGATCTGCAAATGCACATGTGCACAATCCAGATCCCACTATTGAAACCTGAGCAAATCGACAGAAACAATGCTGCAGAGCTTTTCAAAAGAGCCACTTCAGAAAAGAAGCAGCAATCTTCTCAATAGAAATGCATTTTTTGGGAAGCAAAGTTTTGATAACTTGAACTACCCACAGCATTAAGTTCCAGAGGACTGCCCATATGGTGAAAACTGAAAGTGACTCATACCTAGCTTTGTTCCTACAAGGATGATAGGAACTGAAGGGGCATAATGTCTTAGCTCCGGGATCCACTGCACCAATACCATTGAGAACGGGTTACAAGGAACCTGAAACTGGTCATGTTTGTCCATAGCTCTATGTGGGCACATTGTATCTAACTTTATCTATAGGGTTACAGAGAAAACTTGACAACAACAATTCTGAGGTAAGCATGATGTCAGTTGTGGTCAAACCAAATGAGTATGGTCATAACATTGCAACATTCACAAAGTATCAGACCATCCATCACCTTCCTTATTGAATGGCAATGGCAGTGACTAGCTGTCATTACTCCCCCATTGACTTCATCAGCTCCTCCTGAGAAGATTATCAACTGCTCAAAACAGGCAACCAAAAATTCACAAAATCTGCATCCTGAGTGTGTGTCATGTTTCTGGAAGCAGCAGGCAGCAGGAGGAAGAGTCAGTCACGAAAGAGTCATAGCTCATAAGAAAAAGACAATAGTATCCTCATTCAAGCTGCAACAACCTTGTGAGAGGAGACAAGCATTGTAGCAAACCCTTTTAGGTTTTCTAAATGCTGCTCTAAAAGGATACCTACATACATACATACATACATACATTACATACCTTTTTGGAGATATTCTCATAGCTAGCTTTACTGATGAGTGAGAATGCCAGTAGAAAAACATCAGCACCCCTGTAGCTCAAGGGTCGCAGCCTATTGTAGTCCTCCTGACCTGCAAAAAGAGCAGCTAACACTGAATGGCGGACCTAGAACAACACCAAGTCCTACATGCGGAATAAAGCAAAACAAAATCCATTGGGGAAACTGGTCTGATCTGAGAATGGGAAGAATGACCCATTTCCACATTAAGAGGCAGCTCTTACTTGCTCCCAAGAATGACCCATTTCCACATTCAGAGGTGGCTTCTTACTTGCACCAAGAAATGGCATCTAACACTCAATGTGACCCACAATACAAAACGCCCAGCCGCTCAGCTCAGCATATGTAAAGCAATGTGACAACAGAACAAATCCATCAAGAAATCACTCAATCTGACAATTGAAAGAGAGATGAGGTATGTGACAGGGGGCTCTTTACCTGCCGTGTCCCAGAGCCCTAGGTTGACTGTATTGCCATCTACCACCACATTTGCACTGAAGTTGTCAAAAACAGTGGGCACATAGTCCTGGATCAAACCAGCAACCAAAGTCAAATTCCTCTCTACCCATCATCACTCAAGCTCAACTCTTGGCATCACAAATGAACTAAGAACTTGGATTCAAAACCCCATGGACAGACAGACAGACAGACAGACAAAAAGACAGAGCCACCCTCCTCTGAGCAAAAACAAAACAAGCAGCTCAAAGCATAATGGCTCTGCCCTTCAAATGACATCCATAAGGATAAACTTTCAACATGCTGAATTTGAAACACATGGTGGTTAGCATGGTGAAGCCCAACTGGATCGTTCAGTGATGCCCTGAAAATATTTCTATAGTGGACTCCTCCACATGACCCTAGAATGTAGGGATACCAAACTTCTGGCCCGTTTCTAGATACATCACAATGTCTCTACCCTGAAGGGCCTAAAGGGCAGACCCAACAAAGAGAGAGAATGGCTTTGCCCTTCAAATGACATCCACAAGGATGATAAATATTCAACATACTGGATTGGAAACACCTGCTGATTAGTATGGTGAAGCCCAACTGGATCATTCAGTGATGCCTGAAATGTTTCTTCTATAGTGGACTTCTCCTCGAATGTAGGGATACCAAACTTTTGGCCTGTATCTGGGTGCATCACAATGTGTCTAGCTACATTGAAGGGCAGAGCCAACCAACAAAGAGAAAGAGAGAGAGACCCACAAAACATGGAAAGATCAGTGATAAACAGGAGCAGCAGAGACAGTTTTACAGTGGGGAATGTATTGCTGGTATAGGAAATAAGCATGCAAGTCTTCCCAACAGCTCCATCGCCCACCGTTACACACTTGATGAAGCGGGAAGTGCTCATGGCTCTGCAGCTTCCTTCCGCACTAGTTCTCCTGCTGCTGCTGCTACTGCTGCTACGACTACTACTGCTGTTGTTGTTGCTGCTGCTGCTGCATCATTCACCCATTCACTACACCCACACCACCACAACCAACACCACCAGCATTGCCCATACTCTCTCTATCTATGTAAGTGTGCCTCTCTCAGAGAAGGACCCAAAAAAAAAACACTCCCGATCCAGCACTCGTGAAGCAACTAGCTACAGACAGCAACAAGGGAGAGAGCAGGAAGTCAGTCAGGCACTGTCAGACATGGCAGGAAGGCGGACAGACACACACACACACACACACACCGGGGGGGGGAGGGGGTGTGTGTAGCAGACACAAACAGGCAAGTAGTGTCAAACCAAAAAACCCATAAAAAACAAAAGCAACAGAGATGCTCAACAGTAGCAACAACAAGAACCGACTTACAAACAAGGATTTTTTTATAATTTTGTTTTGGGTTTCTTCATACCCCACCTAATCACAATCTCTTCCGCTTCTTCTTCTCTTTCTTCTGTGTCTCAGTGTCTCTCTCTCCCTCTCTCTCTCTCGCAGTGTTGTTTTTAGTCAATTTTGTGATGTAGCCAAAGTGGCGATGATCCACACGAAGATTTAGCTAGATTTGGCTACAAGCTAAATATGAAACTGCAACACCGTTATATATTTATTTATTTATTTGGCTACCTACTTGAATCATGTATAGAAGTTTGGCGAATTTCATTCCACTTTGCTTGAATTCTGGCTATTGAAAATCTTAAAAAAAGACACTTGATTTTTTTAGCATTTTAGTTTTTTAATTTCGGTTTTGGCTATATATAGCCAGCCAAAAAAAGGCTGCACGTGGAGTCACTTTCAGTTTTTTCTTTTTTCTTTTTTCACTTCTACCTTTTTTTTTACTTTACCTTAAGTTAAATTGCAGCTGCCTAGGCGGTACCTACCGGTGTTGTTTTAATGAATTATATTTTTATATAGCCTAATTGGCGATCATACTCAGAGATATTTAGCCAAATATGGCTATAGACTAGATATAAACCCTATAAGATATATCCTATACATTTTAAAATCAACCATATATCTATATATATATATATATATATATATGGCCACACACACAAGCTGTAAAATACAAACAACCTAATTCTTTTTTTAAAAATAATGCAAACCTCTTTTGCTTAAAAAAATCTGCAAACTTCAATTCACCAAAAATATACCACAAACTGAAAATAAAAACATCCTGATATTTTTATTTTTTATTTTTAAAAATCTGCAAACCCCAGGTTCTTACAAAAATATACAAACTTGAAGATACTAACATCCTAATTTAAAATTCTGTAAATTCCCCAATTCCCCTTGCTGCCTAACTAACTACCTTGGGTGGAGGTTTAGGGTTTAGGGATTAAACCTACACACTGGTCACCAACCATGGTTAAAAAGAAAACCCCAATTTATTTATTTATTGTTGTGGATTTGCTTCTAAACTTTACAAAATTTGTGCCATTTGTACAAAATCCGGGTCTCAGAGTCCCCAACTTTATATCATTTCCAAAGTTTTAAAAAAAAAGAAACATGTAAAAGCCATCTAAGAGGCCTTACTCACTCACTCAAGAAGGTGAAGGGTATGAAAGGGTATCTATCCTGGCCAACATAACCTGCCCAAGTTTATTGCCCCAAATAAATAAATAAATAAATAAAAATAAAAATAAAAATAAACAGTTGAAACAACAAAGACAAAGGAAATGGACAAGGAAAAAAGGAACATTATCAAACTTAGTTGCTAAGTTTTTAATAAATAAATAAATAAATAAAGCCAAAAACTCAATGTAATATAATAGCTCAACTACCAAACAGCCTGTGAAATATCATAGTTGGGGGAATATCAGTGTTTTTTTAATTTTTTTACAGTGAAAATAAAAATGAACAAATAGAAATTGATATTAATTTTTTTGAGGGTTTCAATTCACAGAAGTCAGGGTAAAAAATTAAAAATTAAAAATTAAAAGGAAAAAAAAGGTGGGGCAAAAAATCATCAGATTGCTATAGTAGTTAGTTAGTTTCCAGCAAGTCGCCGAAGGAAGAAGGATTAACAAACATTTTGTGCTTTCATATCTAGTTTATAGCCATATTTGGCTAAATCTTCCTAGGGAGGATTCCCCCACTTATACTAAACAGTTCCATGCATGAAATGATGAGTTTGTTACAAAGAAGATTGTGAGATTATGGGTCACTTTTAGACAAAACAAGGGTCCAACGAGCAAGGTCCAATGAAATTGAGCATTTCTATTGGTCAAGAGCTTTAAATTGATCCTAAGGCTGTTGGTTTTCATCACTTTGGACTTTGGTTTGTTGGCCTTGCCTACCAAGGCAAGGATATATTATTGTGTTTAGATTCATTATAGAGTATATATAGTAGCTTAAGGGATTTTGGCCCCCCCCTAGGTAATAATAATAGGTCTATTTTTATATGAGGATTTTTGAAATATGATTTTTGGCTTGTGTTGAAAATTGAGATTAGTTATAGAGTTATATAATATCTTGAAGGATTTTTGTTTTTTTTTTAAAAAATTTGAGGATTTTTTGAAGATTATATTTTTTCATGGTAAAACATTTGAGTTTTCATAATTCTTCTTTTGTAGTGGTTGGTAAGGTAAAAGCCCTTGGCCACTGGCTCACTTTTTACCAGAAATCATCCATTGGGCCCATGTTTCAACCATGTGTAAAGATCTCATCCGTTGGACCCATGTTTTGATCATGTGTAAAGATCTCATCCGTTGGACCCATTTTTTGATCATGTGTAAAGATCTCATCCATTGGACCCATGTTTTGATCATGTGTAAAGATCTCATCCGTTGGACCCATGATTCGATCATGTGTAAAGATCTCATCCGTTGGGCCCATGTTTCAACCATGTGTAAAGATCTCATCCATCACTCGGGCCTATAAATATGCACATGATACAGTGCCCTCTACAAGGGATAGTACAGGTTTAGGGTTTAGGGTTTTTTTTAATATTGGCTAGTCATGATGATTGGCCTAGGTGGGGACATTGAAATAGCCTCTCACATTGTACTTCGCCCTTTTGCTCATGGTCAGGGGGGGGGGGAGAGGGGTTGATAATGAACAATTGATTGTTGGATGTGATTACCACACATAGGGACCTTAATAGAGGATATGAATGGAGACACCCTAAGTCACATCCACACATAGAGGCCTAAATAGAGGGTATGTGAGTGGAGATTCCCAAAGCCACACCAACACATAAAGAGGCCTTAATAGAGGGTGTGTGTGAGTGGTGATTCCCAAAAGTCACATTGACACATAGAGGCCTTAATAGAGGGTGTGTGTGAGTGGTGATTCCCAAAAGTCACATTGACACATAGAGGCCTTAATAGAGGGTGTGTGAGTGGAGATTCCCAAAGTCACATCCACACATAGAGTCCTAAATAGAGGGTGTGTGAGTGGAGATTCCCAAACTCACATCCACACATAGAGTCCTAAATAGAGGGTGCGTGAGTGGAGATGCCCAAAGTGACATCCACACATAGAGGCCTAAATAGAGGGTGCGCGAGTGGAGATGCCCAAAGTGACATCCACACATAGAAGCCTACATTGAGGGTGTGTGAGTGGAGATGCCCAAAGTGACATCCACACATAGAGGCCTAAATAAAGGGTGTGTGAGTGGAGATGCCCAAAGTTACATCTACACATAGAAGCCTACATTGAGGGTGTGTGAGTGGAGATGCCCAAAGTCACATCCACACATAGAGGCCTAAATAGAGGGTGTGTGAGTGGAGATGTCCAAAGTCACATCCACACATAGAGGCCTAAATAGAGGGTGTGTGAGTGGAGATGTCCAAAGTCACATCCACACATGGAGGCCTAAATAGAGGGCCTCTATTTAGGGAAAACCAAAATCAAATTGATGGGAAGGGAGGGGAGGGAGGAAGGGGAGGTAGGGGAAGAGAACCATTGAAATGATTCCAAGTGAGCAGATTATGGGGCTATCAGCCTATCACTCAGAACATCATATCCCCAATGATGCTTTTATTTAGAAACAAACCACCTGATTCATTCAAGCTTGGCACACAATCAATCAAAGCCCCAGCCATGTGGGGCCCCTGTTAGTTACCATAAACAAACTGACAACTGTGATTGCTTCTCATTCAAGTGTTGGGGTAGGGGGAAGGGGGGGTATTCACAAATGTTAGGGTTCAAGAACCAGAGCACACAAAGGAGGGTTGGAAGTTTTAGGGCAGATGTGCAAAACCTCATGTCACAAATCATATAGGTTAGGTTAGTGAAACCCTAGTGTAGTTTGAGAATTGTAGTAGTAGTAGTAGTAGTAGTGCTCATTCAGCTGCCTTGTGTGAACCAGCACCCAAACTATAGTGTGTTTACCTTCTTCACCTTATTGAGTGAGGCGTCTTTGTGGCCAACTTAAGCCCAAGAAATGTTAGATTTGGTGGACTCAGAGAGCCCTGATTTAGTCTCTAAGCCATGGATGTTTATCTAAATGTTTATCATATTTAGATAGAAGTAATTTAGATGAAATTTAGGGATTGGTTTCGATTTATTTTTTCAAGAAATGAGCCAATGTTGGGTTTAGGGTTTTTTAATCATGGATGGTTTGGGTTTTGGTTCTTTTATTATTTTAAATTTATGTTGGTTTCAATTTTCGGTTTTGATATCTAAAACATCAATTGGACAATGCAAAATAATAATAAATAGTTAATTATTTTTTATTCTTAAAAATTTTGATTATTTCAAAAGTTTTGAAATGTCAAACTAATACAAACTAGCCGACTTTTAAATTCTAATCTACGTTAGATGTTTCTAAAGGTTCAAAACTTTTTTTAAAACTTGTCATGTGGTTTCATGTTTAAGGTTTCTACAATTGTAGCGACCACCTTGAATGACCTTTCATTACTCTTGAATTCAACTTTTGAAAATTCCAATTCAACCCTAATTTAAACTTTCAAAAAATCATATTTCAAACCCTCTCAACAACTCCCAAAACACCATGTTTCAAACCTTTAAAAACCCTATTTTAACACCCCCCCCCCCCCCTTAATAAACCTAAATCAAGGTGGCATAACAAGAAATGAATCAAAAAATGAATCCTACAATTTTTTAGCATTCATCATATCCTAGGGTTAGGGTTTAGAAGTGGAAATCTTGTTCCCTAGATTTTTCATTGCTCTAGAAAAAGGATTAAAAAATCCACCAAATTTGACTTGCAAACTAATGGTGAAAGAATGGCACACTTGAATGACTATATCATCTAAACCTTTATTTCAATTGTACTTTTTAAATTCAATATTGTTCAAGTATGTTTTTGAATGGAAGGTTTTAAACATAGTATTAATCTCATTTCTCAACCTTTAAACCATGTGATTTGAGGTGTTTTTTGTGTCTAATAAACCTTAAGAATCAAATGTAAAAATGATGAGGATAAACATGGCCTCTCTCACACATGAAAGAACTTTAATTAAATCTTGGAAGGTCAATAGTTAAAACCACCAGGTTTTGTTGTGAGAATATGTAGGAACATAAATGAAAACCTATTTTCGCAATGTAGAAAAGCAAATAGCTTAACTATTTTGCTATCATCTTGGTAGGAGCGAACAATAAACATTCAATAGAAACAAATTTAAAGCAAATACAAATAAAAGACCTTACAATGTAAAACATACTTCCAACAACAATTGGAAGGGACAATGTTTTCTAATAAAAAGGTACACAATAACTTGATCAACTCTAGATTAGAACACCTCACCTACATATCAGAATTGAAAATCTTAATTAACACAAAGAAAACTACAACAAAATGGTGGAATAGCTAATTAACTTGATCCAGAAAATTTCAATTGAAAAAATAAACATACAAATCTGGTAAGGAAATTCGATGGTAGAAATTTTGGTTAACTATAAAAATATAGTTATGTGTTTCTAGTAAATTTTCTACCTTCAACATTAACATTTTTATTCGAGAAAACTCTTTTGAAAATCTAAATGTAAGTGTTTCATTGCAAAACAAATTACAAAATGTCATTTCCAAAAAATGTGTGGTAATATTACATTTTTTTTACATGTATGCACTCTTGAAAAAATTTGCCCCTGAAAATTGATGTTGTAATATTTGTTGAACTTAAAACATGAATACTCCAACAAACAATATGGAAATTTTCTTGACTTTACAAATGATGTTGCAACTACATGCAAGTGTTAACTAGTTGAAAGTTCAAGTTTGAAAAGGTTGTTCACCCTAAAATGAGTTCAATTGTTGCCACAATTGGAATCAAAGGGGTTTAATCAATCCACACTTGCAATTCACCTTAAGTTTTTGCCACCACTTCCAACACCAATTTTTTTAATGGAAATAACCCCAAAACAAGTTTTACCAAATAACTTCCTTAAATAACTTCTTTCAACCAAAGAGATTTTGCAAGACAAAAAATGTTTGTTCATTGAAAGAGATGGTTTAGGCTTGGCAAGATTTATTTGATAGGAACAACTAAAGAGATGATGAACAACACAATGACTATGAAGTGACAACCATGAAAACAATGAACAATGTGGTAGCCAAAAATTTTGATGAACAACATGAGGGTAGGAAGATTCACCAAAACAAAAGACTATTGTTGCCTTTGCCATCACCATTACCACCCCCACACAAATAATCTTCACAAAAACAAAAACAAACAAAATGTTGACAAGAATAACAACAAAAATTGAGAACACAATTTACCCTAACATTTGAAGTTGATGTTAAAAACCTTAAAACCAAAATCAAAATTTATAAAAAAATTTGGTCCAACTTTAGTTTTCAAACGATTTTGGAACTAGACTTCATGTTTAATTCTAGTTACCTCATGCAAAATGGCAAGGGTTCCAACTTAGTTCCAAAACCCATTGCCCCCCCTTTTTCAGTTTCAATTAGGTTCCTATAACTAAACTAAAACAAGTCCTAGGTACTTGGGATGGTTGAGTACTTAAAGGCAAGATTTTTTTTTACCATGGTACCAATGTGCGTGTTGTATTTCCCTAAAGTTAACCGCCCCAATCATGATTTCTTATTCCTAGATATTTTTTGTTTCCATGGAGGTGGGGACATTACATGTATTATCCCTAGTGCACGTGCGATTTGTTGAAAAGTGATTTACAATGTTCATTTAAATGCATATAGGTTGTCCTTATAATAGTGCACTTTAGTTTTTATGAAGGGGGAGGCATTTCTATCATTTTTTTCCCCATGGAATTCAAGTTATGCCCTTGGTTCATGGAGGAAAAAAGCACAAATGGTAATGCCTCCCCATTATATGTAAAAACTTACGAAAAATTTATTTGTGTATTTGGAGGAAATTTTAGAAAACAATTTTTTTCATCCACCAAAGGCAAATGTGTTTCAAAAAGTGAAATGTCCATTCCCACATGCATTTTATTTTTTGAAATGCCTATCTTCATTTTACTCACGATACCCTATCACTCATATATATATATTCAAAAAAAAGGTCAAACTAGTCAAACATTATGACAAAACTAGGTAGTTTTAGACATGGTTGAACATTGTCAACCATTTTTTGCACTAAACAAAGCTTTTTAAGGGGTGTTTAATGTCTCCCTTATTATAGGTGCTAGATCAACCTAATCACTTTTTGATACTAATGTAGTCAAAAGAGACATTTATTGTTTTAATTGAAGAATCATAAGTTTTTTCACCAAATTGACATTATTAGGTACCAAAATATATATGTATATGTGTTTCCACATAGACATTATTCTTTTTCTTTTATTTTTTCCATGTCAATAATTTGAAAATGATAATGGGTGGTGATGTAATCATTTGACATCAAATCACAACCCTATAATGAGCTTTGATTTTTGCACATAAGCCAAATGAGATGAAGGAAATAAAATTTCTTTACATGTGTAGCAATGGATCAATATTACTAAGAAAATCTCAACTACATTGCCCCAAATGCTACACAAAACAGTGACATTTAAATATTGCCGAACCCCAAAATGTATTGTTTTCACCATAAACTGCACTCCATATAAGAAACCCTGATTCTCTTTAAAAAAATCTCCTATAAATTATTTTGTTGTACCATGTAAAGCTCTAAAAAATTTCATGTTAAATGTTATAATTACCAATATGCTTTAATGTAGTGAATCATGTCATGTACCTTCCAAGAATAATAAATAATTATTTTTATTGCAAATGAAAAAAAATAGTTATGGTGTAATTTTTTTCACATTTACCCAAATTCTATAAGAGGAAACAAGGAATAATTAAATGCATTAACATTGCAACCACCATCAATATGTTTCTAGAGTTGAACAATTGATAAGGTCTATGGAAATGAAATGGGGAACCATCAAACAATTTGTGGCCAAGTTCATGGGAAATTACAAATTTGTGATTGTGTTTAATGAATCAAGTACATTTTCTAGTTGAAGAGTGCAAAAAGTTTTAAAGTTGTATAAATTTAAGCACATAAGAATCAAAATATTATATTGATACATTGCCAAATGTATAAACATTACTTAGAAAGTTGTTCCTTAAGAAAGAATGAATAAGACAAAACAACAATGATATGACAAGAATTGTTCCCATTGACATATATTCATGAAATGACTAAAACAAATTTAGACTAAACTTATTGATTGAAAAATAAATTATATTTCAAAGGCCACAAGAATCACAACACATTTTAGGTTTTGTAATTGGCCTTTGGCCTTTACAACTACATACTAGTTAGGAAAGACATATGTGATTAGTGATTACTGAATTGTTAAACCCATGTTGTTTCACTCACTTAGTCGCAAAGGATGTTTAGTTGCAAAGCCTAGTTGTTTTAACAATTAAGATTTTTAAATTTTCTTATAATAATGAAATTTTATGTCATCATTAACCTTGATCTTATATGTAAAGTTCATGCCATCTCAACTTAATCGTTTTATTCAACTCTATTATAAAAGACACCTTGACATATGGATGACATGTGTCAAAAATCTATAAACACATGTTATGAATCATTGCACGTGTCCAAAAGTCAACCTAGCTTAAGCTAGCTAGGTTAAGCAACTTAGCCTAACTCGCTTAACAAAAAGTCAACTTGGCTTAACCTATCTAAATTAGCTACCTATGTTAAGTAATCTAGGCTACCTAACCTAGGCTAGGTGGCCTAGATTTTTAAAAATTGAATTTTTAGCCTAAGAAGCCTAAACTAGGTTACCTAACCTAATCCAAGTGGCCTACATATCATAAGTTGCAAAAGTGAGGACTTGAACCCTTCACCTTCACTGGGGTTTAAGTTTTCATCCATTGCACTACCACATCTTTTTTATACTAATTACATCTAATACAAAATTATAAAGCTCAAAATTTTTAGCTTTGAATTAACCTTGGCCACCTTAGCTTGCCCTAGGTCTACCTACCTACTACCTACCAATCTAGCCTAGACTTAGACTTCCTTAGGTTGACTTAATATGAACTTATTTGTCAACCTATACTACTTACTAACCTAGCCTAGGTTAACCTAAGCATTCCCAAGCTAATTTTTTAAAAACCTATTATAACTTTTTTTAATTACTTAAGCTCTAGGCTAAACCTTGATTAAACTAGGTTGGACCTAGATTGAACCAGGTTAAATTAAGCTAGACCTAGATTGTATTTAAATTAGGTTATACCTTTAGGCCATGTTAGGTTAATTTGTACATTACATTCAAACTAAGTTAGGCTAATCTAAACTAGACCTAAACGCTACTAGGCTAATTTAGGTTAAACCTAATTAAGACTAGGTTAATCTAAGTTAGATGTAGACTAAGCTATGCTAAACATGGCTAAACATAATTATTTAGAGTAATTTTGGCTTTAAATAATTACCTTTAGGCTAAACACTAATAAATTAATTAAAAAATTAGACTACATTAAAATATTTAAGTGAAATATGGCTAAACTAACATAAATGAGGCTAACAATAATTATTTAGAGTAATTTTGGCTTTAAATAATTACCTCTAGGTTAAACACCAATTAATTAATTAATTAATTAATTAAACACAAATATTTAAGTGAAATATGGCTAAACTAACATAAATGAGGTTAAACATAATTATTTAAACTAAAAAAGGTTAAACATAATTACTCAGCCTATAAGCATGGCTAAACATAGTTAAATAACTACTACTTACTATATACAATTGCACTTAACCTATCTCCGAAAGAGCGTAGGTTCCTATTACGTATTTTAGGCACCTACTTAAATATCCATTGGGTATACATTTAAGTAATATAGTAGGAAAATACAACATGCTCGAATATTTAAAGATTACCTACTAAATATCCCTAGTATATCATAGTTGCATTTAATCACACTAACTAACTAATGAACAAAAATTGAAGAATAATATGATTTTTTACCAAAAAACCAACAAGTTGTCATATTGACTATAGTTGCAAAACCATGATGCCACGTGTCATGTTGATGTCTTTTGTCACTACTACATGATTATTATGACTAGGTAGTTATAAATGTAGTTGAAAAAACAATAGTCATTTTTGTATCTAGTTCAAAGAACAAAAATTGTTATAATAAGGGTAAAGGTTTTGGACTTGCATCTTGATGCAATGAACTACATTGAAGGATTAGACATCATCTTTAACATAGTGACTGACCAATAAATGTCTCATTTTATCCAAATTAGTGTATGAGTCATCATGTTGATTGATAGTCAACTACCTTATTATCACATGGAATGCCACATCATCATGTTGTGAGCTTGGAAGTTGTTATTCTAGTCGCAAAAGTTGGGTTATTTTTAATTAACTAATTTTAATTATTCAAAATATATTATTACAATTTCAAAATAAATAATATATTTATCCAAAAAAGCCCATTAGTCATGATACTAACTGTAGGAATTCACAAGCTAACACAAGCCAAAACTATAATAATCATGGGCATAGCAACCTTCAAAAATATATTGATCTTAAAGGATTGTAACAATATGACATTATTCATTATACTAGAAATAGCCAATTGATGTGGAGGTGAAGGAACATTTCAAGCTACGAAAAATGAAAAGCTCCAAAGTTTCAAAAATGACATATTGTTCAAAATCCAAGTCTTACCATTTCAAGCCACACACTTTGATTATTGACAATGTAACCACAATAAATTTAATGTTGTAACAATAAAAAATTTAAATTTTTAAAGAAGAAGAATTAATTTATCAAAATGGAAATGTCTTTTTATTTCATTAATGATTATTGCATTTTTGAACCCACCTATGTTCATGTCATTCTTTTTATTATAGTGAATGCTAAGTTTTTTTCATTTCCATAATAGGCTTCAAAAGATTACCCACAATTCTAATTACAGAGTATTGTCATTATCATCAAGTAAATATTATAGATTTGAAGGTCTCATTATCCTTGTGGTCATGTGATGCAAAATCACATAAGCTATAAAAAAAATTATTATCATATTCCACTGTAGCACATTATTTATTTGAATGGTTGTGAATATAGTTTTTAACATTCCAAAATACCTATCTATATATTTTTGGTTCCTTTTTACATTAAAGAAAAGTATTATCACTTCCCTCCCTATGATTCATGTATTTTTTACATGAAAATGTTCCATCTTGTGTCTATGCCATAAATAATTAGGTGATTCTTTAAGTAAATCATGTTGTTGTACAATGTTCATGTTTGACATTCCACCTTTCAACAATTTTGACCTAAAAGGTGATTGGTCAAGTAATTCAAATCATCATTTCCATGAAGTAGGCTAAAAATGTGTGGCATATCCATAGTGATTAAACAACTTTAAGAATGGGCATTTTTTTATTCTCAAATCTTGGAATTCACCTATTAGTTAGAATAAATAGAACAAAATTTTCCACCTATACTGCATACAACCAAGGCTCACAAACATGATTAGGAAACTTTTCTCCTCATTTATTTTCAAATTTTTAGATCCTCATTTTCAACTATACTTAAAATGATTAGATTCAAAGAATTTTTTTGATTACTTTGACAAATCGCTTCATAGATTCATGGGACTTGTTTTTTTTTTTTTTGTTTAACAATATTTTTATTATCACCAAAATTTCATATATAAACGTGTCTAGGGAAATGAATATTTGTTGAATTCAATTAAGTAAAAAAATCAGCAATGTTGATAAAGATGCACAAAAAGGCTCAACATAAATATCATCAAGGCAATTGATGTTCTTTTTGAAATTTTTTAATAACCTCCATTCCAACCTCTATTGTGTGCAAAACAAATTGTCTTTACATTCACATAAATGATGCAATGAAATAATATTTCCAAATTTTCATGACCTTTCTCTCTTTCAAGAATTAAATGACATTTAGTTGTGAACCTCCTTATTTTGTTCATGAAGGAACTATTTAATTATGTCGCAACTAAGTTAGTTCATGAGAATGTTTGCAAATTTAGCTTTTCACCTTTTTCATCTTCAAATGATTTGTTTATAAGTTGTTGCAATCATAATTCTTGCATTCCATCTCCATGCTATAATATGATTTGTTGGGAGTCCAAATGTTTGAAGTTATAAAATGGAGGTTAAATTCCACATAAAACCCTATAAATGGGCAATTGTTAACATTGTATAATCATAACAACACATCTTGGGTTTTTCAACTGGTTAATAAAACAACTATTGTCTTTTTTTACTATAGTTGTAATTACAAGTTCATGTTAATGATTACATAATTATAAAAGACATTGTGGTGCCACATGGCATTATCGTTTTGCGGCTGTAGTCGATATCACAACTTGATGGTTTTCACACAAATATTAAAATTTCAAAAATACATTTTTAATCATCCAAAATTAGGTAATAACAAAATTCCATTCATTCTTACAACTTTTGGTGAATAATAACAACTTATGGTTGTGTGATTCTGACGTGGCATGCCACATGGCAATGAGGTTGACTAATAATTGCAACACTTCATGATGTTTGGCACTAACTTCATATCATGCTTCATGTCATTGATTTGATGAATTAATCTCATTTATTAACTAGTTGAAAATATTGTTGTCCTTTGTAACTAATATCAACTCAGTCTTCCATGTGATGATGACATGGCATGCCATTTGGTAACAAGGTGTCATAAGTTTTCATGGCAATCCATGATTTTTTTTGACACCATAAGTTTTTGTGTGCCATGAGGTTTTTGAAGTCATGAATTCACATGCATGTGTATTAAACAATCTATTGTTAATTGTAATTATGACTACAATATTAATAGTCGTTTTGAAAAAGGTGACACATAACTCCTTGATTTTTTAACTACTTAACACACTAGCTTAAGTTAACATACCTATTAAATTAACCTATGTATTAGGCTACTTAACAAAACCTACTTCGTAATGTAAACTACCTTGTAAGTTACTTAACTAGACATAATAAACTTACTACATTTAATATATTTAAATATACCTAAAATAGGTTACCTTACTAATAAGTTAACCTAGGTAGGCTTGCCTAGGTTCTTAGCTTTAGGTATTTTACCAAATCAACCTAGGTAGCCTCATTACAAGATAATTTTTATCAAGTTTGTTTGTAACTATATGCGACTATGATGTGATTAGATGCAATTAAATGTGATTATGATGCGACTAAATGCAACATAATTATCTTAGGTTCTTTTTTTAGCCTAAAAATGCCTAGGTTAGCTTGGGCTAAGTTAATAAATAATATAAGTTGACAAATTAATTCATCTTAAGTCGACCTAAGGAGGTCTAGGTCTAGGCTAAATTGGTAGGTAATAGGTAGGTTGACTTAGGTTAACCTAGGGTGGCCATGGTTAATTGAAAGCTAAAAATTTTAAGCTTTCTAACTTTGTGTTAAATATAATTGGTATAAAAAAATGTGGTAGTGCAATGGATGAAGACTTGAACCCTAAAGTGAAGGTGAGGGGTTCAAGTCCTCACTCTTGTAACCTATAATACCTAGGCCATTTGGTTTAGGTTAGGTAACCTAGTTTAGGCTTCTTGGGCTAGGAGTTTGACATTTGTTTTTAATATAGGCCACCTAGCCTAGGTTAAATAGCCTAGATTGCCTAACATAAATAATTAGCCTAGTTAGGTTAAACTAGGTTGATTTTTGGCTAGGCGAGTTAAGCTAGGTTGTTTAGCCTAACTAGGTTAGATTAAATAGACTTTTGGTTACACTAACTAAATGGGCTAAACTAAGTTGACTTTTGGTCATGTGCAATGACTCATAATGTGTTTATAGATTTTTGACACATGTCATCCATCCATCAAGGCATCTTTTGTAACATTTAATCGAATAAAATGACTAAGTTGAGATGGCATGCACTTTACACATCATACCAAGGTCATCAATGACATGGAATTTCAATATTAAATCAAAATATAAAAAATTAGTCGATAAGATGATTGGGCTTTGCAACTAAATGTCCTTTGCAATTAAATAAGTGAAACAACATGGGTTTAATAACTCATGAATGACTAGTTGCATATGTCCTTCTTGACTAAAACATAGTTGCAAAACCTAGTTGCAAAACCCAAGATGTGTTATGAATGTAAATTACATGTATTTCCTAAATATTATAATGAAAATGTTTTAACAACATAAAATGTGTATTACCAAAATGGGACATGCCTAGTGTGAGTGTAATTTTCAACAACACATGAGTATAGTGCTTGTTAAAAACAAATTAATGTATATTAGGGTTATAATTGAAGAGTTGATTTTTTTTTGGAAGGGAAGATTTGAATTATTTTTCAAGTACATGAAAAGTTTTAAGGAGTATTGAATAATAGTAAGAAGAATGAATAATAAAGTCAGATATGGAATCCCAAATATTTGTGTTTGAAAACATGAAGGATATTGATGCAATTGGTTGTATTTGATTAAGAATTGTGTGTAAGAAATACATAATAGTTACAATCATGAATTACAAGTTCTATATTTTTTTTTGTAAAATCTAAAATATATGTTATAGAGTACAATTTTGTTACAAGGATAAGTTTTGTAAAAATAATATACCATTTGGCAACCATCCCATAAATGAATTTAGGAAAAAAAAAATCAAGTTTTTAATGTTCCATTGTTGAATTTTGTTGTTTCTAAAAACAAATTGGACATGAATGGAATTTTTTCTTTATATCTTTGTAATTTTTTTATTGAAAGAATTGTTATATATATATATATATATATATATATATATATATATATATATATATCTGTGTGTGTGTGTGTGTGTGTGTGTGTGGGGCATTTTCATAAGGTTTTGAGTTTGAAGAAGAGGTTCATCAAGAAAAATGATGGATGTAGAAAAAAAACATACCTCGAATGGTGACCTAAAGTTTGCAAAGGTAATTGGTTTAGGTAGGGAATTGACAAAATGAAATTACATAATTAGAAAATGATGAACAACATGTGCATCTAGGAGAGATGTAGTTTTTCACACCAAACTTGTAATATATAATGTAATGCATGCCAAGAATAAAAAAACAACCTACAAGGTGCAAGATGTTTTTAGCAACAAGTTTGGAACCATAATAAGCATTTACTAAGAGAGTGCAATGGTGACCTAATCATTGATATCATCAATCCTCAAAGGAGATGTAATTAATATTTGATTCAAAAGTTTGGGAAGAAAATGCAAATGAGCCACACCTGAGTTTTGAAGTAGTGGGGACAAGGGAAAACATAAGTGAATCAACAATCTTATGAACATTGGAATACACATGGTTTGAAATATGTTTTGCATAGTTCTAATGAGGATTTCAACGACATCAAATATCAAGATTAGGGGCAAATGTTTACCTTATAATATGTTTCACCTTCATATAATCAACCACCTAGAGAATGGGAGGAAGACATGGACAATGATGAGGTTGGATATGCAATAAACCGAACTATAGATGTTAAATCATAGGAGGAGTACATACCTAAAAGATAAAAATATGTAATTGAATAAGTGTATCAACATCATAGATTGGAATTACATCCATAAAATGTTACTCAATCTCTAGTAAAATGAGTGTTTGTAGAAATTAATGGGAACAAATTGTAGAATAATGAGGTAAGAATAAGTCAATAACAACAAGGTATGGTTCAACATGGATAATGGGATTGAAGTAGAGGAGTCCATAATGTGGATCATGTACCGAAACCTATACCAAGACGATGTAATTATTATTAACATGAGGGACATATGATTATTGATTATCCTTTCGTTGAGGAATTTATGAGGCAAGGCCTTGTGGACCATGTTATCACAAAAATGTAGAACAAATTGAATGTGGAAAAACCACAAAGCCCTAGAGGAATTGTGTAGACCAACCAAAGGGGCACAATGTACAATTTGAATATAAGAAATTCAATATGGTTCATAGATGGCAAGGAAATGCAAAAAATACCAACCACAATTCAAATTCTTCAACTACCATCTCATCCACATTTTGTTTGTAATTGAATTTGATTGACAATTGTTACAACAAGGATGGAATACACCAAAACCAACCCATATGATGTACAAGTCCGATGCTTATATTTTAGACAACTCAATCAATGAAAACCACATGAGAAGTGTATAACATTACACTTGTTTACATTGGAATGTCACCAATTGTACATATGCCCAATTCATCATCATGGAGAATGGTGCTTGGAACAATTACAAAAGCAATGATGAAAGTAAGGTTTATTGGAACAAATTTGGACTAGGACTCAAACATTGAATGGAACCACATATTTTCATTAGTTTTACAAAACCATTAACTTTGCCTGGTATTATATTTACAAACCTAATTTTCACCACATATGCGATGCATTCACATGTTTTGGGAGCATCACATAATGGATTTATAATAATGAAACTAGTGGTTGTAGACTTTCATAGCATTGCACCTGTGGTGTTAATTACAATGGCACCCTTGAATCAATGTTCAACTCAATAATGTTACCACCAAATCTAGGAAAAGAACCACCATATCCTCTAAAAGGTTATATGGAGGTTATGGGTCTATTTGTAATACCATGTTTTTGGTCTTACAAGAAATTGTTGAACTATTTTGAATATAAAAGACTTTGATCATGGCATGTGAGTATTTTAAACTATCATCAAAGCCAATGGAGACAAAATATATGAGGAAATAACGAATATGTTCAATTTCACACTTAGGGACACCACTTTAGACCAACGTAACAACTACTTGAGGGATTATCCAAATTACTATGTATTTGTTGATCTAGAACAAGCTTTTTACAAATGGTACCGTATGGTGGAAAATGATGAAGATGTATACTTACAATTGAATATTTTGAAGTGGGAAATGATAGAATGAGTGGAGGTGTACTATGAACAATCATTACAAGAAATGTGTGCCATGTTTGTCAAATGTTTTCATTGGATTTTGAGTGAATTCATTATTCCCACTTAATGGGACCTAATGGGGATCCAATGAACTCACAGTCCATTGAATGAGGAATAATGTATTACACCCACATTTGTAATAGTGAATAGTTAAAGTTGGCCAATAATTTACAAACACTTGCTACTAACAATATTTAACCACAATTTTCAAATCTAGATTCCAATCATATTTGCATATCGCAACTACAAGGATGAAAAGGGTAACACCACAACAACACACAGAGTAGGCATTATTGTGTGAAGAAAGGATTTCAAAACTTGAAGCACAAAATTTTCTCTTAGTACTTCAAGTATTACGAACTGTTGTAACAACTATCGATCAAACTATAGCATGCAAACCAAGTATGTTCTATACCAATTGCCACTACAATAACCACAACATGGAAGCATGTCAAAGTAAACAAAAAGAAGAACTAATTATGGTAGTGACATAAGTCAATGGACAAGTTGTGAAATTGTTTATGCCATTGGCCCCTTGTCATATATGTGAAGTCATTGGGCATAAGTTGATTACTTGTCCAAAGTTTAATGAGATGCATAATAAGTTCAAGGAGAAGGGAAGTAAAATTGCAAAGAATAAACATGTTGATGTGAAAGTTACAACTACATGTTTATAAACATGACCTGGATGTGCATGTGGCAACCACTAGGAGCAAGGTAACTGAAGTGCATGCATTCAAATAATGAAAGCCAGGAATGAACAATATTGTTGTAGACTAAGAAACAAAAGAACATATGAATAAATCCAAGGTTACAACCATACACCAAATGCAAGTTATTAATCCACTTGTGGAGGTATCTTCCACAACAAGAGGAAAACGGACTACTAGTTGGGTTGGAATGTTGAATTCAATAGCACTTGCATAAACATCAAAATTGTAGGAAATACAATACATTCCTTAAAACAAAATAATATTTGTAGGAGAAACTTTTCAAGATATTAATAAACAAATGCTAAAAACAAATTATATTTTGAACCTTGGACAAAATAACTCTTGATTTCAATAAGTATTTATAATAGAAACTAAAATTGAAAAAAATATCGAAGTGCTTTAGGAAATTCTACGAGAAGCTAGTAGTTCCAATGGTATCAAACATAAGCATAGTTATAATTGGTATAAATAACATCAAATATAAATTTGAAATAAAAAATAACATAGATGATATATTATTGGATGGAAGGTTAGGTGTTAACATTATCAAAGAAAAATTGAAAACCAAATTAGGTTTACCTAAACCAAAACCTACACCATACAACTTCATAATGGCGGATCAAACTACCACCAAACCAATGGGATCAAATATGTATTGATGAATGTATGTACATGGTATTCATTATATAATTAGGTTTACTATAGGGTGAAAGCACACGATGAGGGGGCCACTTTGGGCACTTTCATGACATGTATGCAACATATATTTTTGCAAAATGTATTGCATTTAATTTTGGGATTCACTTTTGGTGTTTGAGTTGATATTTTTATTTTCACAAAGTTAATGATATCTGATATTATTTGGGAAAAATAATTAAAATATTAAATTTAAGGAATAATGGGTATATTTATGTATATGGAGTATAATAAAACATGTTTTTATTTTTGGATTGTACTAGGTTTGGGTTTGAAATAATTAACCAAAAAATGTTTGAAATCAAAAATTTTTAAATGACCCACCTCACATATCTTGTCATCTTCCATTTGAAAGTGATAGTTTGCCAAAATGTTAATTTATCGCATACCTATGGTCATTGCCCTCAAAAACTCTCATTTGTGATATGATAATTATCAAACTTTTCTTTCACATGGCTCACAAACTTATTCCAATCATATGGAATCACAATGTTTAATATATATTACAATTTTCATAAAAACTAAAAATCATTTCAACCATTTTTTTAGTATATTTGCATCTTTTAGTACACATTGATGTACATTTTTTTGGCACAAATATACTTTGGAATCACACAATATAAGTTGGAAAAAATATTTTTTAATAATTCAATTATTTATGTTATGGTCTACCATATTATGTAAAATTTTTGGAAAAATATGCTTTAAAATTACCATGGTTGAAGTTCAAACATGGACACCCCTAGGAAATAGTATAATGTGACAACATTTTTGGCCCCCCCATAGTGTGTTTTCACCCTATATTACATAATAGTACTATATTACAATCCAATTATTATATGTTGTTGGGTAAACCATGGTTAAGGGATGCCAAGGTAACACATGATTGGGCAATAATATGGTCATTATATAGGGCAATGGGATAGTTAAAACTATAGTTGTAACCTAACATGTGTGTTGTAACGTGAAGAAACCTAAAATATTATTGTGTTATGATTTTCAAAACAACATAACAAATGAAGCAAATGTTATGTTTGCCATTAAACCTGAATTGTTTTCCATATGTATTATTACTTTATTTATGGGAGAATTTTTTTCATATATAGTTAATGCGTAAATGCATGGTAGGGTGAACCAAAAAACAACAATAATTCGCAAATTTGAAAGTGCATTTTGGGTCCATTTCCTTTTTTTTTTCTTAGCCCCAAGATGGTTTTTATAGTTGGGTAGCAACAATGCATTGATTTTAAACAATTTTTTTCCATTGAAATTTTTGCCCTTGTAGAGCTCATTGATTAAAATTTTTTTTGCTAAATTTCAACTTTAATTTTATTTTTTTCAAAATGTAACGGACTTTTGAAAATAATGTGTCTATTTTTCACCAAATAAAAGTTCATAGCTCATAAACTTCATTAGATATGAATTAAAAACCTTCCAATTTTGATTCCATTATTACATTTTAAAACTAAAACCAAGTCCTTAAAAAGTTTTAAAGTCCATCATAGAACCAAACCAAAATCCATGCTCTTCATTGCTACTAATGTTACATACCCTGATTTTCAACTTCAAAAGTCAATAGCTCTTACAATTTTATGTATTTTTCATGCCAACCAATTTCATTATGTACATATTGAAGACCATAACTTCAAAATGAATCCCATTAAACAATTCCAATACTTACAAAAAAATGTGTCATAAGAATCATATGTAGGTAGTAGAAAAGTGGATATGTTACTCCAAAATTGGTCCACCTTACCATGCATTTGCCCTGGTGCAACTATGGAAATATTTACAAGAAGGAAAAAAAAAAAAGATACAACATTATAAACTTTAGATAACCATAGCTAAAGTGGTAGAAGAAATAAAAGTTTAAGATAAACTTGTAGTTGGTCTTTAAAATAACATGTAGCCTAAAACTTACTATCACCACAAACAAATGAATGTAAAGATTGAATAAACACCTATTAAGGTGAAAGTACATGAATTGCAAGTTACAAGTTGATGTTAATTGAGGACCAACAATGGATGAAATTGAACCTAGGAATTAAAAATAATTTGTAGTACATCAAAGTGAATGCACACCTGATGAAAACACAATGATTGCGCTAAAGTTATTGCTTGAGAATACATGGATGTTTTCATTTAGGCTTACAATGACCTTAAAGGAATACCACTTGAATTGGCCCAAGACATAATCAAGTTTGATGTACTTCCTTTCAACTAGCACATTAAGCCAAATATAGAATGAACCCTAATCATGTTGCAAAGATTCAACAAAATATTGACAAATTATTAACAATTGGATTACTCAAACAATAAAAAAAACCATGTGGTTATCACCTATCATTGTAATATTGAAAAATAATGAAAAAATCAAAAAATGTTTATGCTTTAGAAAGTTGAATGCAACCACAAAGAAAAACCCATTTACCTATTATCTTTCATTAATGAAGTACTAAACATAGTTACAAGCCATAATGTTTATTCAATTTTAGTATCATCAAATATCTATAGCATTGGGAGATAAATACAAAACAACCTTTCTAACAAATTGGAGAACATTTACATTGGTAGTTATGCCTTTTGGAGTGAAAAATGAACCACCCACCTACCAAAGCATAATGAACAAAACCTAAATACCTAGACAAATTCATGTAAATATTCTTAGATGACTTTACAATTCATAGTGACATGGATAGTCACCTAGCTAAATTGTTATTGTGTTTTGAAAAATGTAGAAAATTTGGGATTAATTTCAATCCAAAAAAATGTGTTTTCATGGTTTTATCTTGAATGATTATGGGTTTCATAGAGTCTAAAAAAGTAAACTACTGAATCTCAAGAAGATTGAAGCCATAGTAAACAAGCAAGCACCAAACAATCCACAACAAATATAGGTTTTTAATGGTATGGTTCAATTTTATCATTGTTTTATAAAGAATTTGGCATTCATTATGCCTCCCATCATAAATTTCATGTGGAGGACAAAACCCTTCAAATAAAATTTCATGTTCACATAAATGTTTCATTGTTGGTAATAGGTGTTATGCTAGCCCAAAATATTATAGGGAAACATGGTTAGCATGTAGTATATGCCTCATGATTGTTGAATAGTGTAAAGAGAAACTATGTAATACCATAACACGTGAAACATTAGAAATGGTTTTTGCACTTCACAAGTTTGGACCCTATCTTTTAGGCAATAAGTTAGTCTTCTATGTAGATCATGTGGCACTAGTTTATTTATTTAACAAACCATAGGGCTCATGACATATTACAAGACGGTTCTTACTCTTTTTGGAATATGAATTTATTGTGGTTGATAAGCTAAGACATACCCATGTGGTTGTGGATGCACTATTTAAACTACCACATTCTATAGATACAATAGGATTACTTAATTAATTTGTGGATGCGACATTGTTGCATATGCAACCAATTTGGTTGAATGACATGAAGGAATTTATGAATACTAGAGAAATATCAAACACATCAATTCAAAATTAGAAATAAAGGTTGGGCTAAAGAGTATAACCATTCACATTGCAAGATGGAATGATGTATATACTTGGCCAAGACAACAAAATGCATAGGTGTGTAACTACAAAGGAAACACAAATAATTCACAAGGAACTAGACGAAGGAATTACTACAAGCCATTTTGCAACAAATATCACATCTAAGAAGATTTTAGATGTAGGGTACTAGTGGTCAACACTATTCAAGGATGCAATTGATTTTAGTAGATCGTGCGATGCTTGCCTACGAACAAAAGGACTTGCCACATAGAATTTGGCAAAATTGGTAACTACATTTTCAAAAAGACCATTCATGAGACGGGAACTTGACGTTGTTGGATCAATCAAACTAGTTGGATGTTATACAAGAAACAAATAAATTCTAATGGCCATAGATTGTGCCACTAAGTGAGTGGAGGCAAAAACTTTATGCATTGACATTGTTGTAATTATAATGAAGTTTTTTGTATGAGTTCATATTGATTAGGTTTGGGTGTCCATTAACCATAGTATTGACCAAAGTGTGTATTTTATCAATGATGAAATTAAATACCTAATTGATCTTCTTTTTTAAAACAAGTGAGTTTTACCACCTATTATCCACATGGAAATGGGCAAACATAATCAACTAATAAGGTGATTGGTATATTGATAAATAAATTGGTTAATGAAAGCAAGACATATTGGGATCATCTTCCCATCATAATATTCTCATATAGAACAATGTACAAGGTAAAGTATACCCCACATCAGCTAGTCTATGGACTACATTCATTCATGCCAATAGAATATGTTTTACTAGTCATTAATGGGGATCGTAGGGATGCAAATTTAGTAAAAATGTTAACCAACAAAGTATATAACATTGAATAAATATAGGGTGACAAGCTATAAGTAGAAGAAATTAAAGGAGCTTAGTAGTGGAATAAAACTTTGTGGAGTCAATAACATCATTTACAAAAGTAGTTCAAGTTTGGAGATTTTATTATGTGGTTTCCTAAATGAAACAAAACCCAACTAGGAAAGTTCATTACAAAGTGGTTTGGACCTTCCAAAATACAATATTGTTTACCTAATAATATAATATAAATGGTTATTGTGGATAAATTTGATTTTAACCTTGTGTTGGTGAACATAAAAAAATTAAAATTGTATAAGTACATGGATCAAGAAATACACAATCAATATATTCCTAAATATGTTTAATGTGAAAATCCAAATGATTTCAGTGAAAGTGGTAATAAGATCACAAAGGATGATAATGTAAAGGATAAATTAATTATATAATTGTTGATCATTCACAACATGTGGTGCATGTACATCATTCATTTCATTATAGGATTGATGTACATCATGAATGAAAAAGTGAAAAAAATGGTTTAGGTATAATTAAAACACTAACCCTAACTAAACAAAATAACATACATTTGGTAAGAAATTATGTGCTAAACATAATGGCAATCATTGCCATGAATAATTTAGATGTCACTATTATCTTCTCCATTTTGTTTTTGTAAACACAAACATGAATGAAAAGAGTTCTATTGAGAAGTTGTAGTGCCAAGCAAGAGAATGGGAAACAACAATAAAACATGCACAATAGTAGCTAAAAGGAAAGAAAAGCAACATGAAGTTCACTAGTTACAAATCCAATGGCATTACAAGTTTAGTTTCCAACATCATATTTAGATTACAAACCATAATATATTATTAAAAAACCATTTCATCAAACACAAATAATAAGATAGGATGCTAAGAAATAATTACAATTTTTTTGAAGGCAAGGGGCATGTTCAAGAGCACAAATAGTTGAAACTATGATAATTAAAGATTCGAAGGAGGAAGACAATTTGCAACAACATTCTTTAATAAAAGTGTCAATTTTTGTAAGATCGACACAATAAACACCAAAGGACAAAGCTACAAAACAATTTATAGGTTTATTCGCTTCAATTCATCCTTCTTCTTTCCATAGAAATAAGAAACCAAGTTGTCAAACCATGGTTCATACCAATGGCAAGGTGAATAATGTATTTCAAATTCTTTCAAAAGAACTTGACATAGACATGTTTATTCCATCAAAGTAGAGTTATACTTTCGAATTGGAGCAAATACATGGGTAAACATGGTAGTGGTTAAGAGAAAGTGGGTTAGTCAAGCAAGGCTAGCAGAGTTGTTTGAAGTGTGGTGGCAAACCCCGCACCATGCATTATTAATAGAATTTCTCAACACTTGGAAGGAACAAGGAAGGGAATAATTTTTTGCCCAAATTGGGGACAAAACAATAATGGTAAATAAGCACATCTTGGAAAAAGTTCTTAGATTTTTAGCCAACAAGTGGAAGTAATAGAAGTAGGTAGATATGGGAATTACAAAAAACATGTTAAAGAACATTTCATTATTTAATGTTACCATTAGTAAGCAACAATGGAATGTGAGTAAAATGAAATCACCTTATGACATTTGGTTTCCTATAATCATTCAAATGATTTATAAAAAGGACAAGGTTTGTTACTTCAATAATATAAACATAATTTATTTTATGAAGGCAAATAATGGGGTTTTGGTGAATTGGGCTCGATTATGTACAAAATTTTGGTCAAAGAGCTTGATAAATGGACTAAGTCTCAAAACAAAATGATTGAAGGAAAAGGTAAGGTGGACTCCAAGAAGGAGATGTGAAATTTTTCATTTATCATCAAAGTCCTAATGTAAATGTTGTTTCTTAACACACCAAAAAAACAACCACAATCAATATTAACATCCAAGGTGCATAAGCAACTTGCAATCAAACCACAAAATGTAATGGAGTTCAAGGATAGATTACAAAAGAACAAACAATCATTGAGGTCATCAAGCTAGTCTCTTCAACTTATCCACGAGTGGAATAAAAAATACAATCAATTATATAGGAAACATTACATCAATGTAATGAGGATGAGGATATAGATGTTATAGTCTTCAAGAGGAAAAAAACATATGTGCAAGGTGCTATAAAACATCCGTTTTGGGCCACAACAACGTATAACATCAAATGCCAACCTTAACCACAATATCAACAAGAAAGGCCAAGATCACCATTGGTACAACTGGATTATATAGAAGAAAGAAATGTAGGTTAAGACAGAATGGGATCAATCTCCAACTCATGTTATTTGGGAGCAACAATTGGCACCACCACATTTAGTGACAATAAAACTCAAACAATAAGCACATGCAATACTTAACCAAGGATTTCCACATGAGGATAAACCAAGATCTTTTACATGATTTTTTGAAGGTGAATAAATTATATATGAACAAAAAATTTTAAGCTATAGTTCAAAATATATAACATCTAAAACAACAATTAGTAACTCAAGAGTTGTAGAGGAAGAAAAAGTTGGTAGTAAAAGAACAATAAATTGCTAAAACATAAATGGAATGTTTTAATGTAACTTAGACTATTATACAATCTAGAAATATAGGTCAAAACACTATAGAAGATCAAAGTTGAAAGGGACATGTTACAACAAACATTGGAATAGGAGAATGTCAAATTTTGAACTTTGAAATAAAAAGCAAAGAAAGATGCAATTCAATGTGAAATTTTGATCATATATAATAAACAGTTAAGAAACATTATGTTTGATTAAGAAGAACAAATTAAGTAGCTAAAACAAAAGTTACAATAGACAACCAAAACTTGAAATACAATAGCGTTGAATAGAAACAAGGCACATGCCATTTATGAAAAGGCAATGAAGGCCTTGAAAAATGATATTGAGCAACTACAAAAGGTTATGAAAAAAATGAAATGCGTAGAACTGTATTACTTTAAACCAAGGGTGGCAGACCCTGGTTTTTTGCAATCGGGTTATTTAAGGTTTTAATATAAAACCCGATTGTCTGAGATCGCACAAAATCAAGTTTTATTTTGAAAATCGGGTTTTAATAGGGTGCGGACTGCGAAAGAGGGCAACGGTAACCTGGCAACCCACTACGTGTTCAGAACTCTGAACTTCAGAGGTGGGCAATTGGCAGTTTGGCAGCTTACAGCTAACCGACGAGCGACGACTATACCAACGAGAGTGATTCCGATCATGCCGGCCTCGATTAATGTTACCTGGAATAAAACCATGGTTTTGATACAAATCGGGTTTTATTCATTTAAACCTTAAACCCGATTTGTCGGGCGGAAAAAATCGGGTTTTTACCACCCTTGCTTTAAACATCAACTATATGATTATGATGAGCTAAAGATACAATATATGATATTATGGATTAAGTAAAAGGCAACGGATAATTGGTCACCAAAAAAAAAATCTCAATCTTATTTATCAATCCTTAGTTCAAGCTCTCAAGCAGAGCAAATAATCTTGACCCAAAAATAAGAAGTAGGACCAAGTGAAAAAGCTTTAGGGTTAGTTGAAGAAAAAATTGTAAAACTTACAAAGATGAACAGTGACAAATCAATGGAAGTCATTAAAGTAGAGGAGGAAGTGGTTGCACAACAACAAATGATTTTACCAAAGTTATAACCTACAACATATATGCATGTACATACAACAACATGTACATCCACTAACTTCATGTCAAGGACATAAACAACTAGTGATTTGAAATTTCTTTTGGAGGGATGATTTTAATTAGCATTTTTCCATGATGAGTTTTTGGGAGTATTAGAGAATTGTAAGAAGAACAAAGAAGAAGCTCACATATGGAACATAAAGATTTTCTTTTGTTTTTATGTGTAATATTATGTTTGAAAACATGAAGGATATTAATGCAATAGGTTGTGTTTGATTAAGAATTATGTGTAAGAAGTACAAAATAGTTGTTATAGTTGGGAATTTTATCAATTTTTATATTTCCTTTTGTGGAATTCAAAATTATATGTTCTAGAGTGTAAATTATGTTACATGGATTTTTGGTGAATAAGTTTTATAGAAAATATTTACCAATGTTTTGCAAAATAATTTTTTTTTGCCTTATAACAAATAACGTGTTTGTATGCATCACTTCTTGCAATCAATGGATCTTCACCAACTAGGATGAATTATTTTTTGTGTGTGGTGATGACCAAAATTCCATCCATTTTGACCTTCATATTTTAGGATTTCATTTCTTCACAAAACACATCAATATTCAATTTTGTGTCGTTTGAAATTGCACATTAATGGTATTGTTCAATTCAAGTATTCACCAATATAACAACTTGGTAATGTTTTCATAAAGTTTGTCCATGTTGAAGGATTCATTCAATTTCACATTCTTTTAACCACCAAATTCCTTTTAAATAAAAAATGGGAGATTCATTGGATATGATTTTTTATAAACATGTTGAATGTTGGATGGGAATTTTTCTACATATAGTTCATTGTACATTCATCATCTTCTTTATTTAGTTTAAGCTTGTTTCATTTATTTTATTTTATTTTGGTTATTTTAATTGTTTGTTTAATGTTTTATGGTTCTAGGTTTTAACTTGTTATTTTGTCTTGTTTAACAATATAGTATCATTACAAGCTTGCCATAGTTAGCACAAGATTGCTCTTGAAGATAATTTGCAAATTTTGATGAGGAATGCATAGCTATCTATAACAAAATGTTACAAACATAATGTAAAATCTACAAAGTTGTTAAGGAATAATTGAACATCCAAATAAATTATGAGTAAATTTTTGCATTTCAATACATATGAATACATCAATTTTTAACTTCCATCAACACTTTTCAGCTTCATTCCAAACTTTTCAATTAAACATCATTTGGCTTTTTCAAAGTAACACTTCAATAGGCAAGATTCTTTTTGGCAATTAATGTTTCCACCATTACAACTATCATAACTTTGATGAAATATGTTTTTTTTATAGAATGTAAATTGAAATTTAATTACACCTTTCATTTAAATATTTCTAATGATCCTAAGATCATTTGCAACTCATGAGGAGTCCCAATTCCTAAAGTTTGAGTTCATGTTGGGAGCTTTAGGAATGCCTCCATTGATCCCCAAATAGTCATACTTTGTTTAGATGAGGGTTGCACTCTTTTTGGCATGTGCCATGCATTTACGTTTATGCTCAACTCAATTCCTTGTCGAACCTTCAAATTGATTTCATATTGAAAAAGACATTTACTTTTGATTCTTAGGAATCGATCACAAGCCCAAGCTAAAGTTGTAGGTGGTTGTAATTTTTTGCAAATCTATTTGTAAATTATGTGACATGTGTTTGTGCCTTTTGAATGGTTGCCTTCGTGCTTATGTAATTGCTATCAATTGATTTTGAACATGGTTGGTGCAATGATTTTGTTCAGGTGAATTTTTGTCATTTTGCCCCCAAATTTTTTTATAAAAAATTATAAAAAATTATATATATTATTAAAAAAACACTTGAGTAAGCAAGGATTATTTGAGAATTTTTGACCTTAATACAAATGTGTTCAATAATTCCAAATAATCCTTTTGCAATTCTTACCGGATTTAGAGTTTGTAAAGGACTACTAGTGGCTAGACTAGTGCCATACCAAAAGTCTTGGAACTCCAAGTCCATAAGATTGGCATATATTGTCACATGTAAACACATGACGGGTACTACTAGTATTGATACCCACTACCATATATACCTAGGTTGCACCCTAAATAAATACCAATACAACACTGATGGTGTGTACCTTCTTCCTTTATTGAACTGAAGACATCTAAACTGCACTAGGCCAAGAGTGAAGAAGCAGCCAAATAGGCACACCACCAGATCAAGCTTGCATGGGATGTGAATAGGAAAACACTTTTTTTCCATTGTATTCTTCTCCTATAACTAACCATGATGGTTACCTATGTACTAACTACCATTCACCTGTGTATCGTGTATCTACTATGTAGCTAGTAAACCCTACACTTTCCTACCTACTGACCTATGATATTTACCCACTTACTTTCCTAGCTATTTATCTATGATATTTATCCATTTACACTTACTTTCCTACCTACTTACCCTATGATATTTACCCACTTACATAGGTAATGACTAGTGACCTTAGGTAGTGTGAGGGTAGGAGGGTTCACAACTTTAGAGGATTGGTTACTGGTACCTTAACTCAGTTTGTTCATGCACAACTGAATTCATAACAGGTTTTGATGGATTGTGGTATAGTACACACTGGTGGGTGCTGCTGCTGCTGGGTCACATAAATCCACAGACTAGGAGGTGTTTGTGTAAGAGGTTTGGACTCTAGAGTTTGTTATAGTTTCAGTTATATAATGTGGAGACTTGAGACATAAGGGAAACTCAACAACATACCACTTATTACAACATTACTTGCAAGAGTTGTACAACAAATGAGCAATGAGTAGTAGTAGTATACCATATGTGAGAGAGAGAGAGAGAGAGAGAGAGAGAGATAAAAGGAAAGAATATAATGGGCTTGGGGGGTACCTCAGGTATGTATCATCATCACCCAACTAAAGAAATAGGGTTTAGGGTTTATATCTCGTGGGTTTAGGGTTTAGGGTTTATATCTCGTGGGTTTAGGGTTTTAGGGTTTATATCTTGTGGGTTTAGGGTTTAGGGTTTATACCTCATGGGTTTAGGGTTTATATCTTGTGGGTTTAGGGTTTATAACTGACAGACACCTGCCACAATTGTTGGTGTTTGGAGTCAATTTGTTAGACAAAATTACAGAGTTTTTTTTAGTTTTCCCACTAACAACAAGCCATATATTATTTCTTTGTATTTGAGAGAGCAGCCCCTGATGGTATTTTAAGGGTCTACTAACTGACCATTTGATAATTCTCCATAGAGTGATTTGCTTTATGTCAATTTTTGATATAGCAAAACTTGTGAATTTTGGTTGAATTGTTTTAAAGGAGTTTTTAGGAATTTTATGTTAGTTACGAGTTTATATCTTAGTTATTGTAGATAAATTGAGATAAGTTATTGTGAAGTTGGTTTCATGTGAATATAATTGTAAATATTTAGTTTATAGAATATAATTTAAAGATGTATGACCTTAAATCATCAAAAATATGATTTGAGATTCTGAAACATACAAGTTTTGTTATTGCAGTTTTCTATGTTATGCAGAAAAAATATTTCCATGATTTTTGTAGGGTTTCGCTTTGTATTTTTTTGGGCATGGATTTCTATTCGTTGCAAGTGAGTTGCATCTTTTGAATATGGGTATATCATTCAAAGTTTTTATATATTATGTATTATGTGTGTGGATAACAATGATTGCAGGTGCCAATATATCTATTGCGCATAAAACAAAATTATATATTGAAGAAACCCAAATTTTCAAAAAAAAAAAAAAGTCCAAAATAATTGCAAAATAATGAAAATTTACACTAGAGTTACCCAAATTGGTGGAGTTTGTGGACAGTCCAGGTAAGGTTTTTTAGAATTTAATTTCAATTCATTAAATACTTTTATAAAAAATTAATAATTTTTTTTACAGGAGCATCAGAGTAGTGAGCATCTCAAGAGGCATTTTGCAATCTATTGAAAACTCAACCAAAATATCTCCTTTTTTTTTGACATTTTTCAAAGGCAAAAAAAGAATATTGTACTAGTAGGTAAAGCTTAGCCAAAGCACATTATATAGCATGTTGGGTAGAGTTCAGATGTTCACTAATACTTAAGAATGATACATGGGGGGGGCTACATCTGAATGATGAGCATCAATTGGCCCAAGGAAGGTTAAATCTATCACTTATAAGGAAGCACAATGAGGAAGAAGAGATGGAAAAAAGCTAGTGAGATTCAATATTATGTGGGGTTAAGCTACTTTACACACTAGAGTCAGCTTCATGATTGAATTATCCTTAAAAATAGTGAAACAATTTGTTTGTGAAAAATATGAAGCTGAGGTGTGAAAAATCATCATGATTTATCACAGGCTAAAACCATGGTTTAATTTTCACTCCTCATATAAAAATTATCATAGTAGATCATGAAACATGAATTAATTAATTAATTTATTATTATTATTATTATTCATCTTTTTTGTCAATGTGGAAACTGACCCTAGGGCAGGTACCAGTACGTAATATTTGTAATGTAAACAACTCACTTTTTATTTGTATTTGTATTTGTATTTTGAGGAATCTCCCCCAAGCAGAAGAACTCTAGGGCATTATGCCGAGGGAGCTCCCCCAATTTTACATGTTCCCATGTTCCCATGGAAATATTTCTTTTCTATGAAACAGGAAAGAAGCCAGAAAATCAAAAGAGAGTTGTTTCCACAAGGGGAGGAGGTTCCCATACGGGAACCTGCTCTACAACAAATTTACTTGGTGTGTAGATTTTTGGCTTTTTCTAAACATGAATGGTATGGTTCATACAATTCCATTTATCCTCATCATATATTACAGCACATTTCTAGGCATGGTTAGATTTGGGTATGTGCCCCTAACAATTGGTGTGGTACCTCTTGTGATGTGGTTCTAGATCTTAAGTGGGTACCTCTTGTATTGATCATTTTGACACAAGGGACAAAGGATGAGAGAGATCACATTGTGTGTATAGGAAAAAAAAACAAAAGTCAGAGGAGGGACTTGAGAGCTTTGTATTGATCATTTTGACGCAAGGGACATAGGATGAGAGAGATCACATTGTGTGTATAGAAAAAAACAAAATCAGAGGAGGGACTTGAGAAGAAGATGAAGAAGAAGGGACTAAGGATGAGAGAGATCACATTGTGTGTATATTAAAAAACAAAATCAGAGGAGGGACTTGAGAAGAAGACAAGAAGATGAAGAAGATGAAGAAGAAGGGACAAAGGATGAGATCACATTGTGTGTATAGAAAAAAACAAAATCAGAGGAGGTACTTGAGATGAGGAGGAGGAGAAGAAGAAGAAGGAAGGGACAAAGGATGAGATCACATTGTGTGTATAGAAAAAAACAAAATCAGAGGAGGGACTTGAGAGGAGGAGAAGAACAAGAAGAAGAAGAGAAGAAGTAGAATACAAATCACACACATAAAAGTCTGATGCAAAATCTAATGCTCACCTGTTTTCCAGTCAATAATGCTCAAATGCTTGGCACACAATCTTGTTGGAATGAAGTCCAAAGTTCGTTGAACAACTAACTCTACAAAAGCTTCCATAATTGTCTTTTTTTGCTTGATTTACTACTACTGTAGATGATGCAGCTGCCTAAGTGGGTCCCCCTCCAGATTGCCACTAAATCACTCTTTCCAGCTCAGTTGGTACTCTCTACTTTACCTACTCTCATTCCACATACACAACTCCAAGGCTCTGCACTTCATCAATTCATTCCCCCAAGTGGGTTGGTTCCATAAGCTGTTGCTTGCTATCAGTCCAGGCTATTGCCAGTTTTGACTCAAAATGTTTTAAAGCATCTCAGCTAGCACCAGTGAAATGGTCTGTACACAGTATTTTTTTGGATGAATGGTAAAATGGTGTGGACATAGGATTTTGGATGAATGGTAAAATGGTGTGGACATAGGATTTTGGATGAATGGTAAAATGGTGTGGACATAGGATTTTGGATGAATGGTAAAATGGTGCGGACATAGTATTTTGGATGGATTTTGGCCTTTAAATAATGTGAAACTGAGTTTCAACCTGTAAATATGCATGGGACGCTGATCTCCGAAAGGATCATTAAAAAAAAGTGACTACTTTTGATTGGCTGGCCATAATGGTCATGGCATTTAAATAGTTGCTTAGAGCATCTCCACCACACTACCAAGCACCCCTTCAAACAACAACTTGGTGGTGGTGTTGGAATGAAAGTGCTCTTGTCATGGTCCCAATACATCACATTAAAAAACTGGCCCTCGTAGTTGGTGCTCCTTGGACCAACATGGTCACCAAAAGGTTTGGTATTGTGTGAAATATATAAATATTCTTGTTTCATGTGTTTGTGTTTGCTTGAGGTTTTATTTGCTTGTTGCTCAAGTGCTTGGCTTTTTGCTCACAATCTACTCTTGACACATTGGCACAACGTGGTAGTAGTTGGGTTATTAAACAATGGTTCCATATTCAAACCAAATAGCAAAATTCTAAAATCTCAATGAACATTATGACATCAATAAAGTTGGCCCCGGTTGATGCTAATAGGTTCACTATTTTCTGAAAATGCCTAAATTAAATTGGTGTGAAACATTTTTTATCACCACCATCTAAAAAACATCTAAGTATGTGATTATGTCTTGGCCATTAAACTTCTACATGAAAATTATTTGTGGTCAACAACCATCTTTACATTCGTGTTCTTAACCTTACCAACATTCTCTTTAGTTTCGTGTCTTAAACTTACCAACTTTCTCTTTTTCCTTTTTAGGAAACCAAATAACATAGTCACCAAATTGGAAGGTCTTTATGGGGTGACATTGTTGTGACCACGAGTACCGGTTCCATTGAACATTATGAATTTTCCTTTGCCTTTAATTAATACTCTTGAAGTTTTTTCGACTCATGCAACCTTTTGGTCAATACATATTGGATTCACATTTTGTAGTCCTCCATTGAATGATGACATTGTTAGGTTGTGATAGGCTATCTTACAATCAAGAAATCCATCCTGTATGTAATTATCTATTGGTTTACTTTATAAGGTCATGATGGTTGGACTTAAGATTGTTGGTTTGCCTTCTAAAGGAAAGACTTAAAAACACTTGAATGATAATAAAAGATTATTACAATATCTTTGTTGTTGGTTCTATGGCTTTCCTTAAGCTTTCATGATATCAAAGCAATTTCACCATGAGTACATCATTCCTTGAAAGAAGAATGTTCATAATGGAACAATACTAAATTCATTCATAAAGCCTAATGATTTGATATATATTTAAATACTTGGGCCAATGCTCAAGTTTTACAAATCTTAAGTTGATAATTTAATTGAAACTGTCAAGTTCAAACACAAGCAATTTGGAAACTAGAGCTTGTTCAATTGAAAGGTTTAGGGGTATTAACTATTTGACATGGAGAACCAAAGTGGAAATGTTTCTATGCAAGAGTGATAACTTCAATGTTGTAAAAGGAACTGATCCTAATCTTGGAACATGGGACCAAACTACTTTCAAAGCGTGGACTTTGAAAGATGATAGAGCAAGGTTTGACCTTATATTTCAATGTGGGGATGTTCAAATACAAATGGTATGTCAATTGAAAGCCTTTAAAGAGGTTTGGGAGAAATTGAAAATGACTTACATGCATTCTAATCAAACAACACAACTTGTTGTTCAGAAAAAGTTGATGACAATTAAATTCTAAAAAGGAATATCGGTCATTAAATTCATTGAAGAATTCCAAGAAGCCCTTGATGAAGTTGCAACATTAGGACTTATAATTGACAATGCTCAATTTGTGATTCTTTTGTTGGTAGCATTACCAACTTCCTATCGACCATTTATATCAACACATGGACATGACAAAACTTTAAGTTTTCCTATCACTGTTGCTAGGCTTCTTCAAGAGGAAGATTTGACCAAGCCATCACATGAAAATGGGACTTCTTTAGCCTTCTTTGTAAATAACAAAAGAAAATTCAATAATAACAAAAAAATTGGTTCAATAATTTTCATAAAGGTGGAGCGAATGCCTCCACACATGAACCCAAGATTGCAAAAGACAAGTGAATGGTGGAATGTTATTATTCCCACAAGAAAAAACATTTTGCTTCAAAATGAAAAACCAAAATTAAAGATCGTTAAAATGGAAATTTTCAAAAGTCCATGCCTAAACATCCTAAACAACTAAATACAAATCTTTACCCAAGATTCTTCAACATCAAAAAATCATTTGTTCTTCGTTCATAAAAGTAAAGATTGCCAACTTTGTGATACCTGGTTTCTTGACTCAGTGTTAGTTGCCATATGACCTTTAACCTTGATTGGTTTATGGAGTATCTTCCTTTACCCAACAACAAACACGTTTTTTCAGGTGATGATATTGTCAAGTAAGCTATTGGTGAAGGAACAATAGCAATCCAAATCACAACCCAAATCACAACCAATCACATTGTGGAGGTCAAGAATGTATTACATATGCCTAGATTTACAAAAAAAATATTGTTCGTGCGTCAATCTACCCAAAAAGGGGGTCGTATTTCATTTTATCACAAGTTTTGTATAATTGAACTTTACACCCCAAGCAATGACTGGATCACCTTCAAGTGTGCACAATTTGACAATTTATACTTGTTGGCACATGCATTAAGGTTGATACAACTTCAAGCATGATTGCTACCTTGCAAAATTCCCTTAGCCCATAAACATTAAGATGGTATTATAGGCTTAACCACCTTAACATCAATTATATGAAGACTTTAACAACAAAAGACATGGTGGACACAAGGGTTGTCCCACACTTCACAACCCTACCATTATGTGAAGGTTGCATTATGCGTAAGCAACATAAGATATCATTTCCAAAAGCAAGTCAAAGAAATTCCACTAATATATTGGAATTAGTACATTCCAATGTGTGTGGACCTATGCAAATTGCTTCTCTTGGAGGTGCTAAATACTTTACATTTTTCATAGATGATTTTTCTTGATATTATCATTTGAAATATAAATTGGAAGTGTTCATGAAATTTGAAGAATATAAAACTTTGGTGGAAAAGCAAACTGAAAAAATGATTAAAATACTTCGTATGGACAATGGGGGAAAATATGATTCCTTTGAATTCTAGAATTTTTTTCAAACCCATGGCATTCTTCATCAATTTACCATACCATATACTTTGGAGCAAAATGGAGTCGTAGAACAAAAAAATTGCACTATTGTTGAGGTCATTCACAGTATGCTACATGTTGTTAAGTTGTTTAAAACTTTTTGGGTTGAAGTCATTTCCACCACATGTTATATCCAAAATCAAATTTCAATTTCAACAAAACCAAAAATTCCATATGAATTATGGACACAACATTAAAACCAACATTGATCACTAAAAAATATTTGGTTGCACATGTTATGCCCACATTTTGTCGAAAAACAAAAAAAGTGGGATTTTAAAACAATTAAATGTATTTTCATTGGTATGGAAAGCAAGGAATTAAAAGGTACAAGTTATATGATCATCAATCTCGAAAAGTAATTTTTGGATGCAATGTTACATTTGATGAAGATTCTTTGCTCAAAGTTATTTTAGACTCTAGTAACAATACTTTGGTCTTTGATGAAAATTCTTTTATTGACCCCACCATAGAGTTTTATGGAGGAGAAAATTCTCCCAATACTTGCCCCTCCACCAATTCTGATTTTCCAACCCTAGGTGCCCAATTCACTAGCACACACCCAAATTCCACCCTTGGCACCCACATCTCCAATGCAAATCAAAAAATCTCCTTGCCTCGTTACTTCACCTACTCAAACCTTGTCAAGTGTGGCATTGATTCCACCTATCACAAATGCCCGTGTTAGATTTCATAAACATCAAAATCAACCAAACACTTTCCAAGGGTGTCCCAAAGAGCAAATAAAGGCTAGCCCCCAGCCTTATTTCGTAATCTTTTTTTTCAAGCTTTGATTGCCCAACTCAATGACACTCCATCTTTGGCCAAAGCCTTGGCCAACCCAGAGTCTCACAAGTGGCAAGAAATTTTAGATGTAGAATATCCATATTTTCTAACGAATAACACTTAGCAACTCACAAATTTACCACAAGGTAAAACTCCTATCTCTTGCAAATGGATACTTCGCAAGAAATACAAGGTGGATGGGACTCTTGCCCATCACAAAGCCATATTAGTGGCTCGTGGAGGTTTTCAACGTTATGACATTGACTATGAAGAAACTTTTTCACCTGTCATGAATTACTTCATTATGTCTCTTAATAGCTCTTGTTGCCACATATGACCTTGAAATCCATTAGATGGATGTTAAAACCACCTTTCTCACTAAAGAAACATATATGATTCAACCACCTAGATATGAAAAATCTGGTGAAGAACACAAAGTGTCGCCTTTTGGGGACCTTTGATGGGCTCAAACAAGCTCCCTGCAAATGGTATGAAAGATTCACCACATATCTTTTCCAAGTTGGATTTATTTAAGTAAGGTTGATAAAAAATGTTTACATCAAACACGACCAAAAAAATTTTGTTTTCCTTGGGCTCTATGTGGATGACTCTATTTAGTATCTAATAATCTTGATTTTTTCAAAACTATTAAAATTGAATTTTCATAAGCTTTTTAGATGACCGATAATGGTGAATTATATTATTGTCTTGACATACGAGTCCTTAGGAACTGCAATAAACATTTGATACACATTAATCAAAAACAAATATGTGTTAAAGAAACTTGCCCTTTATGGGATGGTTTAGTATAAACCCATATCCACTCCTATGACTTTTGGCACAAAATCAACCTAGGCCATGTTTCCCCAAACTACATAAGAAATTTATGCCATGTCCACAATTCCCTATGCTAATGCTATGGGTAACCTCATTCATGCCACTACTTCAACTAAACTTCATATTGCATTTGCTATGAACTACAGAGCCCAATTCATGGCTCATCTAAGGCCTATTCATTGGTATGTTGTCAAGCATATTTTTCATTATTTTCAAGGCACATCCACATATGGCTGATTGTACAGTGGTGCCAATGCCTCCATTTAACTTGAAGGTTGGGGAAATGTTGATTGGGCTAGTGATGTCCAAACTCATGGGTCCACCATTGGCTTTGCTTTTACTTTTAGAGGTGAGTAATTTCCTAGTAGTTTTGAAAACAAAAAAATGTTGGTCTCTCTTCCATTGAAGCTAAGTACATTGTTGCCACTTCAATTGCTAATGAGTGTACTTGGTTATGTCAACTCCTTACAAATTTAGGCTATGATCAACCTTCCCCTCTCACTATTTTTTGTGACAACCAATCTTCCATTTTGTTGTCCAAGGATCCCAAGTTTCACAGTTGAATAAAACATATTGCTATTCAATATCACTATCTAGAAAAGGTCGATCCCATAGAATTGACTTTGATGTACACTTCAACTAACTCAATGAGAGTGGACATATTTACCAAGCCTCTTCTTCACCCCAAATTTGAGTATTGTTGCCATGGACCTAGACTTTTACCATCAATCTTGATTGAAGGGGGGAGCCTACCTTAAGGAAATCAATTTCAATAGACTTGTAACTACAACATATCAAAATTGATGTTTAGTTAAGGGGGGGTGTTAGGTTATGATAGGCTACCTTACAATTAGGAGATCCATCCTATATGTAGTTATGCATTGGTTTACTTTGTAAGGTCATGACTGATGGACTTAAGATTGTTGGTCTGCCTTATAAGGGAAAGATTTAAAACATTTTAATAATAATAATAAAAGATTATTACAATATCTCTATTGTTGGTCTCTATCTTTCCTTTAAGCTTTTAGACATAACACATTTAATTGGCATCATTGGGTGCAAACCATACATTAGTTGGTATGGTATATATACTATTGCAACTTTGTATGTAATTTGGTATGAAAGTATTACCATCAATAGGTGTTTGTCCCAATTTGTTTGATTCTCATTAACAAGCTATATTAGCATGGCATGAGAACACATTATGGGCTTTTTGACTAGTAAAAAAAAAACAATTATTGTCCTTTTCAACTACAATTATTACTACTTAGTCACAAAATCATTATGTAGTTGCAAAGGCCATTGAGATGTCATGTGATTTCATGGTTTTGTGACTATAGTCAGTTTGATGACTCAAGGGTTTTTTCGGAAAGATATATTATTATTTTTGAAATTTTAATAATATGTTTAAAATAAAGTAAAATTATTTTATTAAAAATACCTTGATTTTTGTGACTAGAATAATGATTAATGTATTCACAACATGATGATGTGGCATTCCCCATGTCTTTTATGACTTGTCCTATTCGATTACAATGAGAGAAACGACTAGAAAATGACATAAACGACTTTAAAAGCGATTAGAAAAAGAATATAATTGAATATGACCAATCGTAAAATACATGTTTTGGTGTTGTGGTGGTAATAAAATATTTGATTATTAGTCAACATGGTGATTCATACATTATTTTAAATAAAATGATGCATTTATTAGTTAGTCATTATGTTAAAAATGATTTAATTCATTAAATCAATGATATGAATCATGATGTTTAAAAATAATCACATCATCTTGTTGGCATATAACATGCCATGTCACCATCATTGGAGATTGAGTTGTTATTAATCGTAAAGGTGAATGGTTATTGCAATTAATTAATTAATGAAAAAAATTGAAAAATAATATGATAATTTACCAAAAAAATCAACAAGTTTTCATAGTGACTACATTTGCAAAACCATGATGCCATCTGACATGTTGATGTTTTTTGCCATTATTTAGTGATTATTATGATTAAGTAGTTATAAATGTAGTTGAAAAACAATAATCGTAATGTGTTTGATTCAAAGGACAAGATTTGTTGTAATGAAAGTAAAGTTTTTAGATTTGCATTTTGATGCAAAGAGTTAATCTTTCATGTGATGATGACATGACATGCTATTTGGCAACAAGGTGTCACAAATTTTCATGGTAATCCATGATTTTTTGTGACACCATAACTTTTTGTGTGTTTTGAATTTATGGCACAAATATTTGTCATGGCATGCCATAATATTTTGTGTGCCATGAGGTTTTTGAAATCATGAATTCACATGCATGTGTATTAAACAATATATTATTAATTGTAATTATGATTACAATATTAATAGTCATTTTGAAAAAAGTGACACATAACTTTTTGACTTTTAAACTTTTAACACACCAGCTTAAGTTAACATACCTATTAAATTAACCTATGTATGTTGGCTATTTAGTAAAAACCTACTTTGTAATATAAGTTACCTTGTAAGTTACTTAACTAAACATAAAATTTTTACTACATCTAGTATGTTTAAATATACCTAAAATAGGTTACCCTTCTAATAGGTTAACCTAAACATGTTTGCATAGGTTCCTAGTTTTAGGTTTTTTGTCAAATCAACCTAAGTAGTCCCATTACGAAATATTTTATCAAGTTTGTAACCACTTCAAGTATGTGCAATTAGACATGACTATGATGCAACTAGATGCAACATAATTATTTTAAGTTAATTCTTTTTTAGCCTAATAATGCCTAAATTAACATAGGCTAGGTTAGTAAATAGTATAGGTTGACAAACTATTTCATTTTAAATCAACCTAGGGAGGTCTATGTCTAAATTAAGTTGGTAGGTAGTAGATTGACCTAGGTCAACCTAGGTTAATTCAAGGCTAAAGATTTTGAATTTTATAATTTTATGTTAAATATAATTTGTATAAAAAAATGTGGTAGTGCAATGGATGAGAATTTCAACCCGACAATGAAGGTGAGGGGTTCAAGTTTTCACTTTTGCAATCTATGATACCTAGGCCACTTGGCTTAGGTTTGGTAGCTTAATTTAGGTTTTTTGGGCTAAAAGTCCGACATTTGTTTTTAATTTAAGCCACCTAGCTTAGGTTGTTTAACATATATAGCTAGTTTAGTTAGGTTAAACTAAATTGACTTTGGGTTAGGCGAATTAGGTTAGGTTACCTAACCTAGTTAAGTTAAATTAGATTGACTTTTGGCTATGCTAATTACATGGGCTAAACTAAGTTGACTTTTGGTCATGTGCAATGATTCATAACATGTTTATAGATTCATAATGTCATCCATTCATCAAGGTATCTTTTGTAACATTTAGTTGAATAAAACAATTAAATTGAAATGACATGTACTTTACATGTCATACCAATGTTAATGATGACATGGAATTTCATTATAATAAGAAAATTTTAAAATTTTAATCATTAAAATGATTAGGCTTTACAACTGAACATCCTTTGCAATTAAATGGGTGAAATGACATGGGTTTAACAACTCACTAGTCACTGGTCACATATGTCTTTCCTAACTAGTATGTAATTATAAAGGTTAATTGCAAAAGCTAAAATGTGTTGTTGTGTGGCCTTGATCATCTTGTTAATAGATTATGCATGTGCATAGGTTGTGAAATTGCAATGTTTCAACAAGAAGTGACTTGTCACATGTTTGATTGCATTATTAATAAAATGCATCCCTTGATCTATAACTAGTGTTAGTGGACACCCAAACCTAATGTAAATGTAATCATAAATGAACCATTGTAATCATTACATTAATGTTTGTATGTAGTGTTCATGCTTCCACCCACTTTGTGGTGTAACTGATAGTCATTAGTAGGGTGAAAACATGATCAAGTAAATAGCTTTTGTACATTGTCACCAAAAACTACAAGTAAATGTAAAAAATCTTTGATGCATTGAATGTAAAAATATTAGTTTAATATTAGCATGGAGATAATCTTTCATTTTAATATTATAAATTTTAAAAAAAACACCTTCATGTATATTTAAGTAGATTTTACAAAATTGCATGTATTTGTAGGAAATGTTTGGTCTCACAAAATGGGTTGCAAGTAGATGAAATATCGAACTTTTTGTACTTTCACATTATAAATAGAGCATTAACAAATAATTTGGTACTTTCAAATTTTGTATTCAACTTACCATAAATTGAATGGACGGCCATGTTTTTCATATTTCTACTTACAAAAGTTTTTAATCTACTTTCATGTGTTTATATCCACAAAAAATGTCATTTTTAAATTGCATTTTGGGTGGAGTATTTGTTTTGTCTATTTGACCATGCTTCCACCCAATATATATTTGTTACCAAAAAATCTATTAGTTGGTTTAATTGGCCCCATGAAATCTAATTTGCATGAATGGTTTTTTTAGTAGAATAATTACTAGTTTTGCTAAACTCAAAGTTTTTAAACCACATGTTTGTTGGCACAAATCACAATTGTAACAACATTCCATCACATCCTTAAACAATGTAGCCCACCAATATCTTGCATCTAGAATTTTCTTAGTTGTGAAGTTCATTGCAAAATGACCACCTATTATGCCTTCATGTAGTTCCTTGAACACCACCAATATCTCTTTTTCTATGAGACATTTGCAATTGGTTGTTCTATCCATGTATGTAAAATACCCCATCCCCTACCACAAAAGGTTTTGCCTTCTTAACAATCTTCTGTCTCTATGCTCATGTGAGGTTATTTGAAATTTGGTATGGTTATAAGTAGTATATTACTTCCTAAATCCATATAGGTTGTATCACAAACAATGTAGCATATGTGGTATAATCTAGAACACCTATTGGTTCTTAAACATCAGGTAGTATAAATATTGCATTAGCCACAACATGGGTTCTTTTTGGTTTATAAACTACAATAAAATTGTATTTCAAGAACAAAAGCAACCCTTTTGCTACCTATGTCTTTCTAACCATATATATTAATGCCATGTGGTCAACATAGAAAGCAAATTTGTTTGCCAATAGGTAATGTTTAAACTTGTGAAAAACAAACACCGTTGCCAAGGCTTCCCATTATTTGGTTGCATAATTACATTAAACTTTGTTTAGTAAACAAGATGCATGCACTATAAGTTTTTCATGTTTGGGCCACTACTAAAAAAATGTTCAAATTGACTAATTGACATTTTTTTATAAGTGAAATGTCCATTTTGATTCAAGGTTCACCATATGAATGGACATTGTAATTATTGATTACTCAATTTGATTAGTGATGACTCATTTGATTACATGTCAAATGGGTCATCCAATTAAATTGAACAAAAATGATGTATTTGGTCCAGATGGCCAATGGGTTTTTAATCAATTAAAACATCTCATCAAGTTGAACAAATAAAAATAACATTCTACCTACCTACCTACATAGGTGCCTACCTACTTATTCACCCACCCAACGAATGTATTAGGTAGGCAACTATTTACATACCCTACCTATGTATTATAGTACGTAAATAGCTACCTTTTATGGTATGCTTCTACAGTGTCTAATATGGAAGTGGGTAGCCAAATTGTTGCCCAAATGCACAATTATAGCTTTCATTTTATTGTGCAACATAGATTTGTGCTTGAAGATTGTAACTTGCTTTCTAATGTTAGGTGGTAACAAGTTGAATTGCATGGGCTTGGTGATTTTGCAATGGAGGTAGATAGGCCTTTCTGGCATCAAGACATATCTCAAAATGCCTAATGAGACATATAGGTGTTGTTAAACCATAAAACAAATCTAGACAAAAATACACATAATTTGTAACCTTTAAAAGAATGTAAGTAGCAATGTTGGTGGTAACCATGAAATCAGAACCTAAAAAATCCAATAAAAAATTGATGGCTAGAACCATCACATAGAAGACAAAAGGGAAGCCCAAAGAAAGGCCAAAATATGCATAGCCCACAAGAACCAAAGAAGAGAGAAAGCTAGTCCTTCTCGTGGTAAAAATCTATTTCACCCACAACCCTTCTAATGTCGCCTACACACAAATTGTGAAATTTAATAATAATAAGAGGTCTAGAAAAACATCTATTACCAATGCAATCTTCTTTTAAAACATGCTAGAGAATAATACACACACTACCTAAATAATTGAATGCAAAAATAAAAGGATAAATGACCTCCCGATCATCTATCGTGGAAAAGATGAACACACTCCTTGATGAAATGATCCATGCCACATTTGGGTGCATTGTACACCTCCATGGCCATTGGAATAAAGTGGTGCTGTTCATGAAGCCTTTTATACTTGCAAATCTTAGTAATAGCATTAAGTTCTATAGCTACACATGTTGGTCGATTAATGGCATTTATAGCTACTGTTTCTCATGTTCGGTTCATCACCACCACGTCAACAACAAAGACTTGGTACTCATGAAATATGTAAAGATAAGTTCATAATGAAGTTCCTAACATAAAGGTGTACCATCATTTTTTCCATACATCATGCCCATTCTCTTAAATGAAGACGTAGATGACATCTTTAATGATGTCATGTGTGGTTATTTGTTGACCTCCGAATGAACAAAATGATAAATGCATCTAACCCATGTCCACATTCACATGTGAAAAGATTAGATATTGAGGGCTAAATCAAATTGAGGTGAAAACACAATGTTATGATGAAAGTAAAATGTGCAATGCAAAACAAACATATAGATTGCCTAACAATCAACTATAGAGCCTTGCCCATGAAACCACCAATCTTGACTAATTCTTGATCCAATGTTTTGGTGTCATCAACATACAACAACAATCCACTTGTTGATATGTTTCTATTAAGGCCTTTTTTTCATCTCACTCAACAAGTGTAATATAGTATGTATGTATTATGTTAGAAAACTTTTCTAACTATAAATTCAACCCATTATCACACCATATACAATGTAATATATAAAGGTTGTTAGCTTCTCTTTTTAGCAAGACTCCACAATGTTCTGAATATTAGCTTTCTTACTGCAAACTAGGTTCAGGAAATGTCTCATCCCAGATTGAACAACAATGGTGAATAGTGGGGCAATTGGAATGGGGGCAAACAATGGTTAGAAACAACAGGCAATGGCAAGGGATAACATGAAAATGACAAAATGGCAAGAAAATGTCAAAGAACAAAAATAAAATGTCCACTTCATTTTGAGAATAACATTCTTGTAATTTATTTTTTCAAGCTTTGCAATGATGGGAGTTGAGAACACTCTTGCAAGACACCATAGGAGTGAAAAATGTGTCCAGATACACACACTTGAGAAGGATACCCTTGCAAGACACCATAAGAGTATAAAATGTGTCCGGACACACTTAAAGATACTGGCAAAGAAAAGAAAGAAGGGAATCTTTTATACATGAATGGTAAGTAATTAGACAGGAACCCACTTTCCTTTTTGTATGTTCTTTCCTAACTAACCAAAGTGGCTAGCTCAGTTGTGGTCAGTGCACATGCACATTTACTAACAACTCACTTTACCTACTTCATTTCCATCTACATCCATCTACTAGAGGTTACCAGCCAGGGTGGGTACCTGAGGAAATCCTTGACAAACCAGACAACAGGGGGAAAAGAGAACATATGAATGCAGAGCTGATATCGATACAAGCTCCAAGGTCATGGCAAAAGGTGGTGGCAAAGATCATGCACAAAAGAGAAAATCAGAGATACTTTCAACTTAGCAGACACAAAACAAAACTATGATGTTGCCTATCACTCATGTGTAAATGAAGTACACCAAAAGTTTGTAATCTTAGTTTTGGCGAAATGTTCCATTACAATCATCTAAACCTGTTCCCAAATTCCAATAACCCAACAACAGGGTGAATTCAATCACAACAAGTGTAAGCCTGCTGCCATTGCCAACAAAGGTTGTCCTCCCTACACTAATCTGAGCACAATCCAGCCTTGTAAATGAACGTATGGGAAGGGGTTTTGTTTTGCATGTTCAGCTGAACATCCGTGCATAAGCTTTTTTCTCTTTGTTGTTGCGCTCTGCAATCTGTACACGAGAAAAGAACCTTATCAGTGATCTAGAGGCCAAGGTGATGACTACAATGATCTCATCAACAGCAAAAAAAACAACTTACCTTCTTTTTGGCAGCTGCAAGCTCTTTCTTGATTCCCACTGCAAAACCCACACAAAAAAATTAATGCCTCTTTATACAATCTGCCCATAAACATCTTAACATGTGAACTCATTGCTTTTGTTTTTGGACAAAGTACAATCTTTTGCTGAATAGGATTCAAAGTGGATGGTCAATCAGGTGCAAGACTTTTATGCATATATCAGGGCATTGAGGTCTTTGATGTCACCATTTGCGTACCATCATTTGGCTCAAGCTGTGAAGCATTAGTCAAGCTTTCCAAAGCACCATCAAGATCATTTAATGCCATCTGTGCCTGCAGTTCTCCAAGGGGGGTGAAATCTGTTAGAAGCATAAAGGGGGCATGGGCTATGCTGAAAATCATAGAATCTAATGTTTGGAGTTTGACAGACACTCCACCTCAGATACTTTTTGACCAATCCTGCTTTAGCCACTCCTGGATGTTGCTACACAACACACTGCAGTGGAAAGGTATAACTACCACAAATTCCTTACTGTATGGTTCAACACATTCAAGGCTTAGGGCAGATTATTCTCACCTGCCCTTGGCGGAAAAGGGCTTTGACATTTTCAACACCACTTTGCATGGCATACTCACAGTCTGCAAGTGCACCTTGGGCATCACCTAACTTCAGTTTGCAAGCCTGCAAAAACAAAACCCATGCAAATGAACAGTCTTCTGTTCAATAAATACCCAAAATCAGAACAGTAACCAGAACACACTTGAATCAGGGCAGCAGAAATAGAGGATGCACTCACCGCACTGTTTGTCAGTATGACTGACTTTATCTTCCGTAAAGTATTGCTTCTCTCTGTGTATCGAGCAATGGTAATTCAGGTTAGAAAAGCGTTGAACAAAACAGGACATATTGCACAATGCAAACACTAACATAATCAGTTTGCAATTATTAATTCTCACAAAGTTTTTACCTTCGTCAAGCTCCCCCTTTTCCCAGCAGACATCAAGGTACCGAAGTGACTTCCGGTACTTCCTCAAAGCTGTTCTATAATCACCTTTCTGTACAAAACCACAAAGCCAGAGCCTTCAAATTGCAGCACCTATCCACGTGCAATCTCATACTGCACAAGAGATCAATGAGATTACTACATATAAACTTAAAAAGCGAGGATTGATCAAAACCCATGAAAAGCTCTCATATACACAGAAAAGGACAATCATTGCCATTCTTTCTAACTTTTTTGCTAGTTATCTGATACCTTAAAGTAGTCATTGCCAAAGGCTCTTGCAGAACCAACAGCAGTCATCCACCATTCTGAATCTTCTGGCTGCTCATCAAGATCTATTGGCCAATCAGGGTACTTATCTCCATCTTGTGAGAACCCTGCACATCCACAGCAGAATCAATGGTTAGACCACTGAAACGATTTTGCCTACAGATCTCACACTTTGAAAAACTTCCACAAGGGTTGTCTCTAGTATTACACCACCAGGCATGTCAACTACTCATTCATCTGGGCACAGAACTTGACATACCTGCAACTCCATCATCCAGTCCTTCAGGGATCTCCCCACAATCCTCAATTAACACTTCCTTCAGAGGGTAGTCCTGCTCATTTGTAGGTTGATGCTCAACAGATCGAAGAACCCCCATTCCCTTGACAACTTTACCAAACACAACATGCTTTCCATCTAAGTGATGGGTTCGTACGGTCGTGATGAAAAACTGTGAGCCATTTGTATTTGCTCCAGCATTGGCCATCGAGAGGTATCCTTTTTTCTCATGCTTCAAGTTGAAATTCTCATCATCGAATGTGAGTCCATAAATAGATTCTCCACCTGTCCCATTACGGTTTGAGAAGTCTCCTCCTTGGATCATGAAGCCTTTGATGACTCTGTGGAAGGGACTACCCTATTGCAGTAATTTACCCGGAAAATTTTCCAGACGACCGGATTCCAAGAGCTGGTCAGTCCAAGCGGAACAGCTGAATATTATTTGTATATTTGACATCAACTGTGATGTCCAACAAGCCTATACCCTAGAACAGCATGTCGTACTACCCTCACCATCTTTTTCCATTCCGAAATTCATTTACAAGGTCTGCGACGATTCTTAACAACAGAGGGTGTCATGCATCAAATTAAGCCCAGGAAAATGAGTTGGGAAAGACAATTCGAAAACCATACAAGCTAAACAACATTTAAATTTAGGGACGGGGTTTCACGAGAGAGCAATTACCACAGTGTGGTCTAGTAGCTGTGAATCCAGCTCAAATCCTACGAAACAAGCCTTTCAGTAAAAACAATCAGTGGCATTGCACACTTGCGAATGCTAAAGAGATGGCCGTGAAGATATGCATTGGGTCTTGACAACAACATTTTCAACAAACATCACCACTCAAGAAAATGTTGCGTGATGGGTTGGCTACCACGAATCTGCGAGTTTCAAAAGACACCCAAGTTGCTAAACCGATCTGAGTGCACAAATTCAAATTCAAACCTTCCCCGAAACCAGTGCCCATTGATTGACACACACAAAAGAAATATCAACAAATAATTTCAGCGGGAAAAAGAACCCAAAAAATAAAAATAAAAACCACGAGCATGTCGGGGTCAAGCAACAAAATCAATCCGTCAATACTGAAACAAAGAAAAAACAGCGTCTGCACTGCATCACAATTTCATAATCCCTAGACCCTTGGCCGATTCTTTTCTTTTCCTTGACACCACCATTTCAAGAAGCTTGGACACAAATGTTCGACCACATCTCGATACCCAAACAGCCAGTCACCCCGCCCAAAACAAAAAAGCCAAAACACGCAGCTGCAGCATCCATAGAAAAAGCGAAAATCCAAAAATAGCAAGCAGGATGATAAGCAAAGGGGGCCGAAAAAGAAAAATACTTTGTAGTGAAGAGGGAGGCCAGTAACAGGGCCAATGCCTTTCTCTCCCGTGCACAAAGCTCTGAAATTCTCCGCGGTCTTAGGCACTACATCAGCAAAGAGCTCTATAACCAAACGCCCTTCCAAGTAGCCTCCTATGCTTATGTCCATAAACACCCTTGGATTTGCCATCGCTCTAAAAACAAAACACCAAACTCCCCGTTCTTTCTCCCCTCTCACTCCCCTCACCTTCTCTTCTCTTCTCTTCCCTTCCCTTCCCTTCCCTTCCCTTCCCTTCCCCTGTTCTTTCTACCTCGCACTTCTGGTCTTGTCCACAAACCCACCAAGCGCAATATGAGCGCAGTAGAAAGAACAATAACAATACTACCAACAACAACAACGACAACAACAATCTTTGTCTTTTTCCTAGAAATCGATTTCAGAAAAAGCGAGAACGACAACAGGACAAAATCCGAGGATGGATCAAAAAGCAGCACAGTCTAAATAAACAACCCACCAAAACCTCAACAATCGTGCAACGCAGCAGCAGGCAGCAGCAGCGGCGGCACTACTGACATGGCAGCAAGCAGAGCAGAGTGTAAAAGAAAGCAGCAGCAGCAGCAGCAGCAGCAGAAGAAGAAGAAGAATCTAGTAGGCTAGGGTTTGGGGGGCCCCATGTTTCTGGGCTTGTGCTTTGCGGAACCCTAGCGGCGAATCACAAGACGGCAGTTAATAAACTCGCCCCGGCCCGCCCCGGACCGCCCCGCCGGGTATATGATGCTCCAACACCATGCATGGCCAGCTGGTCACGGACGGCATGGTAGACCCCACCCCCAATTACCAAGCCCATTAATTTTACTCACCAACTCATTAGTGACTTTCACCTTGGTAAATTAATTGAGCTAAGAAGAAGATTTAAGCTAAGGAATTGAGGTTCAAGAGACTTAAGTAAATAACCCTTGTTAATTAATTAATTAATTAATTGAACCAAGAAGATTTAAGTAAGGAATTGAGGTTCAAGAGACTTAAGTAAATAAGCCTTGGTAATTGAGCTAAGAAGATTTAAGTAAATAATTGAGGTTCTTCAAGAGACTTGAGTAAATGACCTTGGTAATGGAGCTAAAAAGATTGAAATTAAGGTAATTGAGAGCTAAAGAGACTCATGTGAATGACCTTGGTAATTGAGCTACAAAGATTTGAAAGTAAGTAATTGAGCTAAAGAGACTTTAAGTAAATAATTGAGCTCAACTTAACTTAAGGAACCTACCTTGGTAATTGAGCTAAAAAGACTTAATTAAGTAAGTAATTGAGTTCAAAAACTTAAGTAACTTTCCTTGCTAAATTGATCCAAAAGAAGAGTGAACTTAACAATTTGAGGTAGGAAAACTTAAGTAACTAATTGAAACCCTAAAAAATAACTTAACAAGTGTAATATAGGACAAAGGGCAAAGTTAGAAATTGAGGAAAAAAAAAAGAAAAAAAGAATCTTCTTAGTTTTTTCTTTTGAATGTTTTTGAATATGATTTTCAATATTATTTACATTAAATCTTTCATGTCCATGTAGATGCACAAAGGAAAGGAGTTGAATTATGAAATTATTTTAATATACAAAACACAAAACATGACATATACAAATGGCACATGTTAATTTAGCTTTTCATATCTTGTATGTGAGTAGTAGAAAGCAATGACATAGTTATTAAGAAAAGAATGAAATAGTTGAGCTTGGAAGAGGAAGATATGAATGATGGGCACAAACAATTAACAAGGAGGCAATATTTTTAATTAAAATATTTAATTAAAGACCTTGGTAATTGAGCAAAAGATTTGAGTATGTAATTGAGAGAAAAAATTAAATAAATAATAACAAATTAATTAAATCATTTGAACTACAAAATATTGAAGAAGAGACTAAGACCAAAAGAAACCTTGGCATTATATCTCTTTTTGAATATATTTAACCTAGGAATGGTCAAATTTGAACATGGAGATTTTATCTCAAGCTAAGAGGGTTATAATTAAAAGAAACAATTTAAGATTTTATTATTTTACTTTGGGTTTTAGTAGTGGAGTTGTTGGTTCACACTTCACATAAGATATAAATAGAGTGTAGGGTAAAATTGTTCATCATAAAACATGTACTTGTCATTGAACATTTTTAAATATTTTTTTCATTCTTTAATCAAATTGAGTGATTTTTGTGTCATTGGATGTGCAAATTAGATATTTTTTCATGTCAAAAATTAGAGGAGCAATATAAAAAACACATGAAGACGATGAATGATAATTTGCTCCAATTTTTTTGAAAAAATGATTTTAGACTTCTTTATATTCCAACCCCATATTTTCTTCATTTTTTATTGTTTTGAATGATTAAAAATTTGATGGGTTCATCAACTAAATTTTTACAAAACTTTTTTATATTTTAGAGGTAAAGATGTAATGATTAGAAGTTTTAAGCTCAAAATTTTAATATGTTTTAATTCATCCATCACTAAACATTAAACCCCTTTACACCAAACATTCCATATTTTCCCTCATCCCTTTACCAAATTGAGCAATTTTTGTGACCTTGGAAGCATTAGGTGGAACGTTACAAATATTTTTTGAACTTTGGAAATAAAATAACAATGTGTGAGGATCGAACCTCTTTTGAGTTTTAAATTATTTGTTCACTGACTTATCTACTTTAACTATGTTTATAACTATCATCCCCAAATAAGTTCCTTGTTCAAATTTTATCCCCAACCTTTACAAAGATGCAAACGTTTGATTCTCTTTGCTTTTCATGGAACTTGGGACAAAATGAAAAGTGTAGCCCTGTAATGTTTTAAAACATGGGCATTTAAAAAAAACCCCAACCTAGCTTTAAAGGCATGTTATTTTGGGAATGCCTTAATTCAATAGCATCATTTGGTGTAAAAATTGGACTTTAAAAACAATATCGTGATACTTAGGGGTGCCCTTGAGTCTGAAAGCCAAACGCTCATTATTTTGAGAATGTTTCAATTTATAAATTTTATGTCATTTTATTTTATTTTAAAATTTGATATCAGGTTGGGTATCATGGCAAAAAAAAAAAAATTAAATGAAAAATTTCAAAAAGCAAAACACTCACCTTTATGGGCATTTTTCTTTTTGAAATGCTTGTTCATGGATTTCGATGTATAACCCAACAACACATCATAGGTTTTGTGACCAGTTTTTTAAATGTTTTTTTTTTTTTTGACTATGTTTATAACTATTTGGTCACAAAAATTATTATGTACTTGCAAAGGACATCAAGATGTCATGTGATATCATGGTTTTATGATTATAGTCAATATGACAACTTGTTTAATTTTTGGGTAAATATATTATTATTTCTGAATTTGTATTAATATATTTGAATGATTTAAATTTTAAAATTTTTAAATACTATTTATTTTTGTGATTAATAATAACTAATGTTGATTCAAATTTCTAATGATGATGATGTGGCATGCCATGTGTCAACAAGGTCTTATAATTAGTAATCAACACTAATTTTTATAAAATTATATTTATTGATTGGTCAAAAGTGTTCATAATGCCAAAACATGTATTTTACGATTTGTCCTATGTAACTACAATGTCCAACACAATTTTAAAAATGATTAAGAATTTTTTAAGCAATTAGTAATCAACATTATGATTCATGCAACTAACAAAAATCACTAAAAAAAATAACTACAATTGCATAAAACCAATCCTTTTATAAACCAAGTTTAGTTCAAGTAACGTAGTTTAGTTTATAATTTTATCACAATTTAGCCATATTTAGCCATGTATTGTTTCAATAGTGAATTTAATCTTCATTTTTCCAAACATAACCTAAATATTCAAATTTAGCTTAATTTATCATTGTTTAACCATGTTATAGAATAAAAATTATGTTTAATTTCATTTATGTTAATTTAGCCATGTTTAACCTAAATTATTATTTTATATAAATTATATTAATATAGTTATACATTAACAAATTTCAACCATGTTTAGTTTGAATAATTATGTTTACAGATGTTTAACCATGTTTAGACTACCTTAGTCTATGTTTAGCCTAAATTAATTTAGTTTAGTTTAGGTTTACCCTAGATTAACCTAAATTTATCGTAGTTAAATATACCCTTGAACTTAAATAATCTTAACTAAACTAAATTATTTTAACATAAGGAGGCCTATGTTAACCTAGGTTAAATTTGTAGGTAATAGGTAGGTGGACATATGTCAACTTATGGTGGCCTAATTTAATTTGAGGTTAAGAAGTTTGACCATTACAATTTTTTATTTAATAGATTTTATATAAAAAAATGGTACTACAATGGATGAAGAGTTGGACCCCAAAGTGGAAATAAAGCGTTCAAGTCCTTGTTTTTGTAACTTATGATACCTAGGCCACTTAACCATGTTAGGTAACCTAGTTTAGATTACCTAGGTTAAGAGGCCGAGGTTTGTTTTTAACCTAGACTACATAACTTAACTTAGGTAACCTAGGGCTAAGTAGGTTAAGCTAGGTTGACTTTTGCTCATGTGTGACGATTCATAATTGAACATGTGTTTATAGATTTTTGACACATGTCATCCATCTATCAATGCATCTTTTGTAACTCTTAATTGAATAAAATGACTAAGTTAACATGGCATGCATTTCACATGTCAAACCAAGGTCAATGATGATATGGAATTTCAATATTATTTTATTTTGAAAAATCCTAGTTGATAAGATGATTGGGTTTTACAATTATATGTCCTTTGCGACTAAATGGGTGAAACAACATGGATTTAACAACTCAATAGTCATTAGTTGTAAACATTTTTTAAAACTAATAAATAGTCATAAAAGCAAGTTACAAAACGCTCGATGTGTTCTAATGTAAAGTGCCTTCCATTAACACATTCACAAATTGCAAAATGTTTTTCGTTAAGTTTTAAAAATACACAAAAAATAATAATTACAATAAGGTTGGGGGGAATTGGGGGACCAAAGTAGTTTTTTCATTTAATTTGGTTGTTAAAAAGTTTCACCTTTGGTTTTGAATTTGCTTTACTTGCATCTTCACTTTTGCTCATAACAAGCCTTGTTTGAATAAAAGCTTTACAAAATTGATACATAGTTTAATAAATCATTACCCAATTTCATTCAATTTATGGCTATACTCAAATTGGGGATGACATAAGAAATACATTGTCAAAATTAGAGCCCAATTTAAGACAAGGTGACTTGATGAAGAACATTATAATTATTCATAAAGTCCCATTGTCTTAAATTGAACTTTAGTTTTGAATAACTCGAATATTCTTCACATCCTCACAATATGTCTTCAAGAAATTTTGTTTTGTTTCTTATCAATTTTGCAATGTGTTCCCATGTTCTTCAAATAATTGTTTTATTTCTCCTCATTTTCTTCTTGTGGACATTGTTCATATACAATGTTCCTTATGAGATTCACATATTTCCTTAATGACATTTATGATATTCCCAATGGCACCACAATTTTTTATTTATTTTTGGCCTAAAAATTTATTCTAAATTAACCTATGTCGTAGGCCATACATAGACATCCAATGCTACAATATCACATTGAAGGTATGTAAAGTTTCCATGCTATGAACTACTAATGGGCCTAACAAGAGGGTTGTTACAAAATGGGCAAGTACTATCAATAGCAACGAATTATATGCAACTTGATCTCCAACACAATGTATGCATGCCCACCATTGATTCCCAACACTATATCAATCTTGATTTTCTCATTGTCCTTCAATTGTGATAATTGTGTTAAATACAATTATAAATTAGAATACTAGGTTGTTTAATCAAAATGGTGCAACACAACAATTGATCATTTCTTCTTTAAATGGGAGTCAATGTGATAAAACCATTTTCCCATTTCCATCTTAATTGAAAAATTATTTGATGAAGAGAAAGAAAACATTCATTCCTTGGGAAGTGGTTGTGTTGTTTCAAAGAATTGTTTTTTTTCATTGCAACTATGTTGTTGTTTAACAATTGCCTTGGGAAATGGTTATGTTGTCGTAGGGAAGAGCATGGTCATTGAATAGTTGGAGCACTTATTGTTCATGGATCTCTTCCTTGAGGAAGTTGGATTTCATTTGAAAATTTAAAATTTCCACAAACAGTCAAAATATGTGAAATGCACAAAATATTTTGTAAGGTTGCACAAATAGTTGAATAATTATGGAAAAAGGTGGCATAATGTAAAGGATGAAAATTTGATTGATAAATGAAAAGTTGAAGTTGTATAATGGATGAAAATATAAGGCTGAAAGATGAAAAAATGAAAAATGAAATGACCATTCATCCATTGTGCAACTTCTAAAAAATTTAAGGCCTTACAACTTCCTTATTTGTTTTCCCCATGGAAGTGGTACCAAGTTGCATAATAAAAACATCCCAAGAACCTTCTTGCAAGGATGGTCTCCTTGGATGAACATTTGAAAAAAAATCATCCAAAAAAACCATATAATGAAAAAGATGATTTTTTGAAAACAAAAATTGAACCTAAAATCTATCACTTAAATAATGCACACCACACACCTTTGTTTTTAAAATATGGGGAATTTTTAATAATTGGTACATTTGTAATATTTAAAATACATTTTTTTAAAATTCACAATTTTTAGTTGGGTAATTGTCTTACAACAATTTTGCACATAGTGCAACATTCAATTCATTGTTTATGTTCAATGTTTGCCCACAAAAGGAAAGTACTATCTATGAGATTTCAATGCACCCAAAGTTGTTCAAATATTGTCTTAAACTAAAATTTATTATACAAAAAAAGGAATCACATTAATATCATATAATGCCTTCATGGAATATAGAACATCAATATTATTATTTTTAATCAATTTTTGACACAATACACAAAATGTGGGAAACACACATATTGTGTGTATGAGGATATCAATTTCTAGCACAACATAGGACTTTCATGAGCCTATCATTTCGTGACATCAAAATAAAGAAGCACCCTTCATGGAAACATTTATAAAAATTATTTACTTACTGGTTTTTTGTAAACAGGTGACTTGTTCTTGACTCCAAACAACATCACTTGCAATACAAACAAACAATAATCATTAACAAATGTTATTTTGTATTTGTCCTTTAGTGATATGGATATTTATTGATATTTCAAATATCCATCCAAAATTTTTAATTTGTTTCATGTCCAATCATAATACATTACTAAATTTAAAGGACATGGATCCTTTTTTTGTTCCTACATTCAACTTATTGAAATTTACACAAATGCATAATTTAATATTCTTTAAGTTAACACCACAACCAAAAGAAAAATCTAAGTTATTTCTTCTATTAGTTTTACAAGCATGATATCAACAATTTGTAATATCTTGCTTGCCAATTGTTGCATTATAATTTAAATTCATTCAATACCCTACATCATGAATAGGTGGTATCAAAGTGTTCAATTTGATCATGTGGTTGGCTAATTCTTGTGGAATCCCCTTTAGGTTTTAATAATTCCATAATAAAATCTCCAATGAACTTGTTTGATTTTGGTTTAAGTGTGCACATTTTGTCAAATTATGATTGTTCCTTAGTTCCTAGATTGAGTTTTTAAAGTTGTTCCTTGTTCAATGTCTAACTAATAATTTGCATGCATTAAATTTTGACATGCATCAAAGTTTCATCCACCTCAATATCACTTGGGGTATGATGAAAAAAGTTTCAAAATAAACTATATATTTCAATGACATTGATTTACAAACATCAATGGCCTACTAAGTACCACCCATAATTGGTTCTTCAACCACCTTTTTTTGACTTGATATTAATGAGGAATTTTCTGCATTTACATCAATCAATGAAATTGAATCCTCAAGTAAAACAATGGTACCAATAAAAAATAAATTTATTCAATGGTAAACATAACATCCTCATCATCTATTTAATGTGTATTAGAACCCATGCAACAAACAAAAACCTATAGCCTTTTGTTATCATTTCCCAAATGATTAATAATGTCATTGTCCTCATTATTCCATTGCCTTGAATCCAACAACCTTGAATCCAACAACCATGTTGTTTCTTAATCATACAAAAATTTGGCCTCCTTTAACCAAGGTCTTCTAAGCAACAAAACTAGCTAGAGTCCATTATGTTTTTTTTATGTAACACTATGGATGTGACAACATATGGTATTCCATGCACAAATATATTAATGTTTCTAATTGGGCCAACTTGTGTAGTAGTGGTTTGATCACCCATTAATAGGTTATAAAAATTTGATTTCAATGTAACAAGTCCCAACTAGTTATTTAGTTGTTCAAGTTAATTACGTTGACTCTTGATCCTCCATCCAAGAGAACACCATGAACTATGTTTTTGCCCATCTATAGTTAGATCATTGCCATATGAATATTAATCACTGCAACAATAATATACATGTGTGTAATGATACCACAATAGCCTTAAATGCTTCCTATGATGGTTTTGACATAATAGGTGGTTTTGCTTGTTTTGCCTTTTACCACTTTTTCCTTATTGTGACAAGTTTCAAGATTATGATTAGTTTAACTATACACAATGTAAAATTTTATTATTGTTAAAATCAAGACATTGTAGGAGGTATCACTACAAGAAATCACAATTTATTTGATTAGAAAACTTAGTCGAAAGGACCTCCTCTTGTGTCTTATTCCATTTGGCCAAATTGCCGTTTTGCACAAGTCAATTTTGACAAAACCACTTTGATCAAAGTGTTTTTTTTATTACCATCTTGAGTGGTTAAAATGTTCAAAACTTTTGTCATTTTTTAACATTGATTTTTGGACAATATTTTTTATAAATGCTACCTAATAAAAATTATAATTTATTTTAAAATAATGTTGACAATAATTATTCATTGTATGTAGGTAAATATGTAATAGGTACATAGGTAGGTGGGTAGGTATGTAACTAGGTTGGTAGACATGTTGAAAATATGTAACTAGGTTATAAATACATGGGTAGGTAGTTACCTACCTACCCACCCAAACCTAACTATGTAAGTTTGATTTAATAATTTACCTAGGCTAACCCAAAGGCATGTAAATAGGTATGAGAAGTTGAACCCTTCATTTTCATCAAGATAAGCCAAGTCCTAAACCAATGGACCACATCCTTATACGATGATAACTTTTGTCAATTTATTGATTTCACATGTTTATTCACATTTTCATGTACAATAATTATGTAAGTAGGTAAGAAGGTAAGTAATATATGTAGGTTGTAGGTGTAAATAACTAATGATTCTAATAAATTAATAGCATTAGGTTTACTAACAAATAAAATATTATGTTAGAGGTAGGTAGTTACGAGAAGGAGGATTAGATGAGGATTTGGAAGACTTCTATGGCATTGGATAATTTTGTAATTGGGAGTTGGAATAGAAAATTCTCTTGGAGAAGTGTGTGGTGTAACACTAGGAAGGAAAGAATAGTTGGAAATGTATTTGTACTTATGTGTGATTCTTTATTTGAAAATGGTTGAAGAACCTCTACGTGTTTTGTGTGCATTTATTTTATTAGGATATGTGGAAAGTAGTATAGAACTTAAGCTTACAAAATGTGTTGTTGCCTTTTTCATAATAGTTATGCGTTTCTTTTACATACTAAGTTATGGAGTAGGAAATTACTAGCTACCACAAAAAAGGTAACATCCAATATATGGTAATAGGAAGATGGAAAATACTTGAAGGTTGAAGTTTGTAGACGAGATGGGACTATTGTAAATGGTAGGCAATAACCATGAATGGGTGCAACTTTCTATAAATGAAAAGTAACATTGAGAAGGCTTCCCGAGGGTGTTGCAAATGGTAAGTAGTCTTCACCAAAAGGTGTGCATGCATTATTAAGGTGGGACATTAGTATGGAAGGCCTACAAACCCACTGAGGCACACTCAGAGGCATCAAAAGTACTACCAAGCCCTAAAAAGTAGTTACTCCTTAGTTATTATCATTTCCCATGTTTCCTTTCTATAATTTATTCTTTTGGCACCACTAGAGTAGCCTACAAATAGGATAGTAGGTTTGTTCTTAGGTAATAAACCCTACCTTCTTCTTTTGTTCTTTGCATGAATTTGTGCTTATAATTTGAATAGTTGTAGTAAAGTAAGCAAGTGAGGGTAGTTTTTTTTTTAGTACTAAGGCATTGACCTTGTTTCCTTGGCGTTACCTCGAGGAAGATGGTAATGATTGGAGGCTACAATTTCACCCCTTTGCCATCTACCTACCTATGATTACATAGAAACTTAGTTTAAAATTATCATATGTAACATAATTTACCCACCTACCTATCTATATATTACATGTACATAGACTTGTAAATTAAGTATGTAGCATAATTTACTTGCATACCTACCTAGCTAAAACCTAGCCAAGGGCCTAGATTACATACTAACTAGGGCTAGGCTAGTTAACTAGCCTAGCCCATTAGTTAGGCTTAGGCTAATTAATTAATCTAGTTATTAATTAGCTATGTAATAATCACCCTCTTCTCTTGGTTTGTGCATTTTGATATGTTTGTGAGCTAAACTTGAAGAGCTTTTCCTAATATCATCCCAAAGCTCTCACATGCCCTTCAAGTGTATTGAAGCGAAGAATTAACGAATGCACCCCAAGGCTTATAAGTCTTCCATAATACGAAAAGTTTACCTTGAACTATGTGACAAGCCTTTAAGGGCTTGTTAACTTGTCATTTGCATTGCCTTCATTTATTTATGAAAGAAAAATCAAATGAATATGATAAAGGTAAAATGTTAAAAACATTTTCTTGACATTGAACATTATTATTTTAAGTTATTCTTTAATTGAAAAAATCTATTAATCAATTTAACACTTGACTAACAATGATGAATACTCCTTTTTTGAAAATGCAAATATTCGGATTATCAAAACCTTGAATCATGTATAAATAACAAAGGCATGAATTCCTTGTTCTTCATGAGGTAAATTGTCAACTTTGTCAAATTTCATTGTTCATTGGGTAAATGTTTGTAAAAAAATGAATTGGGTTTGAATTGAAAATATTTCAACAAGAACCCAAAATGAATGATTTTTTTTTTCATTAGGTTTGCACTTGGATATTTGCCTTAAATATTTTGTTGAATTAATCAAAACAAGTCATGATTGAATTATAGTAATTTCAAAAAATCTTCCAATTTGTTTATAAAATGTAATTAAAAACATCAAAACATGGAGAGATGAAATTAGGGATGTTTAAGAAGGTACAATTCCATGTCACATTTTGAATTTTGGTGGTTTTTTAATTTCCACATTAATTTTTATTCACAATGCATTATATTAAAAAGACATTGTTTGGGTGAGCAACGATTTTTCTTTTTTTCTTTTGTTTTTAAAACACATAATTCAACCATATTTTTTCATTCTTGTAGTGGATGCCCTAGGTTATATGTTAAAGAGTTTTAAATTTAATGTTTTGAACTTCAATTTTCCATTGGGGGGATGGTAAAAAATTAATCATTTGTTGATGATATGAAATCATTTCTCAAAGGTTTATCCCTAATTTAGAAAGAGAAAATTATCTTAACATTTTTTTGTAAGGTTATATGTGTTGAAATAAATTGGGTTAAGTCGGTTGAAATTTGATATTTTAAATATGATAAAGATTTGAATTGGGGGAACACAAACATGTTGAAATTGATATTTAAGGGATAAGGGGTTTAATATTTAAGAGTGCTTATAGGTTTCAAGCTTCCTAGATTTGCTAACTTTCCTAGATTATTTTAAACAATGAAAGCCAAATTTACTACTTGGATTGCTATGACATTTTCATTGGTTGGAAAAGTTTTAATAGCAAATTAAATCTTGTTAACCACTATTTGGTTCATTACATGTTGTTAGAGTTTATGGCAAAGATGAAAGTTTAGCTCAAAAGCCTTATCACAACTTCATTTAAGGGAATTGGGGTGAAAGGGCAAGGACCAAAGTGAAATGGGACATTGTTATTTTGCCTTAGAGTTTGGGTGGTCTCGGTGTTTTGGATCCACAAATTCAAGCCCATCTGCTTTTAATTAAATATTAATTATAAGGCTAACTCTTGGGGAGGAACCTTGGAAATGTTTAACGAAATGAGGGCAAATTTCACAACCTAATGGAAAGGTGTGGAAATGGATGCCACCAAACTCCTTGTGGTTTTTTTCAACTATCACGTTTAGAAAATCCACATTTGAGTTGGAATAAGTTTTTATGGATGCCTAGTTGAATGTAAAGAAAAAGATAATGAATAAGAACTTACTTAGTTTGGAGGAAACTTTGAAGTAGCCATTATTTGACAACTCAAACATTGTGGATGCAAATTGATTTTTTTTTTGGGATTTGGGAACACCAAAGTGTTAATGTAATTAATTCATTTAAATTTCTTTTGGGTTTGTGACTGGTGGGACAATGTGAAATGGGGTTAGAAGTCTTTGAAACATGTAGGAGTATGAATTAAGAATGTTAGCACTTAGTTTAATTAGGACACCATTTTAGATTCAATTTGTTGGGATTTGGGTGGCATGGAAATTTTTTTATTACATGGGGACTAGGTGGCATGAGGTTTGACTAATGATGAACGAATTCCTACTGGGGTCTATTGGGTTAGGGAAGTTCATGGTAACACAATTACTATGTAAGAATCCATGTGCAACTTTATTTCAAGGCAATTAACTTTTGGTAGGACCCTTACTTTAATAACTATCAAATTTTGACATCTTAAAGTCCTATGTCAACCATCAACCTTTCAAGTTTTTGATATGTTTGAAAACAACCTTCAACAAACCAAAGGTGATATTTTTTGGTTCTTTGAGACAAAACTGATTGAATCTCTCCTTTGGGATCACAATGAAGGTGAAAACACATTAAGGTGTAGTACATAATTATGTCACAACTTGATTATTAACCATGGAACAAAAATTAAATGAATAAGATATGAAAATGATTCAACAAACTAATATATTATATGAAATGATCGCATCATATGAATCTCAAGAATGGATTTTGAATTAACATATTGGACATTTGAAGTACTAAAAATCCATATCATATGATTACAGACTCATTATATTTACTAAAATGTTTAGTTGAGTGATTATTTTTGACATGGAAAGTAATGTGATGCCATTGATACAAAGGAAAACAATTTTGAAAACCATAAATTGAGATATACAATGAAATATGGATTTAAAACATAAAGTTTTTTATTCATTTGAATTAATAATTTAACTTCTCATTTATTAAATGATTATATATATAATTATTTATCATTGATGAAGTCTAAAAGTAAAAAAAAATCGTTTAGCCTTGCCATATGACTTGTGCAATATAATGTATTCTACTATAGTGTATATGGATTTTTATTTTAACACTAGCAAGGATTCCACATATGCCAGAAAGTACTACACTTTAATGCGCTTTCACCCATGAATGCAAGTGAAATCAATTTCTAAACTTGAGACCAAAGACCTTATTCAACTACATGGTGTAGATGGGTTACAAGATCAATATCTAAGTGCGGTAGCAACCATCCACATGAATTAGCAAAATGATTGCTATCAAGTTTCATTCAAATCACTTAAAGGACTTATTGAAACACTTATGCCATGTTTCTATGCTTGGAAAGGTTGTTACTTTGTTATAGTTCATCATGAACAAAGGTCTACTTAGTGGTTTTTGGTTTGTTAGAATGAGAATGAACACACCTTGCTTACTTTGTTATGATGGATTGGTGGAGACTCCAAGTCACTATTCAATGGATTGTTAGCAAGGTCAATTTGCTTGGAGAGCTTTTCAACATGCGAGACTCAAATGAGACAACATTGATATTGAACCTTACACTTGGGTTCAAGTGGCACTTGGTGAAGATGTTAATCGTGGTAACATTGATAGCTCTAGCACTAGGCCTATCAAACTTAGTCTTGGGCGTCATACCATTGATTTGCTTTGTTCTTTTTTTAATTACTTCCTTAGTCAACATGGCTACCATGGCCACTTGGCATTCCCTTAAACAAGCTCAAAGCTATCGACTTCCTAGAATACAAACTCAATTGGAAACTAACTTTGTTAACACTTGACTACATTGTAAGATTTTTGGGAGATGGGGGAACCCATTTTGTGGACCCTTTTACTCCCAACTTCTTCATGAGTTTTGTCAAGTAGAAGTTTTGCCAAGCTTTCCCCCTCCCTATATGCAATTTTTTTTCCAAATGTAATCTTTTGGGGGCGTGGGCATGTCACCAATTTTTTTTTGCCAATTTCAAGATAAAACACCTTATAGGTGTCTCTAGGCTTGGACTAACAATTGGGGATTTTACTTGGATTATGATTGATCAATATAACATTTCATGTTTCACATTACACAAGAATAGCAAAATGAAATTGTAGAGCATCATTTGGATAACATTTAGAAGGGGTTCTTTCCTTGCATGGATATTGGAAAGTGGAAATTCTTGATTGCATCCTTGGGGAAATTATTACAAAGTTGCCCTTCGGGAACTCTATGAAATAATGAAAAATGTTCAGAAAAATGACCCAAAAACAAATAAATTTTGATCATCCAAATACTCTACCAAGAAACAACTCAAAAAAAAAAAAAAAAAAATAAAAAAAGGAGGGTCAAACAATTTTTTATTCAGTATTTCAATTAAAAAAAAAGATTCTTAAAAAATACGTACAATTTCACAACTAT
>Ga0116231_10000331_pt1 | contig 76173 bp, 65 predicted proteins | sample S1TSphgellanicum_2_FD_89695 | JGI IMG/M metagenome (GOLD analysis project Ga0116231, IMG submission 89695) | Host-associated microbial communities from peat moss isolated from Minnesota, USA - S1T2_Fd - Sphagnum magellanicum MG | ecosystem: Host-associated > Plants > Peat moss > Unclassified... | reverse complement strand
TTTATTCCTTTTTTAAAAAAAAATCAGTTGTTGCCCCCCCCCCCCCCCACTCTTACACTTTATGTGTATCATACAAAACATGTTATAGAACTACATTAAAAACATGAAAGATGCTAACCTTTTAAAATAAAAATTATGAAATTAGTTTACATAGGAAAGACAACAACATTTATCATTAATGGCAATATAATACAATATGTTTTTGCAATCCCTTTCAAATTTTTTTTAATAAAAAAAAATAAAAGATGAAAAGTGTGAAACTTTGGATTGATTTCATCTATTGATTATAGATGAAATATCTTTAGTGGGTGATAAAATGTTGAATTTAATCAATCATAAATTACATGTTATAAAACAAGCCCATAATCAAGTTATGGGTTGGGCTTGATGTCATTATGACATGTGATTTTTAACAATCTCCCCTAGTTCAAAATTCATGGATTTAATGTCCTCATAACAATTATTTGACATGAAAATGCTAAATGTTATGAAATGTATAAGTTATCAAACAAAACAATGTAAATTTATTAAGACCTTAAACAAATTTCAAACAATGCCCATCATAAACCATTGATGATATAAATTTTATGAACGAGTGTTATTTAAAAACACCACTATTGGATAATACATTACCATACTTGTTTTACACAAATACCAAAATTGTCGCAAATAATAAAAGCGTTTTTGAAAAAACATTAGATGAAACATTCACATTTCAAGCACAAGAATATATGATCATATAATCTCTCAATATGCATTTTCTGAAATTACATTTCGAAAACATTATAGTTGATACATTAGACTTATTAACACTTCACATTCTTTGTTTAACCAAATAAAAAAATTTACAATCTTTTATCCAACAAATTTCATATTGTATCTTGTTATAAGGAACGTGAGACAATGATTATTTATGATAAAACTATATTATTAGCACAAAACATTTCAAGAACAAATTATGGTGTTAAATTCATTACATGTTTTTAAATAAAAATACATGATAAGCAATATCTATATAATTATAATTTATGAAAAAAATAGAATGAAAACATTGTATTTCAATTCCATACTAGAATCCATTTAGAAGGACATACTTTCAAATTGTTAAAAATTAAAAATTAAAGATTTTAACTTAGACATGCTAACAAAAACAAGTGAATAATTAGCCCTACAAAATCTTATGAACAAATATAATTTAAAAACCTACTTTTTCAAGAAGCTCAACAACTAACAACACATAAATTGATCATATTTGAACAAATGCACCAACATAGTTCAATGTTATTTTAAATTAATGCAAGTTTATTGGATAGATCATAAACTTATATATTTTGCATTCAAATTGCCACATTATATGCCACATTTGTGCCTGAAGGAGGAAAATTTTTGTTTGTGAATTTCCTTTTCATTTTGGTCATAGAAATGAATATTTTTTGTAAGTCAAGTTTTTGTTCTCAAATTATTTTTTATTGGACATAGAAATTATACGTTTGATTTATTTTTTAAAACCAATGTTAGGGCCTTGGCAAATATTTGATTTTGCTTCAATTTTTTTAGTGTTTCAAAATTAGAAAATTATTGTTGGGTTCTAAGTTTCTTGAAAAAGAAAAATCATAATCAAAGAATTACACCTAGTTGGTTATTTTGAAAAAAAAAAAAAAAAAACTTTGACAAAGCCTTAGGTTCCTAAACTAGGGTTAGTTGGATGGGTATTTGATTTTGTCACTAACCTCCAAATTTGGGTTTTTTATATGTTTTCATAATTAGATAACTATTGGGTTTTGGGCTTTTGAACAAAATCAAAATCAAATAATTGTTGGTTTCCTAAGATATTCCAAAAAAACATTTTAAGGTTTAAGTGTTTTGAAAATTGTAATGCCCATTCTTTTGTCAATGTTTTTTTTTTTTTTTTTTAACGAATTGTTTTTGTAGCCAATATGGAGATCATCCATAGAAAGATGTAAAAAAAGTTACAATCATCCCTTTGAAGATTTAGCCAAATTTAGCCACAAATCATATATGAACCAAAAATATGTAATTATCCTTCTATATTTTTAGCTACACATTGGAAACCAAAGTACCATAGTACCTAGGTAGGTTCAATAGTTCTTTGCCAATTTTTATTTTTTTTTTGAAAAAAAATCCTTCAAGATGTCAATTTAAAATTATGGGATTTTTGACATATGGTCCATAAGTTTCCAAAATTTTGGCCAAATATTAAAAACAACTTAATTATTGGCATACCTACCCAAGTACTATATAGTATACAAATCTGATGATTTTTTTAAAAATTATTTATTTATTTATTTATTTTTGCCTCACATTTGTTTGATTGAAAACCTCCAAAATCACTCCATTCCCAAATTTTTAATTTTTGGCAAATTTTTGCACAAAAAAAGGTTGTTTTGTTTAGGTTTCCATTTTAAATGTTGGCTACATATTTGATTTTATTAATTACATTTTTTTTTTTTAGGCTTTTATATGTTTTAGAATTAGAGAACTACCAGGGTATGTTTTGTTTTTTCCTCTGGGAAAATTTTGTCTATTTTTTGAACCCAAAAAAAATTAGGCCAAAATCTGTAGTGTAAATTCAACTAATTTGGCTAATTTTTAATTTGGAGAAAATTGCCCAATTTTCGATATTAATATTTTATGAATTTTTAAAAAAAGAACCTGGCTGCTTAGTTGAAGGGTTCTGAGCTTTTGAAAATAATAATAATACTAATAATAATAATAATAATAATAAATGCTGGACCGCCTGTATTTCAAAAAAGATTTGCTTTAAAAAGGTTCAGGGTTAAGTCCGGGTATTTTTTATTTTATTGATAACCTCCGGTTCCGTGCAGTTATATTATGCTTCAGAATCAGAGAACTTATGGGTTCTGGGCTTTTTGAAATTTTTTATTTAAAAAATAAATAAATCAGAATCAAAGAACTGCTGGACAATCCGAGAAAAGTTTTTTGTTTTAAGGCTTCCCTTATTAACCACCGGTTTAAGCAAACCCTAAACCCTAAAACACAGCCTTTGAAACAGAAGCCGGTGTGGGGTTTAGGGTTTAGGGTTTAACGCGGTTGTTGGTTTTGCGATTCCTGCCACTTAAACCCTAATTTTTCGGAAGTTCCTCAAGAGTTTGCAAACCCTTGACGTCAGCGCTTCCGCTCGCGCGTCTGCGTATTTTGTTTTGGCAGAAGAGATTGGGAGCAGAGATGTGCGGCAGAGCACGTTGTACGCTGCGTGTAGACGCAGTTGCTTCAGCTTGTGGTTTCCAAGCCCCACTACGCTCCATCAACTCCGAGAGGTTGGAAGCCCCCCCCACCCCCCCTCTTGTTTTGGTTTCTTCTCTTCTTTGGTTTAGAAGTACCAGAAAGACGTTGTAGATTTTTGGGGCGGTGGAATTTTGTCTCATTTCTCTCTCTCTCTCTCTGGCTGTTCTACTTCCGCGCCCTTTTTTCCGACTCTTGAATTGTGTAGAGGAATTATGAATTCGTGGTGCATGTGTGGTGTTTTGCATGGGTTTCAGTAGATTTTCTACTTTTTATTTTGCGGTATCCCAGTGATTGGGTGAAGATCAAGTGGCAAAGCTGACGAGATAGTGGTGAATTTAGGGTTTAGGGTTTAGCTGAGGAGAGCTGACATATGTTCATGGGCGACTTTGTAGCTGACATATGGCAACTGGAGGAAAACTCCTTAACCTCTGAGAAGGAAGCAATTCTTCATTTGAAAGTGAAGAAAACACTTTCTCACAATCGTTGAGGATGGATGGGGATGCTTCCTTATTCTTATCAATCTGAACCCATTTCACTAGTATCATCAGTCTTGGAGCGTCCACTGCAATTTCAACCTCAGTCTTCAAAGACATACCAATAAACCTTTTTTTTCTTTCTTGAAAGGCTGCTGCAACATCCTAGTTGCCAGTGGATGTTGCAGTTATAACCTGCTGTCTCAAGAATAGAGAAGGACTGAGGTTGCACCATCTGGAAAACTGTGTGCCAACAAACCCCTAGATCTTAAGGGAGTGGGGGTATTCATGAGTGATTTGGCATGAACAATGAGGAACCTTTTTCTTTTTTTTGATTGATTGGAATTTTCTGGCTCCTGATAGTCTGGGGAATCTTATGTCCATCCCAGACTCAGAGAAGCCAGTCTTGAAACTTTGCTGCGATTTGAGGTACTTTTGTGTTGAATGTGGATATGGCATTGCTTACTGCAGTTATCATCCTTCATACAATGTGGCACCAGGTGCACACATGCCTGTGGTTCGCTATGATAGCAAGGATAAGGCCAGCAAGGAGCCAGTTGTGCACTGTATGAGATGGGGCCTAGTTCCCAGTTTCACCAAGAAGACAGAGAAACCTGATTACTACCGAATGGTGAGATTTCATATCTCCAATTTGAAAATCTTGCATAATTCAAGCAGAAGCAGAAAAGAGTTTACCAATGGATTAACCTCTTTTTGGGACCTCTGCTGTAGATGTTTCTCATTTCGGATAGGTAAAAGTTTGCATTGCTAATGCAATTTGTGAGTTTATTTGATATCATCAACTTCATCACAGCCATATGACATGATGTTTGTGAGTGCTGTGTGGAACAGTTCAATGCTCGATCAGAATCCGTCCATGTGAAGTCCTCCTTTTGTCGTCTGTTGCAAAAGAGCCGTTGCCTTGTTGCTGTGGAGGGGTAGGTCTAATCCATCACTTTCTGATCTAGTTGGTCAATCGTATGAAATGTAAACTTAGAGACTAAGCCAAATTTCAAAGAGGCAGAAAATGGATGGCTTCTCCTAATCCCTGAGAATTTGGTGTTGACTCTCATAAATTACTACCAGTCTTCCAGAGATGTGAAACTATTGTGGGAGGAAACCCTCTCCTGGTCTTGACCTGTGTACCATTTCTGCTGAACTTTACTTGATTGGGACAGGTTCTATGAGTGGAAAAAAGACGGGAAGAAGAAGCAGCCTTTCTATGTGCATTTTAAAGATGAGCAACCCCTTGTTTTTGCTGCCCTTTATGACTCCTGGGAGGATGCTGAAGGTAATTTTGTGCTTGTCCCTGTGTTTGGATCAATTGTAATATCCTTTTTGCACTGCTTATTGAGCGCACTGTTTAACTGTGTGTTTGCAATGGGTTTGCAGGTGAGGTTTTGTACACATTTACCATATTAACGACTCGTGTTTCCAAGCAACTTGAGTGGCTTCATGGTGAGCATACATTTTTCAACAAGGAACTCTTGATTTCTGCTCTGGAGTGTCTTGGATATTTCTCTCTCTCATTGATGTATTGAGTATCTTTTGATGGGTCAGCAGCTGTCTGCTCAATCCTTGCATTATTCAAAGCAGCATTTGTTGTTGGTATGTATCTGCACATATGGCTTCTATGGTATTTGTTGCTGGTATGTATCTGCACATGTAGCTTGTATAGACAAGGTTGTACTCTGATACTTTCATACATTGGAGTGAAATTTGTGTTAAATCCTGGCCTAAACTGCATCATTTTTCTGGTGTAGACAGGATGCCAGTGGTATTAGGCAGCCAGGATTTGATTCATGCATGGCTCAATGATGACCTTTCGGAATCTGCACTTCATAAGCTTACACAGCCTTATGAGGGCTCTGATATGGTAAATAAGATGTACTTATCTCTATAAATCATAGGTGATATGATACGCTATACTCTTCTGACATCAATTGCATTTGCAATCATAACTACTGTATTGATGACAGGCTAGTTCTTAGATCTGGTCCCTTTTGCATTCACAATTTGCACTTTGGAATTCTATAAAAAACTCTTTCAATACTTGCCTCATGATCGACTTTTGTGGTTGCTTTTTACCATCCACTCAGGCAACTGTTCCAAATGGTGTGCAGACTCTAACAAGTGAGTTGTGGAGTGAACTTTCAGGTTTGGTACCCAGTCACTCCAGCAATGGGCAGACCAGCATTCAATGGGCCAGAGTGTGTTGAGGAGGCAAGAATTTCTTTGTTCTTGACAGATGGGTTTGTCACTTGCACATGGGCACAGCATGGTTTCACTGGTTTTTCTGTTCTCTTTTGTTGGAAATTTAATGGGGTGTGTGTGAAGGCTACATCTTCATAATGGCTTATCTGGATTTGGAGGTTTGGGTGTGCAGATTAAGCCCAAAGCTGCAATTGATGGTGCTTTAGCTCAGCTCTTTGGCAAACAGAAGGCTCGTGATGTTAAGACTCTGGCAATTGGCAGCTCCCTGAAGGATGAAGAGATCTTAAATGAAGAAGAGCAGAAGGCTCTTCTTGCAGGTGTGGAACCTGACCATGACAGGTCCAAGGTTTCTCAAGGGGAAGAAGTGAGTGAGCTGGATTTGCCACAGCCCCAGAAGACAGAAGTCAAGAATGAATCATACCAACACAATCAGGAGGGTGGAGGTTTAGGAAGCTCCCAAGACAACGGTAAGCAAATAAGTACACCACAGGGACAGTCAGATCAAGAAGGCTATGTCACACAAAACGAAGGATTGCTGCCAATAGATGAAAAAGTAGGTCGTAGTTCTGCTCTTGAACCTCCACATGTGAATCCCAACATTTTGACACATCCCACAAAACCCATGAGCAGGAAAGTGGCTGTTGAGGTCAAGGATGTTAAGGATGCGAAGAAGAGGCGGACCATTGGCACCTCTAAGGGCAGCACAACAAACAACAATGCACCTACAGGAGGAGCCAAAGAGAAGCAAAGCAACTTATTTTCATTTTTTGCGAAGCAGTAGAAATGCATGTGGGCATAGTTGGGCTTAGTTACAATTGCAGTGTAAAATAGTCAATTTTTTGAGGTTGTATATGCAAAGAGATGCATATAGCTTTCCTATACCATCTGTACAGCTGCCACTCATTTTCAATCTTGTGTGTTCATTTCAATCTTGTGTTTTCAGACACTCATGTGTCATAATATGAAAATTCCTGTTTGCAAATTTGTCAAAGGGATTCATTAACCTGTAATCATGGTTTTGTGGCACACCACAGTGCCAGAGCCAAGAGCACATGACAGAATACAGAGCTCTAAAGGCCTGTAGTTTATTGAGTACAGTACCTAAGCGAAGAAGCAATCAAAACTCTAGTGCTTTTCTCCTTGTTGTGCACAGCAGGAGGTAAATCACAATGGGCAGGTGTGTGCAGGATCCAAGTACTGACAGAGGACTTCCATTTCTCAGGTTGGTCATGATGAACATTGGCCATGTACCTTGGATTTTTGCAATTGTTCAGTCTCCAGAAACATCCATGTAATTGTAATGGAGGTTCCTGTTCGAGTGGGTTCTCCTAAGGTACTGCTAAACTTCTGCTTTTTACAAACTGTTATTGTAGTCCTACTGGTCCAGGAGCTCCACTACTGGTAAGAAACTGTTTCTCTCCAACCAGAAGTTTCACCAGCAGAGACTTACTGACTGACTCTCCTTGCTATTCAACTCTGATTTGCAAGCTCAAAGTAGTTCTCTTTAGATAGTGCCTTGAGGCCCAGAAGTTGGGCATCAAGTTCAATGGAATATTGATGTAGAGTGCCAAAGATGTCATCTAGAGCAGTGTATATTTGTATCTGCTTCAATTCTTCCCCAAGAATTTCCTCTGCTCGCAAGCAAGATCTGTTCAAAACCACTAGTCTTCACAAAGCTTCCTCAGCATTCAGCACACCCATCTCCTAATTTGCTCTAATAATCACAGCATAGGGCATTGCCAAAGAGTAAACCAGTCAAGCTGCTGAGGATGCTTGTCAGCTTAATATTCTAACATCCCCACTCAAGGGATGAAGATGAACTATGCCATCAGGTGCTCACCCAAAATTTTCCACTGGTTGAAGCAGGGGACTTCAAGGTTGCCATCTTATGAATCTCAATGCCTTCCTATACATTGGAAACCTTTACATAAGCCAAGCCAAACAGCAAAAAGCAATAGACACACGATGAGATCAAAAATCAGTATAACTTTCACAGTGTGCCACCACATGTAGGAGGCCATCTGACGTCCCTCCATTCGTCTCCTTGGACTCCTTGACATGTGGATATCTTCATATGTTGGAGTGGTCCCACCACCCATCGTTTGAAGCTTCTGGCCTTTGTCCAATGCTTTTCCACTGTTTGTCATCATTATCTCTTTGACTTCAATAACCTGCAGAACAAAATTTCACCCACCTAGCTCTCAAGAAAATATAACCCTAATACATCTCTACATCTGTGAAGAAGCTCAGAATTTTTTTGTCCACCCAGGGAAGAAACCTTTTTGGAGATGGATCTGATCTGCTCAGATCTGCTCAGTCTTTTGCATATCACTGAAATATCCAGTCAAAGGAAAACACTCACCTGTTGTTGGACCCGTTTACCGTTTGCCTTCCATGTCAAAGACTCCAGGAGATGATTCCCCTTCTTTTCGGAATGCACGTGATGTTCTGGCAGGAGACATCTGTGGTCTTCTGAGTCGTCACCAGCATCAGCTCCACTCTCTGCACTCTGTCTGGCAAGCATCTGCTCACACATATGGTCCAATTCCTTTTGGGGGATACCAACCAAGGGTTTCACAAGATGCCGGTAAACCACCATAAAATCATCATTCAAACAGTAAGCCTCAAGAGCCACACCATCCAAAGCCCAGCCTTGAGACATGAGCAAGAGCTTGAACTCATCCCGAACCTTCTCCAGAAAACCGAAAGCTTTTTGCTTGCCCAGTGCTTGATCAACAATTGCACAGTAAGTGAATGCACCATCCATTAAGCAATTGAACATCCGTCCATTTGTGGTGTATGTGAATCTACTATGCAAGGATGGCACTTTGCCTAAGCATTCGATTGCCACCATAGCTAGATCATCTCCTGGCCCACTATGCTCCGCCAAGATTGTTGTCCCCTTTGATACTGATGCATAGTACACTAAATTGGATACTGAACCCATCCAAAAAACCCTTGCTCAACTAAACACTGCTTGCTTGATGTTTCACAATGAAGCTCCTCCAAACCCTTTTGCTTCAATTTCTCACCAAGACCCATTTTCTTTGGCAAGAAAAATTGCTTTACTTCTACTTCCTGATGCTTCCAATCCCCCTTGCCGAATCTGACCCATTCCTCACCAAAACCTTACTCCTGAATTCCAATCCTCCCAATGGAGAAAACTCATTCACCTGGAATAAATACCCATAATTTTTGTGGACTTTTTCATCAAACCATGTTTTTGCATTTCCTGCAACATTTCCCCCCAAAACAAAGCAAAACACACACACATACACACAATCATCACATCACACCCAAATTTTGAAGCCCGTTTGCTGTACTAGTTTATAACTGAAAAGAAACACCAAGATGCTTACACCATGTTAGCATGAAATCTCACCAGCAAAGAAAGAAGACCCAAATCCAATGAAAGCCCGCTGTTTCTTGATCCTGGATGTTGGTGATTTCACAATCTGAAGCTTACCTGAAGCTTTTTCTCCAAACACACGCACTTACACACAAAAAGTTGCATTCAGAACAAAATGTGTTAAGGAATCAAATAGAAATATATATATATACATATGCGTGCATATCCACAACTTGGGTGTGGATGGATTGTATGAGAGAATATTGGTGGGGGAGGAAAAAATAGCACCAAAAAAAAAAAGCTTGCAGGTAATAGGGAGAGGAGAGAGGTGAGAGACTCAACAACATGAGAGCGCCAATTTGGGTTTTCTCTCTGGATGTGGATAACAATAGACGACAACTGACGAGGATAGGTTGATGATCTTGTCTTAAGAGGAAGGATTTTGCTTTTTTTCTACTGAAAAAAACAGTGTCTTGAAAGACTTTTCATCCTCCTCCTCCTCCTCCTCCTCCTACTCCCTTTCATAGGCATCATCATCATCATCATCATCTTTTTGGAGCTTAGTTCATCATCATTTTTGGAGTTTACTTGGAGAAAACATCTGACAATAGCCTTGATCAAGCAGCTGTCTCTCTTAATTAAAATTAGCAAATTGTTAATCCAGGGACACCCATTTGTGGACAAAACTGAAAAACCAATACTTAATTCAGAACACATGTTATAGCTTGTATCCTGTATAGGTATACCAAGATTGGCAGGTTCTAGGTTTTGAAGCGTTTTAGGGTTTAGGGTTTAAACTTCTCTAATTTGAACGTCTGGGTATTTGTTCCTAATTCTTCCTGATTTTTGAAATTGGATGGAACCAGAGTTCTGGGTGATTATTTTTAGTTTCATCTAAAGCTCCAATCAGGTTCTGAGATTAAACCCTAAACCCTAAACCCCAATTTGACCCTTTGGGTATGTTCCAAAGTCTTCCTGATATTTGGAATTGGATGGAACCAGAGTTCTAGGTAGTTTATTTTTAATTTCATCTAAAGCTCAAATCAGGTGAAAGGAGGACAACATTTGCCAAAGCATATGGGACAAGAGTGAGCTATGATTGGTGTGATTTGCACAACAAACTCCCAAACCTTGGCATGCCATTCTTGTGCAATTGGTTTGCTTGAGTGGACCAAAAATATTGTTCAAACAATTTATTTTTTGGTTTGAAATGTAATGAATATGTGAAATACTAGCAACTATAAGAAAACTAGGAAATCAAAATGAAAATCTTAAGCAAACCAAGAAGGTTAAGGGCATACCATTGAATTTTCTTCAATTTTAATTAAAGTGGGGTTGTGAATATATTTGTGGGGTTGAAATATTTGTTAACATGTATTAGGCTTCATGTTTGGAAGTGAAAATTTTGAAAAAATTTCATCCAATTGAGATCAACTAGTATTATTTAATAAAATGATAATAATTGCATCTTGTAAACACTTTATTGGTTGATTTACATACAACAAGGAACCCTTAAAGTGTTAAGAATGCAATGATGTCATTTTTTTTGTTCACCTAGCAAAATATTTTAATTTTTATATGCATTGGAGGTTGCACCTCTCATTGTATTTGCTACAATATATATTAGTATTTTTATTGGATTTAGGTGTACAATAGTTGTACCAATATAGTTCATCAATGGTCAATCACATAAGAAATAGTCGTGATTTTGGTCAAATTCAATATTTCAAAATTCCAAAATACATGTCAATTTTTGGCCTGCTCAAGCAAACCAACACCCAAAAAACTCATTCCATATAGATTACACTATGAAAAGCCCCTTTATGATGGAGTGTAGTAGCCTTCATATGTGAAAAGTGTGATGAAGCTACTCAAAATTCACTATCACATCAAGCATTTCTTGTTGCAAGAGTTTCCCAATTCCTAAGTGGAAACTACTTAGACTTCTTGCATAATTGTATGAAACATTGATTTGATCCCAAATTCAAAAACAAGTTTGCAATAGTGTCCATGGATTGTTGCCCAAGATAAATGCCAACTCCGCTTTGTTTTTGCTTGACAAGAGTTCAACTAGGAACAAAAAGGTATTTGGAGATTCAAAACCCTTGGCACTAATGCATAGAATATTCATTTAGATAACAAATGTAAAAAAACAATTTAAAATTTATTTAGACTAAACCCTCCACCACGCTTCTTGACACAACAATTTGATGATGAAACCTTTGTATGAGATACCACGTCCAAAGATATTCCATAGTAATCCTTTAATTTTTCAAATGATTACCCTCAAATATACCCAAACAAAAATGCAATAGTATAATCTCTACAATAAGATGATTAATTATGGTAATTCAACTTGCTAGGGATAGTTCAAATCTAATTATAAAATTACACCAAAAGGTGAATTTTTTTCAATTTGTGAAATAAAAATTTGTCTACATCAAAACCTCCATACTCATTCCAAAAGAGGTTAAACAATTATACTTTTTTAGCCCATTACTAATGAAACTCTTCCAATTACCACACAAACTTGACCAAACCTTGACCATATTAATAAGCAAGAGACTTTTGTGAGTTAATTAAAAGTCAAAGGAAAGGAAATGAAACGCAATCACATGTTTTGAAAAATAATAATTTGAGGAAAATCATGTCCTATTTAGATTATTTCACCCGGTCTAAGGTTTGGTCAAGAACTAATATGTTATGGAAAATGTATATTGCAAGTAGAAAACATATTAATCCTTATCAATGATCTAATATTCTAAAATGGGTTAAAAGTTTTTTTGAAAAGCTTTTAAATATATTTGTTACACAACATTGAATAACATAATTATTTCCAATATTTTTGGTGAAAGCATAGAAGGATCCATCAGTGCCAAGGTTGCAGTCCTTTCTAAGGATTGCATTTTACACATGGTTGTCATGCATTAGTTTTTTAAATACCAAAATTGCATTCAAATTAAATTTTTGGACTAGATATAGATATTGAGTCCAAATATGACTCATACTATGATTAAAGAAATCAAACTTTTTGCATAAAGTCCTACTTTATAATCAAATGTATAACTTTTTAAAAAACATTATTAAAAAAATCAATTATTTTAATCATTAAGGATTATTCCAATTAGAATCCAATACATGCACCTAAAATGATCAACATATGTGACCCTATTTATGAAATATATTAAAGCCCATAATAAAGTTGTTTGAACATTTAGTGGATGTTTGAGTAACAAAAACAAAATCATATTTTAAAACCTTGAAAAGACACGTGTCCACATAATACTTAAAACATACAAAAGGACTTTTGAAATTTCATGAATTTACATCAACTTTTTGCGGTTGGAACTTTGCAAACAATAGCATATTGTTTTGTTCCCATGGCATTATTTCAAAGATACTAAAATACAATTTTAAGGATTGTCCAAACCTTGTGTGACTTTTTTTTTTGGTTTTCACCCATTTGTTAACTCTTCTTTTTCACCACATTTACGTATGAAGGTGATAAATATTGTATTTACATCTATGAAAAGTGACTAATGCTAAGAGTTACATGTGTGATCATCAATTAGTATTCATGGCCAATAAAAAACCAAAAATGCTTGTAGATTTTATAATGACTTTCTTAATTCTTAAGCATTTACCTACTTAACTAGGGCCATGACCAAGAGAATAAATGGAAGCTAGAAAATTGGTTTGGAGCTTGGTACAAGTCATGATAGAAAGAACTCAATACCTCCTCCAAATTGTATTGCTTGGAATTAGGTGGTTTTTTAGAATTCACAAGCCAAATTGATCCATGACTTTTTAGGTCTTTCTCTAACAACATGAAAAAACTCCTTTAAACACCAATATGTCATGGCCTTCCAATGTATTGATCGCCTTGATATGTTGACCATCAACCTTAATGTCTTTAAGTTGTTACAAGTTGAACTTAAGCTTGTTGACTACTTCTTGACATCAAGAATCTTGTGGAAAGGATTGAAGTTGAAGTTGGGTGAGCCCAAGGTTGTGATGTGAGGCTCAACTTCCTATCTCTAATATTTTGTAACCCACTACTTGTAAAGCTTGTAGAAATTCCAATAGAACTTAGCAATGTGTTTTAACTTGGCAAAAACCTCATGTAGCACACCATGGCCATGGTGCACTCCTTGTCAAAAGCATTAAAGACCAAAAAATAGGTTAACATGCATCAATAGCACCAAGAAAAATGTCATGAAAGATTTGGCTCAATTTGAAATGGAAAAAGAAGGTGTTAGGAATATTGGGGACCATTAAAAAATGCCAACAATTAGGGAGCACATTGAGGACCATGTAGGTAGCACACCAAAATGTTGGGGACCATGTTGGGAGCATTAGCCAAAAGGTAAATCCAAACCAATAATGGTTTTTAAAATAATATAAAAATGAAAAATAATTTGTATGAAATAGGGACATTATGGGACATCTTTTAGCAACTTTATTTTATTGCCAAGACTTTTGGCTTTGTCAAGTTACAACTTATGTTCTTGAAGGAGAAGGACATCCATTAATGTGAAAATGGATTGAAATTATTTAATCAATTTTAATATTTTAAGGTCCTCGTTGATACCTTAAATATTTAACATTAAAAGGCTCAAATTCATAGAAAAAGTTTTGAGTAGTTGAGCGATAGGTTTGTGTTGTCCTTTGTGCAAGAAGTGTTGGAGATTTTATAAGTGGAACTCAAGAGGTTGTAAAAGGAATGGTAAATTGTATTGTTATGTGTTACATCCTCTACATGCACACTATGTTTATTCTAGGCCTCAATTTTGAAGCATGTCACACTTGGATCCTTCATTGGAGGTTGAAATTATAATTAGACCTTTTATTTTATTTTCATTCATAAATGAATTGTAACTATTGGTGGATGAATACCACATTTTAAAATTAAGTTCATGATATTAATAAAACATATTTTGTATTAAAATTTTACTAAACAAAAATGCATTGGAAAATTCTAACAATTTATTTGTTAAGGTGAATAAGGATTCAAGTTCAAATTTGTTCCTTTAGTGGATATGATTTCTTCAGTTCTAAAATTTAAATTAACTATGGATCTATACAAAGATTATGCATATTCAAAATCTAAATTATCACAATTTTTCAGATTCACATGAAAGCATACAGATTCCGAAATTGTAAGTTGTAAAGGAGTTGAAATCAAGTTAGATTGAAAGAACCATGCCCATTGTAGTGCAAATTGCCTACCCCAACCATATCCCAAACCCCACCCCAATTACCCCACACAAAAACCCCACCTCTATAATAGAGATATCCATAAAGTCACATCATGTTTTATGTTGGATTTCATGTTGACTTTTTCATTTCACCCTAATTTTGCATTTTTCCTTGAAGTCCAACAAATAAAGACCCAAACTCAAAATAATGCATGAGCATATGAACATTTTTTATAAACTACAACTACACCTAGTCTACCTACCTACCTACCTTCTTGCCTAAGGGATCTACTTACTTACGTATTTAATAGCTAGGGGTTCACCTACCTACCTAGGGGATCTACTTACCCACCTACCTTCTTGCCTAGGGGATCTACCTACCTATATACCTAAGGGGTTCCCTACCTACCTAGGGGGTCTACCTATTCACCTACCTATTTGGGGTTTTCCTACCTTCTTAATTAGTGAATCTACATACTTATTTTCCTACCCTCCTATTTAGGTGGTCTACTTATCTAGGCTCTACCTACTTACCAACCTACTTGCCTACCTAGGCTACTTACCTTCCTCCCTAGGCCCCCATCTTACCTACCAACATACTTGCCTACCTAGGCTACCTACCTTCTTTTCTAGGCCCCCATCCTACCTACCAACATGTGTGCCTACTCCCCATCTGACCTAAACACACTTGCCTACCTAGGCTACTTACCTTTTTACCTAGGCCACATAGGGTACCTACTTATTTAAGGTGCCTAGTTACCTATCTAAGCTAGTTAATTAATCACTTACGTAGGTCACCTCATACCCACCTACATTACTTATTTATTTAGGCTACTTACTTAGGAAAATAACCTAGAAATGTCTTTTCTATCTATGATGAAAACATAGGATAGGGGACCAAACTAGTTTGATACCAAAATTAAGTGTTATTTTTAGTTTGATCCCCTATATTTTCATATTTAAAAAGGATAGTCATAATTTAAAGTCCTATAATGTAAACCCCTTATTTATGTTATTTTAATGATATCTTTAGTATCTTGCCATGATATGATGCATGTTCATATTTGGGATCCCATAAATAGTTATCACTAGATATGCATATTGCAAGGTCACACTCGAAGTGAATATATACATATTCACAAGGATATACATTGGATCTAGCTTTGGCAAAAACCTGCAATGTTGGATATGGGAAAACAACCAAAATCAAATATGTATTTTTGAATATATGATGATTATGCATATTGATAATTGGCACTCAATAATATATGTAGCCAACATTAGTTGTAACCCTTTAAGGTTGCATTCTTATTGCACTACTAGCATTTGAGGTTGATCAATTGGACTAGTTGCTTGAAAGGCTTGTGAAGATTTTCAATTCTCATGTTGAGATTTTTCTAATATAGTTGTTTGTTGAAAGGAATTTGTAATGTGTTCATTTTTAAGTTTCAACTTCATCTTTAGATAATTCTAATGTCTTTTTAAATTAGCTTGTTTCAATGCATAGGGTTCAATTAATGTTCCATTCAAACACCTTACATGGTTTTTGTGCAAGGTTTGATTAATGTTTTGCAAAAACATAAATAAACACAATAAAAAATAACACTATTGTAAATGCAATGAAGTAGGTTCATGGTAGGCATTTGTTCCTATTTATTTCATAATGTGGATTCAAACTAATGTTGTGTGATTCTTTGATTTTTCAATGATTTCAAGTAGTTATCTTTTCAAGTTTTACATAATTGGTCAATTCTAGTTCTTTGATATTTTAGATTTTTATACAACCAATTGATTATGGTTCTTCAAAAAAAAATTGTTTCTTAAAAACCAATCAATTTTAGGGGTTTGGGATCTTTAAATGGCAATTTTATTAGTTAATTTTTTGAGAAAAAATGAATAATTACTTGAATTGATTCTCAAGCAAATCCTTTAATCTAGCTACATTTCATTGGTTATTATGGTAATTCAGATAAACTTGGCTAGTTACATGAATTGGTTTTGAAGCAAAACCCATGATTGGCTATATTTTTAAAATTATTAAATCAACCAAGATTGATCATTTGAATTGTTAACAAAAATGGGTATTTTAATTTTCCTTCAATGAAGGCATTACAAAGCCCTATGAAATGAACCATGTTTCGAGTTTCAATGAAGCTAGTAAGTCAATGAATTTTCTTTCAATAAAAACATGCACAACTTACACTATAGAGCCTTTTGAAAGTAGTCGTGTTTCAAGAGTTAATGGAGCCATAAAAAAACAACTCAATGAATTTTCATTGAATGAAGGTACTTCCAAATTACACCATTGATGCCCCTTAAAGGTGGTTGCATACTACAATGGACCATTATGGAAGTCACAATGACAATTTTTCTTGGATTTGAAAAATGTTCTTACATACAATTCTTAACTTTTGTTGAATATAACAAAAAGGGACTCACTTATGTGAAACTAACACATGATGTATAAAAACATTATTAAAAAAACACATTAAAATCATGAATGTTCAATTAGTAATGGACTTTACAATCTTGGTGAACTAGAGTGTCACAAACTACAAAATCTTGGATATGGATTTTTATTTCACAATGTGTTTATGCAATGTATGTGAAACTTTGGGATATAAAATATTTGAAGTTTAGGACATTAAAGGTTCATTTAGTGAATGAAACATTGTTTTAAATTTTGTGTTCCATAACATTAAATATGCAACCCTTGAAATATTTTGCAAAGCTCATAAAAGCACATAAAATGTTGATTTTCTTGATTTTGGTTTAAGGAAGACCTTTTAAATGGTTTTTAACATGGTGGCCCCAAAACAAAATTGGAAAATCTGAATTTTTGGAATGAAAGTTACATGGTCAATTTTAAGCCAATTTTGAATACACTAGAAGTGAACTTTCAAAAGGGACTTTGAGTTGCTAGTTTTGGTCCACTTTAATATGCTTTCACCCTTAAATCATCCATGTTTTAAGTTTCAATGAAGCTAGAAAGAAGGAAAAAAAAACCTTAATTCAAGTATAAAATAATCCATGAAGTTGGACATAATCCATGAAGGTTCAATGTTCCACAATATTTAGAAATGAGCAATATCAACAAATTCAAATTTGTGCCCATTTGGTGGAGGGAGGGACATCTATAATTTTTTATAAAAAAGGAACATAAAAAAGGAAAATAAAAAAAATTTAAAAATTCTTCTCACTCAACCTCATTTTGAAACTTTGTATCAATCTCTTCCATCAACTTTAATTTTACTTCCATGCACTTGCAAGGTTAGAAGGTATGGAATATGCAACCCTTGGATCGTAAGGCCAATTTTTGTTCATGAATATTAGTTGGTCAAGGAGGTCAATTTGTAGTAACATCTTCAAAATGTAATGAAGACTGCAACAATTGAAAAGATCTTCTCTATTTTGATAAAGTTCATCAGAATCCTAGAAACTCGTGGCACCATCAAAGCCATAGCTAGAAACTAACTTGTGTTCCTTTGTGCATTTGTACATATTTGCATTGTGATATTGTCGCAATGCATCAAACTCCCATACCGTAAGTTGGGCTAAAACTTTTGCAGTAATTTTCATGGTTTGAAATAAATCCTCACATTTAAGCTCAAAGTTCTACACATAAACCTCCTCATCACAAATAAAGGGATTCAACATTTTATAACACTTAATCAACAAGGGCAACAACAACTATTCATCGTATTGAACAACTAATGTAGATGTATTTTCATGACCTAAGTACTTGGACACCAATCACAAATTCTTGAACATTAGATCCAACATGAATGTCAACATTTTTTTTTCCCTATCAAACCCATGCAAAAAGGAAAAGAAAGGTTGAACCACCTTTAGCATTTGGCATTTCATGTGGAGCACAAGTTCTACCAACTTTGCATTAAAAATAATTGCTTATAGATTAGCCATGTTGTCAAGGAAAATCACATTAGCAACCTCATTATGAAACTCACAAGTCTTTGTGATAACAAACTATAAAGCATCCCCAAACAACCAATGCTCGTGACTCTAATTCAAAACACAACTAGTCATAATTGGTGATAGTACTTTCATCATACTTTCACAAGTAGCCCAAGTTTTTGGCGATGAAACACGATTATATTGTAGTGCCACCAATTAGATCGATTATAACATAATGCAATTGCACTTCAATAAATCAATGCATCCTGGAACAATAAAACCACTCAACAATAACAAATAACAAGTTAAATTTCAATGGAGACACATGCAAAATTTTGGATCCAAAACTAGTTGTCTAAATTTAATCATGCTAAAAATTCACCTTACAAAAAAAGCTCAACTTTGGAAAAACATTAGCTAATGATTTCCACCAAGATTTCAAAAAGTTGTAAATGTTTGAAAAGCTTGCATCTCATACCCAAATTATTACCAAACACTACATCGTAAGGCCTAAAAGCAATTTTCAAAAGTTGCAAACTTGTCAAGAGCTTAAGGATCACATATTTGAAATGTTAAAAACTACATCGTAAGGCTTAAAAGCAATCTCCAAGCAAGGCATGCATTTTAAGAATTGCAATCACATACCCCCATATTGCGAAACATTAAACCCTAGGTTGTAATTTCCAAAAGTTTCAAACATTTCAAGAGTTTAGATCGCATGCCCAAATTACTAAACGTTAAATGGAATTTCCAAAAGTTGCAAACTTTTCAAGAGCTTGGATCTCACATACTTAGATTGCCAAACACCCACCCCTAATGCCTACATGGGATTTCCAAAGGGTTGCATACCACACCATAGACTTCAATTAGACATGGAAAAAAATCATGGATGGATGGATGACTCAATAATGAAAAGATATCACCCTTTGAAAAAAAAAAAACTACTATGAAAAAATCAGCCATGGTCAAGGTGGAGATCGATATTAATATTCCCATGATTATTGTTAATGTTTTTGGTGTTCAACATGTGGATGTGACCCTCACACAACCTAGGTATGAACATCACCTCATAGAGTTCATTACACAACCTTGCAAGATTGTTTTAAGGATGCCAATGTCATAGTTAAAGAGATTGACGACATGTTGGTAGTAGGAGGCATGGCATGTTGTTAGAAGGAGTGTTATTCCAAGGTCATGCACAACAATTTTCAAACTTTGAGCAAGTTGTGTTTCATGCAAATACCTTGGCAACGAAAGATAACCTAACCTTGCGTAGACTACCTACCTCCCTACATACCCACCTACTTAATATACCAACCTACCTACATACCTACATATGTGGGCTATTGACCTACCCATGCTACCTACTATTTCATTACCAACCTACCTTCTCACCTAGGCTACATAAACACCTACATAGGTTGGTCTTCACACTAGGTGATAAACATGGATAGGTGATAAACCCTAAACTCACCATAGGTGTTTGACCTTGAGTTTGGTTTAACATTTGGTTTCATCTTGGTAACCAATAGTACAGGTAATAGGTCTCATATACAGGTAGATAGGTAGGAAAATAGGTAACCACTAGCTAAATACTAGGTAAGTAGATGGTTTATGGTTTATGCATAGGTAAGGGCTATTTTCACTACATACCTACTAACACCTCCTACTGTTAGTAAGTAGGTAGTAAAAAAAAGCAACTGTGCTAACCACCATGGTTAGCTAGCTAGGGACCTGGAACCCAACACAAAACTGTTTCCTGACCACTTACCATCCATCCTTCACGGTGCAAATTAGCTTCCAAATTGGTAAATGCAAAGATCATGTTGATGGTCTGAAGGATGCACTATGGTGGGTTAACCTTGGATGTGGGATTTGCGTTATAGAGTTTTATTTCTGCTGTACACAAATATAGCCAGGTGATCTTCATGAGTTGCATTCTTGACTTCCAAGCAAAAGCTTGAGAAAAACACAGCGGGATCTGAAGATTGAGCGTCTTGCATGGGATCTGTTGATGTGCTTCTATAACCTCCTGTTGCATTCAATATCTGGGACTGGGGGCAAAACATAAACTTTTACACTTTTCTGTGCAGATAAAGCAGTCCACTTCTGCATGTTCTGTTGTCTGAGTTTACCAAACAACCTCATGTCATGTATGCTGAAAGCATTTGTTTGGATGTTGTGAGAGTCAAAAACAAGATATTCAGGCTTGGTATGGAACCAGGTCCAGTACAATAGACACAGTTGCTGGCCAAGCTCATACAGATTTGAAATGCAAGACTTTGACAGGATGAGCACTGCCATCCATGTGGGGTGTTTGCTCCTCTATCTTCTCAAGCTCAAATCTCTGCCAAACAACCATTGCTGCAATAAGTTAACTATCACTGGCTGTACCCATAAGCAGCTTCATATTAAAATATATGTTCTGCCATGATAAACACAACCCACAAAAATTCCAACCTCCATGATTTACAGCTACATTTCAGTCAAGCATAGCTCATCTTCTTTGCCTTTCACTATGAGTTACCTGCAATGAATTCAGGTTAAGCTTCTGCTGCTCTATAGATATATGTGTTACTGTTATTCAGTTCAGAAAGATGCCCAGAGGTATCACCTGCACACTTGATGATTCCAGAAAAATTTGTAGGAATTTCTCTCGATTCCTTGGATTTCTCTCTACTGGATCAGCCAGTATCAATTTTGCCCCTGGACTGTCACACATATAACAAACACGGTGGCATATTAATTTCATAAGTTTAAAGAGATCTGAAACAGAAGTGTATATCTTAGCCAATCAATTGTTCCTCTTTCCTTAACAAGTGCTGTGCTGAAGCATTTACTGTACTATCAAGGTATCCAATGTGAGTCACCTCCCTCCACTTGCTTGCATCAATAGCTAATACTCTGCTAACTATCTGTAAGCAACCTATGTCACCAAGACCACAAGTTGCACATATTAGAAGATGAGACTTTAACAGAGGTGGAAAGAGCAGCATACTGAGTGCACAATAGCCTGGGAACAAGGTCTGCAATAAGTGGAACTGCAAGCTTCTCATACAGCACATCACACGCTAACACCTGTAGAAACAAAACTGTCAGGCAAACAATTGCAATGTGTGAAGTTGTACATGAAAAAGAAAACGTTAGGTATTAGGGTGTGATTGTCTGTTGGGTCTCTGTAACATGAGAAGGTAGAAATTCAACTTTCAACTACTTAATGTCTTGGGGTTAGCCAAGAAACAAATTGCCCCAAAAAAGTACCAGATAAAATCACAATACATGAGATAAGAGTGACATAAATGGTATCAGTCAAACATCACAACCAGGAATACAGTACAAAAGATGAGAATTGCTCACCACATCAAAATTGTGACCATGAGCTTTTTTATCTGTCCAGTCCAGGAGCTCTGCTTTTACTATTCTTGTCGTCAAGCTCCCTTGTCCAAAAAGATTTCCTGCATCTGACTGCTCCAACCTCTTTGAAAATGAAGGAAGAGCCTTGATCACATCTTTAAAGCAACCTCTGGGATCCAATACAGCACTCTCTGATGGGGTGGGTTGTAAAACCAGTGGCAAGTTTGTTGCAACTTCTGGAATATTAGCATGAACCGTAAGAAGTGCACACACTAGGGCTTGCACTTCCCTGTCATACAGAACCACCTGGGAATTCCATGACCAGAAGTAAGAGGCCATCCCTGTTGGTGGATTGCTTAGTGACAGGCAGAAGTAGACAAGAAATGACCAACCATATAAAGCAAAGTGACTAAGAATAGTCATCAAATCCCAAACTTTTGTAGATATGCCCTATAATCACAAAGGAAATGCAGCCCACCTCTCACCTCACTTGCCCCAGCCAAAATAGCTGCAAGCCCTGCAAGACCTGCCCAAAACTCCTTCCAACTTTTATCACATATCTGAATGCTTAACTAAACATCTCAACTAGTGTCATATTTCTTAAGCAGCTAGAAATCAAATATCACATAATCACAATGGCACTTGTATTATGTGTACAAGAAATGGAGAAGGTGAGGACAATCAGGACACCAGAACAACAAGATCATCAGCATGATAAAAAGACTAACCCCAACAAGATGAAACCGATATACAGGATAGAATCAACCCCTAGTGCTCCCACCACGGAGTTCAAAAGAGACTTTACCAAGGCCAGCCCCGAGGTCACACACACGAAGGCTTCTGACATGTTCTGGATGTGCTAGAATCTGCAAACAGAGAAGATGATCAGCAGCTTGAGAAAATTTACTCAGGCAATCCGTCTCATGGTATGCATCTTGTGAGCACAACAATGGACGAAAAAAGCAGATTAGAAAAGGAAGCAGCCACCCATATACAATTACCCATTGAACTCTTTAGCTTGTTGCAAAAGGTAATGAACAGGGAAACATAGAGTTGCATGGCATACTTCCTCTGCAAGGGCAATTGCTGAAGGCCAAATACGGCACCAATATGGGTCTCTGTCAAGCCTCCCTGCACAGAGCTTAGGCAACAGCATTCCGGCAATGTGACTTGTCAGGCCAAGGGTCCAGCACATATATAAATACCAATACAAAGAAGACAAGGACTTGATGGTTCTGATTTCCCACACATCTGTCCACAGCCTTCTAACAAAAGAGGGGGTGGGGGGGGGGGCAAATTGTACCTTGTTCTATGTACATATCGATAACCTCGTCCACATCTTTCGGTTGGATCACTGTCAGTCGCCTCCCGTTGATGAGAAACTGCATGCATAGAAATGCACCACCACGCACGGCTCTAAAACAACAACGAACAAGAAAGTTCTATTCCCTAGGTCCTAAACCCTAAACCCTAAACCAAAGGCGGCAACAGAGGAAAGACAGAGAGACCGAAACAGGCCAAGAAAAAAAGAAGAAAAGCATCTGGAATGTGGGGCTACTAGGATTACAGGGAGAAGGGCACTGAAAGTTTCTCCTCACTCACATGTTGTTCGGCAAGCTGAAAGGAAGGGAAAGACGCATCAATTGCCGCTGCTCCTGCGCTTCCTGACGTCGCAGGGCAGCAAGCCGTAACCACGGATTGAAAATTCAACTGCTGTGGGACATTGAAGCGCGGGGTGAGACGAAAAGGCGACGATAACACGAGCGCCATCGAAAAAAAACAGTTTCCCCGATCGCAGCAAGCGAGCGAGCGAGCGACTCGCTACCTGCGCGCGCGCACACAAGCAAACACGCACAAACAATTGCAACGACAACAGCTACGCAACAACCCCAAAGCAAAATTAGGGTTTACCTCACAAAAATTACAAAATTAGGGTTTATCTCACAAAAATCACGTACCCACCATAAATCAATCCTTACATAGAGTTTTACATATTACCACCCTAAAGGTGCATTCACACTTGGTGTTAGGGACTCTAGTGTTGAGTCCCCTAACATCATGCTAGTCATTTAAGACTTATACCTACTTACCATGAACATTTTATGTTAGGCTAACATTCTCTTAATATTAAGGTATCACCCATTTAACAATTGGGTGCCACCTAAGATGCCACCAAGCTTTTCATTTCACATTGACTTAACATCAAGTGTGAATGCACCATGACTAATCACTTTTTAAAAAAACAACCAAACCTCCATTTTTCATTTCCTATCGTCTTATTGAAATTAGCCATATCAACATTTTTGAGCTTTTTGATTTGCCAAATATGATCTAAACATCGCCTAGCAAATTGAATGGGTCATAAACCGTAGATGTTTTTTTTTCAACTTTTGGATAATATCAACCAAAGGCCATAAAACATCTTAGAAACAATCAAGTGTAATCCAACAACAATAAGACAAACTTGTGCCTAAGCAGGTAATTGAATGTTCACATTTCTCACCATGATTAGCACCCAAGTTTGAATTGTTAACTAGATGTTAAGATATGACATTTGTTCCATGTTAATTATAGTGAATGTTACAACTTTAGTTTTGGGCTTGTGATCAAGGATGGGGCAAAACAAAATGGCAATGGGTCATAAGCAAATTAAAGCACAAAAAAAGGTTTAAACACATTAGGGGAGTGAAAAGGAAACATTTCCAAAGCTCTTGAGACGAACTCCCACTTTGGGTATGTTGTGTAGTTCCAAACTTTTGGGATAAAAGTGCATGGGATAATCATGTTCAATTTTTTTTAATTTATAAGTTGGAAAGCTCTTAATGTTTAAATATCAAAAGTGAGCTTGCATTTCCCATTTGAGATGTGACCCAAGAGTTTTGGCCAAATTAAGGATCAAAAATCAAATTGACATTTAATTTCTAACCATTAAAACCTAAGAAACAAAGGCAAATGACCTATAATGAAAGTGTGCAACATGGTGTTCAAAAAATTTCATTAAGGAATACAATTTTGTAGCTGGAAGATTTTTAATCAAAGCTCATATGAGTAAATAATGAACCCACGAATTTTTTGGACTCAAAATTTTCAAAAATCCCAAGAAAAAAATCATTTCAATGTAGTCCCCACAAGAACATCCATAGTATATTATAGGGAAGAGGGTGATGGCCTCCTCCCAAGTTTTGGTTGTGTGAATGTAATGAGTCCAAAACAAGTCCATGACCCAAAGTTGGTCCATTTACATTAACCACGTACATTGTTTGATTTGTGCTATTGAATTGCTTATGAAATGTTCATGAACTTGTTAATGGAAAGCAAGGTAAATTCATTGTTTTGTGTCAAAAGAAATTACAAGTAGCCATAAACAAAAATTGATGTACTTTATTGTCCATCTTACTTGTGAAACTTGGAAATAATGAATGTTTGGGATCAAACATGCTCTTCAAAGCATTTGAAAACAAATTGCCTTTTCACAACATTTTTTTAATTTAAAAATATCATTGTTTTTTTTGTCCACTGATCTATAATGAGATCTCTAATTGATTATGGTACATCATCTAAATGGCCCATTCGCCTTGGGTTATTTAACAAACATTCTAAATTATATATAATTTAATTCACTTACCCATTGCCTTTTTAATGTTCCATTTGTCCACCTTCGATGTTTTAGCAACACTTAGATTATTATTAACAAATTGGTTAAATGTTAAAGTGCAGACCATGTCTTTAGCAACCCACAAGTTTGATTTTACAAAATCCCAATAAATATTTTGTTAAATTTGACTTAAAGTTGGTCAAAATATTTTAATTGCATTTGACTAAATCTAAGTCATTGAGGTAATAAATAATCATATTTATAACAAAAGGATGGTGATGAACTTTTTAAATGATTTTTATTATAGACCATAATCCAACTTTTCATCTATTTTATGGAAAACAATGTCAATTTCCTTGAAATCTTGACATTGTGTTCTAAGGTTGTTTTTTCATATCGTTGCATATGTCTAAAGGTTCCCCACAATATTCCCTAAAGAGTGGTAACCTCTTCTACTTGAACAATAATAATTGTTGTTTTCGAGTTTTACACCTCCTCACACATTTTCAAATATCATCTTGTTTTTTTGTGCATACCAAGATTCAAATTCAATAGCTTGTTTAATTTGTTCATATTTAGTTTTAACCCTTTGTCAACCCCTTGTTTCATTAAACAAAAATGCCATGACAACATTAGGCTAAAACCTTCAATCAAAATGTACAATGTTAAAATTCAACTAAAGTTCAATGGTCATGCTATCATGTTATTTAATCTCCTAATGAAGATTGCAGACTATGGTTTTGGAGGGCTCATAATATTGACCCAAGTTTCATAATTAAACACAAATGTAATTCCATTTGTATCATTATGATGACAAGTCCAATGGATGTGGGTGGTATTGTTCATATCAAATTGACCATTTTAGTTAGTCATCAAAGAGATTTAAGGTGAAAATGCACTAAGCCCATGAAAAATTATATCACAAATATAATATTTATGCAATTAATTTGTTCGGCAACATATGGACATCACATCTTGGATTTTTTTTGTTTATTTTAAGTATATTTTATTAAATTTATACTTAATATAATCAATTAAAAAAAATTCAACAAATATTGAAATTTTTTAACATTTGGAATATATTTTTAACAAAATAAAACATGTTAAGTGGAATTATTGGGTGAATTTTTTTTATCGTGCATGATATTGATCTAAGACCATACATAAATTTTAAGTTTGTGGATTAAATGTCTTTCAAAAATGCATTTTTTTTGCATTTTTAAACAATAAATGCATTAAAATTTTCATTAAAAAAACCAATACCATATCAAAAAAAGGGAGATTTAATAGATGGGTATTGCATTATTTTTTCAATTTTCTTTTGTTTGGTAATATTTCATGAATCACAAACATGAAACCCTATGGCCATACAAAAAATGTAAATTATATATTCTATATACATTGATTTTATCCAATCCTCATCATTTAACCATTGGATCAAGATTGATTTTGACTCAAAATGAACCTTTGAGTTCTAAAATTTTGTCATGCAAATTTTAAAGTTTTTTTCTTGTGTTTAAATAATCAAAAGATGTCATCAAAATTTCAACTCAATGTTATCATGATATTTATTATACATCATTTTTTTGGTTGAAAAATGGCTCATCCTTAGTGTGCTTTCAACCTTCAACCTTATACCAACCACATTAAGATCCCAACAAAAAAATAATATGAAGTTTAAACAACAACCATGAAAACCCCAAACCATAATGTCAAAAAGAAATCAACCATATAATCCACATTGAACATATGAACTATTGATCAAAAGAACTGCAACATTACCCAACACACAATATTTCTTCTTGCAAAATGTAGAAAATAATCCCAAACAATTATTTAAATAGGCCTAATCAAGGTTCTTAACAAATATATTGGTTGTTCTATTAATCAAAATGTTAGGATTGCAGCAACATAACATAATGAAAATTCCATTGACAAGATTCAAATCACAGACCCATTTTGTTATTAAAATTAAAACAACATGACATTTACCTTTTCAATTGCAATATCTACTAATTCTAACCATTTCCCTTGTGTTGACCTAATGTAATAAGAACTACAAAATGGGATCTTACAAAGGGTGCAAAATAATGTCAAAAATAATCTATTGTTTTGTCAAGGTTCTTAATGAAAACATTTGTTGTTACGTAATGCAAGAAAACCTAAAAAAAAATATTATTTAGTTAAGATTCTTAATGAAAAAAATAATTATTATAGCATGCATAAAAATATCCAAAACAAACTACCTATTTATTTTTCTATGTTTTTAATGAATAAACAAATTAATTATTACGAAATGTAGGAAAAAAATCCAAAAGAATTACCTAATTATTTTTCAAGGTTTTTAATGAAAAATTTTATTAGTTGTTGCATAATGCATTAAAAAGATCCAAAACAAGTATTTAAGTAGGCTTAATTAAGATTTTTAATGAGAATATTGGCTATTCCACTTTTCTAAATGTTTGGACTACAACCAAAAAAAAAATGAAAAACATAGGTCTTCCATGATGTGATTGGAACCAAGGAGGTCCATTTTTCTATTAAATTTGAAATAACATGACAAATGACCATTTTAATGGCATTGTTAGTTGATTATTGCCATCTCCTTTGAACTAACATTATGTTATAATAGCCACACCATGGGATCATGCAAAAGATGCAAAAGAATGTTTAAAATATATCTATTGTTTTGTCAAGGTTCTTAATGTTCAAGTATTTGTTGTCAAATAATCTAAAAACAATCCCAAAACAACTATCTATTCTTGAGGTTTTTGATGAAGATATTGGTTCCATTCCTTTTTTCTAAATGTTTGGATTCCAATGAGAAAACACATTGCAAGAAATAGGTTTTCCATTGACAAGATTGAAATCAGGATCTATTTGTCATTAAAAATAAAGAAAAAATTTCAATTACCTTTCCATTGGCATTATCAATTGATTCTTACCTTCCCAATGGTCTCAATGTTTTCCATGGATTAAGATTATGTAAGCTCAAACTATTAACCCAAATATCTTAACCAAGAAAAATGCAATTCCATTTTTATCATTTTGATGGTGTGACGCACTCCCAAGTCCCTTGTTGAACCCACTTGAGGGTCCAACTATGTAGAGTTGCAGAAAGTTGGGACTTGAGGGTCGCTCCCAACTTCCAGCACTAAAAGGGGGTAGAAGGGTGTGCTAGAAATCCCGAGATTAGACTAGGAAGAGGGGCTAGATTATCAAGCTCGAATCTGCATCCAAAACCAACCACAAGAGGGTTAGTTAGCATTCGGGAACACCTTTGGGTGTTGGGACAAGCCACGGGCACGTTGACACACAAGACTCACCACGGCCCGGACTCGGGGGAAGCCACCACCTTTCCCCATATAGTATACTCTGCAGCTCTCCGCCAAGGCTACATCCAAATGGTTCTTTTTCCTGGGACTCCCAAGTTGGAGTCCCGAAACTGTCCCGGGTTGGAGTCCCGAGGCTTTGGACGTTCATAGCTCCTCGCCCCGAACTCAAATCGGGACAAGGTCTGAACCAAAGTTGTAGCTTTTGTCGAGAGCTTTTCAACACCATGTTGCACTCCTTAAGGCGACGTCAGAAAGAGGTTGATTCCCGACTTTTAGTGGTTGGGAGTCAAACTGACAATTTGACTCCCGACCCTGCTTTTGCCCATAACTTGGGCTGCAGATGTCCAAATGGCCCATGCGAGGCCATTTTGGGCATTTACACTTCAAGACCTTTTCATTGATATAAAGAACGCACTAATGCAAGGAGATTTGACCCCTCAAATCGTCTTCTGAGTTTTTGGGAGTCCCGGAGGACTCCACTTTCCCACTTTTGGGAATGTGAGTTGCATTCTCACATTTGGCCCCAAAGTGGGGTTGCGACATGGTGGATCTAATGGGTGTGGGTGACATTTTCCGTAACAAGTTCCCCATGGCCAAACCTTGCCTCTATTGATTGACCATTTGTTGCAACCCTAACATTGGGTTCATGACCAAAGTAAGGGCTTGCAAAGGTGCAAGCCAAAAGTGAAACCCAGGAGTCACATTTCATGCTCCTTGGAGTGTAGGAGAGTGTGAAGGAATGAATTTTCACATTCCCAAATGAATTCCCATTTTGGAAGTTGGATTTCAAATGGACTCCCAAATTTTCAAAGGGCAATTATAGGGGTCAAAACTCATTAGATTGAAAAGTTCCTTATATCATTGGAAAGATCTTAGAACTTAAATGTCTAAAATGGGTTCGCATGACCCATTTGGGTATTTAAAACATAAGTTATGGCTAAAAAAAAGGCTGGGAGTCAAACTGAAAATATGACTCCCGACCACTAAAAGTTAGGAATCGCCCTGATTTAATTGTGTGCAGGTGGCATGTCGCATATCGTTGGAAAGTTCTTGATGAAGGTTACAATTTTTCTTTAGACCTCATCTCAATCAGAGGTTTAAACAAAAAGTTATGGGCATCCAATTTTGGGACAAAATGACATTTGGGTGCAAGCCCTATGGGTAGGCACAGAAAATACTATAAAGGGGAAGGTGGTGATTTCCCCCAAGTTCGGGCCATGGTGAGTCTTGTGAGTCCGTGTTTGCCCGTGGTGAATCCGTGCCCCAAAAATGTTCCAACTATGCATTAACTAACTTACTGTTTGGTTTATGCGTCCATGTGAATAATTAACATGTTTGTTATTCATCCTAGTCCCCATCTCGGAGCTCCAGCATGCCCCTCTACCCTCAAAGTGCTACGAGCCAGAGAACGTACCCCAACTTTTTATTTTTTCGTTGTTTTCACTTTTCGATTCGTAGTTGAATATGTCAGGGAACTTAGGGGCGCGTCACAATTCTAATTACTAATCAAATAAATTATAACCCCATTATAACCATGTTCATATCCTAACACTTTGAAGAGGGTATGAAGTTCATATAACTCCCACCATTCAATTCATGTTATTTCAAGCATAAGACATAGTATCATAGTTTTTTTTAACACAAATCAATCAACAAGCTTAATGATTAGTTGGTGTCATAACCTAAACACATCAACATGCCAAAAAATACATTCCATATGTAAGAAAAAAATGATAACAAACATGTGTGCACCTTGTTTGATTGAAAATTAAACACATGTATATTTAAAAATCACCTATAGTCAAACATGAAATATCTTGTAGTGTTAGTTGCCCAAGGTTTGTTAACAATGCCATAAACAATGTCAACTTGTTACCATTACAATTGTCGTCGTCATCCATATGAAAACATGCTCACATTAAGGTCTACCATACTGATTCATTAACCCTACTCCTCTAGGACCGATGTTAGACACTTTGTAATGTTCCATCTTCTCAAGCTTTATGCTTTTAAATAACTTCAACAAGGTTGCAAAATTCCTACCCATGTTTTTAGGATTAGTTTTGACCATGCAAAACTCCCAACTAGGCATTTTGTAAACATCCATTGACAACACAATACTTAAGTTTGTTTGCTTGTTATCATAAAAATCCATTTTCCCAATGCTTTCAACCTTCAAATCTCCCAACACTCTTACAACTCATGTTTTTACAGCTCCATAATCCTCCCATCAATTATGCAAAAACACATTGATATCTATTGCCATTCTTGTTTGAGTCTATTTTTTAATACCTCAAAGCTCAAACATCCCACCATTGCAATGCCAATTTGTTAGTGGGCAATGGCAAGCAAAGGCTTTCATTAAACCATATCCCTTGATATAGATGGTTATGATGTTTTAATTCACCTTATGATCTCGTGGACCATCGATTTTGTACTGGATGTTAATTACAATTCATGCATCATTATTCATTCGATTTTATCACTTTTCATCCAAAACATAATGAATTAAACATTCAAAACATTATTATAATAATATTTACCATCCATGGATTCATTTCATTTTTAAAAGCTATTATTATGATACATATTTAACATATGTGTGGAAGAATATTTAAGTACATATTCAATAATAGATTTTTTTAATCCAAAAATCTTTAAAAAAAAACATTGCTTACACTTGATGTGATATGTGTTATTGTGACTACACCAAACATGGTTGAAGTACTTTGATTTTAGAACAATTTAACAAAACGAGGTTGTTTGAAATGACACCCCAAAAATAAATGTTGTCATTGCCAACAAAGGCCATCACAAGTTTAGTGTTCTTCTCTTCCAAACATAAAAAGGTTGTAGGTTAATCCTCCAATTTTTGAACAAGTATTTGAAAATGTTCCATTAATGAATTTTATACAACTTTTTGTTGTCCCATTGATGTGTAGTGTGTTAGATCTTTTGGAATTGATCAATGAATTTGAAAAAAGGGGAAAAGCTTGAAAGTATGCAAAAACATTCATCAACTACAAAAGTAATGTTTTCATATAATTGTTGAGGTGAAACTCTAAATGAAGTCATAATCTATTATTTTCCTTTAAAGTCATTCCAAATGTTGTTAACAAGTGTTGATTTCCCATTTTTGTGCATCGAATCACATATTTTAAAAATTATCACATCTTGTATAATATGTTTCACATCAATTTCATAATGCCCATGAATTCAAAACTTGCGATTGGAACCAACAAAAGTGTCAAATGCCCATGTGGCCTACTAGACAAAGGAGGTGTGTAGTAACTAAAAAATGCATGTTCTATGTAGTGTTACAATGTACAATCCCAGGAGAATTATGATATAATCAAAATCAACCTGATATCGCTAGGCATACTTGTTAATGTATTCAACAAGCAAGCTTCCATGTTCCTTAACTTGGACAAAAAGAAGAGTCAAAGTGATTTAGTGGAATCATCTGGGACTCCAAAAGAATCACTACCATCCACATTCCCAATGTCATCCATAGAAAAACCTATGGTGCATGCATAGGGATGTATGTATGGGGCGATAAGTGAATTTCAATGAAATTAGGTTTTATGACTTAGTGACACATAGGCCTTAATGGTATGAGATAAATGACATAATGTTTAGTGATGATTAAGGTAGATTTTCACCTTATGGAGGGTAGTGTTTGGACCACCTTGTTATGTGATTAACCATGCTTGAATGAAAAACAATAACACGACATGTACCAAAATCATTAATCTTTCTTGTGGGGATGTGGCATCTATGGGATAATGACTTAAGTATTAGTCAATAAGCTTTATGACTTAGTAACATGTAGATTTTAACAACATGATATGAATGACGTAGTGTTTGGTGATTAAGGTAGATTGTCCCCTTTAGGAAAGGTAATGTATGGACCACCTGGCTATGTGAGTGACCAAAATTTCTCATCATGAGAAAAAAAAATGACACAACTTGAATCAATCATAACATGTATACAAGTTGCAATGACTTGAATATAAACGATTAGTCAAAGTGAGACAACTCTTGGGGATTCAAGATTTGTGAATTCTAATGTAACACATGATTATGATTACATATAAAAAAAGGTGGCCCAATTGGAAGATTTGAATTAGGGTGAACAAATTTATATAAATGACCTTCATGTCACCAATAAATATAATGACATGGAGTACAATGATTGATCCAACCATCTAATAATGAACTTGACCCCTATTGCACCTTACAATGATGAATGCCAATGGAAATTAATCTTTGGAATTAAAGTGTGAGAATAGTATGTCAATTCATCAAATTGGAATATCACTAAAGGGAAATGGAAATGCCATTGATCATTTCACTCATTTAAACAAAAATTATTCATTGGATCTAGTGGTTCTAGCATGTATGGAGATACATTAATCATGTGTCCTTTTCCATGTAACCCTAATAATTTAGTGTGATCCAAAACCACTATTGAAACCATTATAGTGGAATTGGCAAATTCCACCCAATTTTGAATGGAATGGAATGGCCAATGGTCAAGATCACTTCCCCTAGAAATATGTGAGGACCACAAATTCCTCATATTATTTTTGTTGAGCCTCAAACTTTGGGTCATGGTACCTAACATCATAATGCTATTGAAATGAAATGAAATATACCTATGGAAATTCAATATTTTCTTAGTGGTCAAACAAGGTTCATGTTCAATTTTGAATGGTTATATTTTATTTTGAATTTCACAAAAAAATTGGATATTGTTGCAAAATTGTGTTTACATTATTTGAATTTAATTTTATAGTTAAAATATCAAATTTTGAGATTAAGTGATCATTTGGGAACACAAAAGCTTTTTCAAAAAAATATTTTAAAAAACCTTTTAAGCACTTAAGGAAGCAAGGGGGTATGTGGGGGGCAAAGGGGATTCTCATCCATTCTTTTAAATAAAGTAAGTTGGGGGGGGGAGGTGGGGGAGGGGTTTCATTTATCAATTCCAAGAAAGAAGATGGTCGGAAAAAAAATAAAAATAAAAATTGTTCATTTATTTCAACAAATGGGAAGATTGGAGGGAAAGAAAAGGAAAGATCTTTTCCACAAAAAAAAAGTTGACAAACTTGTAAATAGGCTTGCAAAGATGAAAAGGTGTATTTGTAAAAAAATATAGGAAGTTTGAGCAAATAGATTCAAAATCCTTGCCTAGTCAATCATATTTTATGATTATATAATTTGGGCCTTGTGTGGTTGTGCACTATAAATGACAATGAATGATGAAAACATTAAGTTAATATTATGAAAATTAAATTCTATTTGAAAATACTAAATGACATTGTATGCAACTCAAATTGAATACAAATAAATTGAATCAAATTCAATTGAGTTTCAATTGAATTTGATTTGAAAAAAATAAACATGATACAAATTGGTGCATAAAGTATTGAAAACATGTTCATCATTTCCATCATTTGTGATTATGGTGGTGGAAAAAAATAAAAATTTGAAAAAACATAGATTTGAAAAAAACACCTTTCCATTCCATTTAGAACAAATTCCAAATTGAAATCTATTTGGATAAAACAAAACTTAATGACCCTTGTGATTGTCCTCACCCAACCAAACATACTATCACAATTTTATAATTTAATTTTTGTATATATTTCCGATTACTTAATAGACCATTCCACCAATATAATGTAAGCAAGTATTATTACATCCCCACCAACTTTAAGAAAGAAAACAAACTAGAAAATTAGACATTCATTCCCAAATTTGTTCAAATCCCAAACAAAACTCTTATTGCAAAATCCTACATGAGATATGGTAGTAGAGTCTCTTCCTTTTGGGCAACACCAACAAAGGAGAGAATAAGAAGTGACCAAATCCAAAATGTATTAGAGTACACAACAGCCCATATTTTAAGGGTCTAGTCTTAGGTACACAGTAGGTCCACGTCAGCCCTAAAACTCAAAACCCTATCCCATCCTCCTCCTCCTCCTTCTTCTTCTTCAGTTCTCGCCTGCACGTTTCAGAGACATGCGTGTTGCTTTGGTGGTGGTGGTGCTTTTCGGGAAGGAGTTGTTGTTTCTTCAGTCTTTGTAGCTCAGCGTGGTTTGCGTTGAGAGTAGCGGCGTTGTTTGATTTTGTGTGCGGGAATAGAGGTGGTACAAGGAGGAGGAGGAAGAGGAAGTGGACTGGGTAGGGATGGCAGCAGCTTCACTTGCTTGCTCTGCCAAGCTTGTGTTACCATCCCTCTCAGGGCTCCAGCAGTGGAAACAACGACATGGATGTAGCAGCACAAGCGGGAACGCCGTTCTTCCTGTTTCCCTTCCTTCCCGGTTTCAGGGAGCTTCTTCATCTCTAGGGACCACGTCTTCCTCCACTTCACGTGTTGTTCCAGGTTTGTGCGCAAATTTGCTTAATTCCGTTGATCCACATTTAGCTATGGTTCCGGGTTAGGACGGGGAGAGAGAGAGAGAGAGAGAGTGTGTGTGTGTGTGTGTGTGTGGGGGTGTAAAAGATAATGTTGCGATTGCCTTCATTCTTCTCATGTTCGTCTTGATTTTGCTGGAACTGACAACAGTTGCCTTCAAAGTGCTTATTGTGGAGTTTTCTCTGCAATCGAATAGTTATATGGATATTTTGTCTTCTGTTTCCTTTTCATCAACCCTTTTGACCTTTTTCTTCTTCTCAGTACAAGAACTTGGCTCGTGACTGACTTGAAGAGTATTTTTGCTGCCAACATAAGGATGTGAGTCATTGAGCACGACTGTTGTTGGAAAATGATCATCTTTTTGTGCACAAGGAGCATGGGGATGGATTCCTAAATAACTTTAGGAACCTAGAGCAGTTATTTTTGTCATAATATTCATGAGCGTCTTGCAGAAGGATTAGTGAGTTTGGAAAGTGTCCCAGGAAGTTGTACAAGGATGACATGACAATGGGATAAAGTTTGAGGGTGGTGACAGTGGGAGGAGATAGTTGGCTGGCAGCAGAGTCAATGTGGGGACCCATGGCAACCCAGGCACCAGCTGCTGCACAGCGCTCAGCAGAGGCAGACGTTATGGGGCTTTTGTTGAGGCAGCGAATTGTATTCCTTGGACACCAAATGGATGACTTTGTGGCTGATGCTGTCATCAGCCAACTGCTTCTCTTGGATGCTGTTGATCCTACCAAGGATATTCGCCTATTTGTGAATTGCCCTGGAGGATCCATCAGGTACAAATTTCACACTGGCAGTGCAAGGCTTTGTGTTTCATCTCTTTCTGCATATGAAGGAACTTTATCCTAATTCATGTGGTCATAGCATGGTTTAACTTGATGGGGCAACCTAATTCTGTCTATGCAGTGCAGCAATGGGAATCTATGATGCACTCCAACTGTGCCGGGCAGATGTTTCAACAATAGCATTTGGTCTGGCTGCTTCAACAGCAGCAATTGTACTTGCTGGGGGTTCAAAAGGGAAGCGATTTGCCATGCCCAATGCTCGGATCATGATGCATCAGCCAATGGGAGGGGCCAGTGGGCAGGCAATTGATGTTGAAATACAGGCCAAAGAGGTCATGTACCACAAGAACAACATCACTCGCATTCTTTCTGAGATTACAGGTCGACCCTTTAAGCAGGTAATTGCCCTTATGCATAATTTGCTAGGCAATTATTTTGCTGTAGAATGTATGACTGCAATATGCCAGTGTCTGACGTGTTGTTTGTCATGAACAGGTGGAGAAGGACATTGACAGAGACCGCTATATGTCACCAATTGAGGCAATGGAATATGGACTTATTGATGGTGTGATTGATAGGGATGCTATCATTCCTTTGCAGTCAACACCAGAGAGGGTCAAGCCACGACGTGAAAACCTTGAAGCAGGGACTGATCCTCGGAAGTTTTTGATACCTACAATTCCAGATGATGAAATCTACTAGTGTAAAATCCCTTTCTGGGAAAATGTAAGTGTTTCCTGTTCATTCTCTTCCCCTTCTCACTCATTGGAACATTTTTGCATGTCTCTGTGTTGCGTCCTCTTCATAGCAGTGTGGCTGTCCTCCATGTGGTGCATTTTGACTGACCACATATAGAGTACCTCATGTTGAGATCTGCATTAAACCCAGGTGTCCATATGGTTGATCTGCTGGTCAAGAGGCACAGCCTCTCATTGTTTTACCTTTCTCCCAGAGCCAGACCTCCGCAGCAAATGTAAGAGGGCAGCTGAGTGCAAATTCAATCTACCGTTTTACGGGATGGATAGAGTCTCTCTGTCCCTCCTGTTACTACTCCCAATGTCAAGTATTTTCTTTCTGAATCTCACGTGAGTCATGCATCATCGATAGTCTTTCAACAACAAGCTTTGCCTCTCTTGAATGTGTTTGTTTCAATTTTTGTTTGTCTTCTGCCTGGGTACTTGTGTCAGCAACAAGGCGTTCAAGTACCTAACGCTGCTTTTGGGTGGTACAATTTCTGAATGCTGGGTGAGTTAGTGACTGTGTTCCTACTGCACATGGGAGAATGTGTATGAGCTCCAATATAATGGGGAAAGCTCAACAACAACTTAATGCCATTTAGTCATAGTTTATCTACAACTTGAATTGAGAGCATTTCTTTGTTTTTCTTGGTGTTGGTGTTTACATGTCGGTAGACATTCAATTATGTTTCTTGCCATGCATTGGTATTCTCCAAATTACACTACTTTGTCCATGTTTACTTTTTCATGATTGAAAACCACATACTGAAACAACCAAGGTCTGATTCCCAATTTCCAACTGTGCCAAATGTTCAATCTCAACCTAAATCTCATATTAATAAACAAGTGGTTATTGTGGAATGGCTCTGTTCCTTTTGGCAAGGTCAGACCAGTATTGGCCAGGTATCTACTTTCAGGCGTGTGAGGGCAGGGCATTATAAAGGTAAAATGCATTTGTGAAGCTGGTAGGGTGCAGGCTAGGAATGTTATGCCCTCTGTGCACATGGGTTAAATTTTTTTTGCACAAGGGCATGGGTCAGAGATATGAAAAAGGGCATCAGACATGCACTTGGGCAAGTTCGGAAAAGAGCATGGTTATAATTCACATCATTTTCAAGCCAAAAAATGATGTGATTCAAGATGTGTGTGAGTGTCACAGTTTGACACAACTTACAAAAAATGTTTTAACTTTTGATACTGAAGTACTTAGGCAGCTTTTGCATTCGTTACATTATTTTCAACTTTGCCAAAAAGTTTAGAAAATATTCAGCCCTTTATGCTGAAATTGGTCCCAAAAGTGTTCTGCAACTTAAACAGCTCTTCATCAAACTTATATAAATTAACGCATAGATAAACTTTCAAATCAAATTCTTAAACATATCAAACCCACATTTAGCTTCATCAAACATGAACTTGCATTCAACAAAAGTAGTTGCATTCAACTTCACATGAATTTGCATTGGGCTTCACACTTCACATAAACATGCATTCAACCTCATAGTAAAACATTGCATAACAATTTACATTAAACTTCACATAAATTGGCATCTAGCTTTAATCACATCCTTCATAAATCTTAAATGGATTGATTGTTTGCAAATGGAAACCTCAACAAAATACCTAGGTCCCACTTCAACATTGACTTCAAAAGGACATTGACAACAAGGGCATATATAGATAGATAGACTCTTAGACCTCACATGCAACATTGATAACATATAAACCTCACAAGCAACATCGACACTTGATACCACACATATTTATACACTTTAACTTATTGTGATGCTCTAAGGTGTTTCATGTTTTTTAATATTTTTGCTCATCGTTGAACCACTTTGTCCCTTAGGATTAACATACCTATAGCCAATATATCACAAAAACACAACACACAATTGAAACATTATGTCCATTAGTGTTGGTTAGGATACTTGCAACCAAAGAATCACAAAACACATAACTAAAAAGAATGCAATCAAGTATTCCCTTGTTGCTCTTCACAAAATAAATTACATTTATAATTACCTTGGAGTTTGCACCTTTCAAAATCACAAGATGTTTTCAAATAAATTGAAAACTACAATCACTAGAAGAAAAATTGGGTTTTGTAACTATCATGTGCAATCGATATTTTGTTACATATGATTCATGCAACTAAAATTTCATTAATTCCTTAAGATAAATTGTTCATAATTTTTAATTGCATGCAACATATTGTATTTGACATGTTTATATGATATCATTATACATTTTCATCCATTTGTATTCTTATTAGGAAGTTGCATGTGTAATTAATTATGTGCAATTAAATGGTGACATGTCCTTTTATGACATGTGTTGATTTTGAAGGTCAATTAAATGGTGACATGTGACAATTATTAACCCATTGATTTTTAAAATTTAAATAGGTAGATAGGTAAGAAATTAGTCAAAGGGACCATTTGCAAAATGACCATTTTCTACTAGTGAATCTAATTATTGTTCAAATTAAGAGCAACAATGTCAATAGGATCACAAATTAATCAAAATGATTACAAAGTTGAGAAATTGAATGGGACTAATTACTCAATTTGAAGTATAAATTATAAATGATTTTAATGAGAAATGATTTATTACCTTTAATTGATGGCACAAAACTTCATCCATGTGCTATAAATCTTACCACACAAAAGGCATGGAAGTTAATAAACAATAAGGCTAGGTCCAATATTGTTCTTAATTTAAGTGATGCCCATATAGAGATAATCAAACCACATAAAATTATTAAGATAATGTGGGATGCCTTTAAATTTATGTACGAACATTTGGACAAAGCAACAATTGTTGTATTAAAAAAAAAAATCCCAAATTGGAAATGAAAGATGATGAAAATGTCACATTTTTCTTGGCAAAATTTTTAAGTCTAAGAAATTAATTAATAGGAGCTAGAATTATACACTTTAGCCATATAAATTATACTTTTAGCCATGACCAAGCCTTCAAATGGACTTCATCCCATTGTAGTGGGGGAAACATTGTATTGATTCACAAGCTGCTTTCATGCTTTCAATTTGGTGAAGCTTTCCCAAAACATTTTTCCCCACACCAATTTGGAGTTGCAATTAAGGGTGGTTGTGAAATAGTAATCCACATCATTAGGTGCACCTTAAACCTTCACCTCGACTAGGTTGTTGTTAAGTTGGATGTGATAAATGCTTTCAATTCAATGTCATGAGGGATCATATTTCAAAAAAATTGTACAATAAGTGGGCACATCATACAACTCATCCTTTTTGTTCGTGCATTTTATGCATTTGAGTCTCCTTTGTTTTATAGTCATCATAATTGTGAAGGTGATGTCACAATCATCCCATTTGCCATGGGGATTTGTCAAAAGTGATCCTTTAGGGGGGGCACTATTCGTTTTAACCCATTTTAGGGCTTTGCATTCTACATCTAATCATTTCCCCTCTTGTTTATTTCCATCCATTGTAGATGACACTCACATCATAGGTCCCCCCTCAATTGTATCATATGTATATGAACATTTCCAGACTAAATTCCGTGTGATAGGTTTTTCTATCCAACTTCAAAAATGCGTTGCATGGTCACCCTTTAGCCTATCACTAGACTTCAACACCCCATCCCAATTTACCACCTTATTTGAAGGAATCAAAGTCTTGGGGGTTTTGTCGAGCACTTTAACTTTCACATCATTTTTCATCAAAGATGCCTTTTTAGAGGATGTTCGACATGTGGACATTTTTCATAGAATGGGTAATGTTCAGGTGGCTTTTAGAATTTCAATTCGTTGTTTGGTTAATGCCCATTGTATTTTTTATGATGCACACCTCCATCTTCCACCTTCACAAAGTCTTTTATTTTTTTCGATTTTTCCCTCTTTCAAGTGTTTGGACGCCTTTTGGGTCTAAGATCTTTTGATAATTGATAATGACATTTAGCTCATAAACTAGCCTCCTTCCTAATAAAATTTTGGTAGTATGGGGTTCATATTGAGATCCACCATCACCCCAATAGTTTATTCAGGGAGTTGGGCCTTTGTCAATTTAGTCATAGCTATTAGGTTTATGGTTGATCAACGTCCTTTCCTTCTTGAAATTTTAACACGAGTCGACAACAACACATTTATTTTCTAATAACGTTTCAAGGCAACATGTGATCTTCCACCACCTCCAGCCCATACATGTTTTCCTCCATTTGAACAACTCATTGGATAATAAATGATTCAATTTCAATATTCCATCTTAGAACATTTGCACCATCATACCCATTTTAGCATGTTTTTTGATAAGAGATTTGAAGCCCATTGTGCCTAAATTTTATCATGTTTTAGCCCAAGGGTGAGTGCTTAGCTTATAGTTTGACCAATCTTCCTTACTTTTTGATTATTTTGTCCATTTTTTTTCACAACATTTCGTACGTGACTTGGATTACCCCATCCTTCAATTGTAGGCATCCTTTGATGTGTGTGCACACATCCCATTGACCCTATGGGTATCCCACCTCTTACATTGTGCTCATGGCAATGACGCACTAGAACCCATGATGCAATTTGTAACACCTTTGTTGCCATTGCGCAAGATGTTGGTCTCCATGTGGGACGAAAATAATTACATGTGCTTCCTTCAACCACATTCACCTCCTCTTGTTGACGAGTCCCCATTGTGTTTACCAAAGATGACATTCGCACCTTAGTTGACGTTTTTATTGCCGACCCAATGCAAGCGAATTTATTTCCTTGATCTTATGCAATTCATTGATTTGTTGCTTCCAATGTAGCTCAAGCCAAAGAAAGGAGTTATCACAACCAACACCCCACTAATTAATTTTTCCCTTTAACAAATGAGGTATTTGATTGCTTACACAAACATGTTGATATGTTTTTACACGATTGTCCCAATGCCATTTGGAGCTTGAAGGGGCTAAAAGGTCCTCATCTTTCTACCTTGGTCACCTTTCTTCATCAAAAAATTTCAATCACATTACAAAGGATGTAAACGTCTTCCATCTTAAATAAGGCGACAGCCATAGGCTTAGCCATTTTTTGACTTCCACCCCTACAAGTCACACCTCCCATCACCACGACCAATCTATTGCAAGCCATTGATTTTTGACATATAAATATGACCGACCTACCACAGGCAATCAATTATGGACATGGAGAGATTTTCACAACTACTTTGAACCAACTTGCCGTCCCATCACTTCTCCCTTTTCCTTAATTTTACTCCTTTGTACAATTCCCTAATCTACACACCCTACGGTGTGTTTTTTAATAAAGCTTTACAGGACTTTATAAAGATGAAAATTCATTCATTCATATTGACATTTGGCACCCACTGAATTTCTTACTAAACTCCGAGAAGAAAAAGAATGCCCTATTTTTTCCAGGAAGAAGGCCTCTAATAATTAGGGTTTCCCTACACCGCAAAACCGCTCCGGAATCTGTTCGCTTTCTGCCCGCTCCCATACAGCCCCTTGCCCACCTCTTCCCGGTCCGTTCGTGCAATCTTCCCATCGCTCTCTTCCCCATCTCCACCGTCTTTCGCATTGGCGACGACACGGCATCAATTGCGTTTCCACGCGTAGCAGTGCCCTACGGTTCTGCAAAGAAACCACCGTTTGCTTTCTTTCCTGTCGTTTTCGTGCCTCTTTGCTTCCCTTGCACTCTTTCCGTTTTGTTCGTCTTGTACAGGATCTACTTCTACGGACGGTTTCATTTCATTTCATTTTATCTCTCACCCCGGCCGGCTGTTGTTCTCCGGGATCTTCTCCCTCAACTCTTCAAGTGCTCAATTCGTGTAATTTGTCTGCGAGGGCGTCGGATCGGACTTCTGGTTCCCACATACCCACCACCCATTCGGACCGAGTTTCTGGAACTGTGAGTCTAGTTTTCATCTTATGTCTTTGAAACCTTTGTGCATGGTCTTTGTAGTTTTCTTCGAGTTCAATTTTCTGTGTGATGTCGGTTTTGATTTGATGGCTTTAATGCATTAAGTTCGACATTGGACATCTTGAAAGCTTTTTGTGTTGTTTTCCTGTCTCAGGTGCATGTTTGTTGCTGTCTGTGATGTTGGTAGATATCGTATGATGTGATTGATGCGTTTTGCCAGAAGGCTTGTTGTTCGTTCGTTTGTTTTCCTGTGTCTTGGCAGCGTTGATTCGGAGGAATCTAGGAGGCAGATTGTGACCGGGGTTTTGTTTGTTTTTTCCTTCACAGGTGTGTGTACACTGCAATATGACTCCTGAGCAGGAGCAGGCGATTGAGGAACAGATGGCGTTACTCGCTGAATCAAAGATATATGCCGGGGAGAAGGAGCCTGAGACCAAGAATGTGGAGGCTAAGAGTGAAGAGTCTGAAAATACTGAAGTAGCCAACGGATTGCCTGCAGGTCCTGTGGGGCCAGTCATTGGTGCTCCGGTTTCCCGCAACGCCTGGTCCACTGGCCTCTTCTCATGCTTGGGAAGCCAGGATGAATTTTTGAGCAGCGATCTTGAAGTCTGTAAGTCTGCTTCTCCTTAGAGAATTTGGCCTCATGAGACTTACTTTTCCTCTTTAGGTTCAGCACATAGTGGTGGTATCTCTCTAGTATTTTCTATATTTTTCTTGGATGTCTGGTTGGCTCTCCCCATGGTTTCTACTAAAGAACTGCACTCTTTTTTGTAGCATATGCATATGCTTGCTTTGTTCATTAGATGTTTCCTATGCAACCTTTAAGCTACGTGGTGTTACCATCCCTCTGCCTCTAGGTTTCATGAATTGCCGGTGTATCTTCTTCCTCAGTGTGGAAACATGTACTCAGAAGACAGTCGTGGTCTTGGAATGGATTCATTTGTCACTCTTTTTTGTTTTGTATCTGTTGATACAAAACACAAGATAGTGGATATTCTGTATCCAAGTAGTCAGCAACGAGCATGCTTAAAAGGATATGTCCAGGATGCAGGAGGCCCCAACCACTGGCCTCTATGTAGGTTGTTCTATGCCTTAGGCTCAGGTGCTTGCCTATACCAGACAGCTGAAATGAAATGCCCCTTGTTCAGCTTATCCTCACAAGCCTACTCTAGCTTTCATGAGGATTCTATTGACTTTTTTCCACCTAGTTCTTTGGAGTGCCAGCCAACATCAGGACTGAGTCCTCCAATTGCTTCTGGAAACCTGACAGAAACTCTTGGCACAGATGTTTGTATACTAATTCGTGTGAATTTTTGGTTGGATTATTATCTACTTATCTACCCCCCCTGTTAGGGCTTGTTGGGGGAGGATTAAGTCAGTGTGGAGTCATGGCTAGCTTGTCACATGATGCATATTGTGGTCCAATACTTTGTGAGAGATGTTCATAAAGTTATGACTTGTACGATTCTTCTCAGTTTCAGTTTTGCTGGAGCTGACAGAATGGTCACTGTCAAAATGTTGTGTGCAGAAGGTTTTTTGCAATATTGTAGATGTGTATCTGTTGCACACTGGTGCTTAGATGGTAGTTGACAGATTCCTCCCTTTTTTCGTCTACAAGTATGCAGTTTGTATGTGTAAGGTTGGTGGGGCTACGAAGATTTTTGCTGACAGACAGGGTTGTTGGATCTTTCGCAGGTATTGTGGGCACATTTGCACCTGGGGTGTTATATGGTGGCAATATGCAGCGCATGTTCCCAAGGAGCAACAGTTTCAGCATTGGTTGTCTGAGCTACAGCAGTCTCTATTTTTTGGGAACCTGTCTTTTCAATATGAATATTTTGGCACCTTGTCTGTCATACCCTTCACGCACTGCCCTCCGTCGCAAGTTCAACCTGCAGGTATGGTTTAGTCGAGTCCTGGTATCCAACAGAGCTTTGTGGTCTTGCATGCTAATGACTCCATAGTCATTTAGTCAGGGTGTTGACATCTTTGGTTTTAGTGTGGTTTTAGGATTCAGCATTTGGTTTTACAAGTGAAGTTCAGAAGATAGAATCACTAGATTTGGAAATCATATGCAAATTGCTGGTTGTTACTTGCACGTTCTTGATGGCAGTGACAGTTGATTCCTATGCTGGTCTGTTTTTGATGTGTGCACAGGGCACTGGTGAAAGTCTTGCAAATACATTCGGATGCCGCCATGGTGCTAATGATGAAATTCATAATGAGCGCTGTGAGTCTATTTTGGATGGTGCAGTCCACTTTCTGTGTCACTCATGTGCATTGTGTCAAGAGAGCCGTGAACTTCGCCGCAGACTGCCACACCCTGGCTTCAGCCACCCAGCGTACTTGCCCCTGTCTCCTCCTATGGAACAGCACATGGGTCTACCAACTGTGTAGATTTTTCAGCTTTCATGTGTGATCTTGAAATAGGGACTTTTCCACACCTATCATATAACTATGGTTGGGATTCAAGTGGGTTGTGTATAGATTATAGGTAACTATAGTGACTCATGACTGGTTGAAGTTTCCTCATTGCTCTGGTTGGGGTAGATCATCAATACAGTGTAACAGGCTCTAGTATTGTTCTCATTGATGCGCAATATAAGACTGCAGCTCTTATTGTTGCACTTGCAAGATTAGTTTTGGTGGAAACAAATTCCTGGAGAGGGATTGGTCAAGTTTTAGTAAAAGACACTATATAGTACTGGTGTTTGACCTGATATATACTAGTGTCAAGGGTATGCGTGCTCCAATGTCTTCCTTGATCTATATGTGCAGGAAGGTGCCCTGATCTGAAATCAGTGTTGTGTTCTAAATCTCATAGAGGGAATTACATACAGAGGTGCAGCAGTGTTGTCAGGATCTATATACCCGGAGTTCATAATTGTTGCTAATTTGGACCTCTCTTCTAGTTTGTATCTATCGCAAAAATCAGTTAGCAACAGCATATTATTATATGTTAACTGTTCTCTCATTTCTGACCTTGGAGATTCCCTCCTTGTTCAAGCAAAAACAGTCACTCTGCTTTGATTGTATTGATAATGTAAGCAAAAACTATAGTGACCCTTTGTGATGCAAATGGTGGGTGTTTACATTTGTTATGCAGACCCCATCGTTCTGAGCTTATTATGGCTTGATAGTCACTCACCAACCCCTAGAAAGAGATGTTCCTCATCTTCCTGTGTTTGTTCTGTTTTTCTGGTTTTTATCAACTTCTGAGATTGTTTGCAGTTTTCTCGATCGTTTTCTGCCTTCCAATGATTAATTTGACTAGAAATTACTTGCTATTCCAGTGACAAGATCTTTGTTCAATTCAATCTCGAATCAATTCCAACTAAATTCTATGAAGTGTAATGAGAAGTTGAGGATCAGTTATGTGGTGAGCAAGTGGTTGGAAGAAAAACCCTGGTATTTAAAAAGGCAGGAATGGGAATCCACTAGAACACACACACAAGTCATGAAAAAAGATGCCACCAAAGAACATAACAATCAGGACAGCACTAATACACTAATAATCATCTGCCAGAAATTGGCTTGCAACAGTTGGTGTGCAACACACAAGGCACAAAAAAAGACGCCACCAAAGAACATAACACAATCAGGACACTATTAATACACTAATAATCATCTGCCACAAATTGGCTCGCGACAGATGGTGCGCGTCACCAAAGAACATAACAATCAGAACATAACAATCAGAACACCACTAATACACTAATAATCGTCTGCCACAAATTGGCCTGCGACAGATGGTGCGCGTCACCAAAGAACATAACAATCAGCACACCACTAATACACAACAGATGGGGTGTGCACATGATTGTAAGACCCTGGTTCCTGCCTGCCTAGTCCTTGAAATCCTCTGGCAGAAAGGGAGGCAGGCAGATCAAATGTGCATATATGCACACATAGTCTGCCCACCTTTTTAGCTAGTCCATCTAATTTTCTCTCCCTGCCCTAGGCAAATTGGTTACCAAAACATTCATACATGGGCAGCAGCTATCCTAGTAGTTTGTCCCCTAAAAAGAACCTTAGGATAAAACATGTGAGGAGAGCCAATTGGATGGCACCAACATGCCCTCAACGGATGTTTCTTGTTTTTACAAAGGGATGGGGGGGGTTAAATTCCCATCAAGTTCCCATTGTTCCCATCAAGCTCCCAAACAGTACCCATCAAATTCCTCTTGTTCCCATCAATAACCCATCAAAATCCTTTTGTTCTCATCAAGTTTTCATTGTTCCCATCAACTTTCTTTTGTTCTCAGCCCAACCCTACATAAACCCACACAAAGCTCTAACCTTTTGTATTAATTTTTTTTTTTTTTGCAACCTGGAAACTTGGCTCTTGAGATGGTTCCACAGTGAGAAAGATGAAAGAAATGTGATTTACAAAAAGAAAAAAATCGAGAAAATGTAGGGTGCACATTGAGAAAATGGTTATGGAGGATGTGCACAATGTTTTTTTTTCTTTGTTTTCCTTTTTTTGGGTATCAATTTTGGGTGAAATTTGACCAAAAATAGAAAAAATTGTCGAATTTGCACTTGAAATTTTTAAAAATTCAAAAATTTCTCAATTTCTGTGTTGAAAAATGGTGAATTTTTTCCATTAAAGAAAACACTGGATGGGAACCTCAAGAACTAAAGCAGGTGAGCATGAAGGCGAATGGTGAGACTGGTGAGAAACTTGGGCAGAGTGCTAGAATTAGCTCCCCAGTTCCTCCCGGGCAGGGTGGAAAGGGTAGCTACAGTGGCAGACAGACGTCTACCAGGGGCGGCCGAGCACAACAAAGTCGGGATTTTCTGGCCTGCCAGGGTTTGTGGGCAGATCTGCTTCTCATGCGGCAGACTGCCGCTGTTCTTCTTCCTTCATGTGCGTGTGCTAAGAGGTGCACTGGCATTTGGAAGGCTACAAATCTCCATCTCATAAAATGTTGTACCTATGATGGGCTAGTTCTCCCGCTTCTTCATCAAGAGATCTCATTTTTGATCATCACCCAGTTACTCTTCTTCAACCTGAAAATGGGCTGCGGGCATTACGTTGGGTTGCTTCTTCCTTTTCCTTTTTAGCAAAACACTGATCGTGGAAGAGGCTTCAAGTTGGATATTCCAATTGCTAATAGCTTTTGGCGGTCTTTTCTTTTGAAAATTTGGTGGATGAGCACTGATTTATGATTCATGGATCTTTATTTATCTTTTGTCAGCTTGTAGCCATGCAATTTTGGTGGATGAAGGCACGTGCTGTTATGCTTCAATGGTCACAGACTATATGATTTCTGCAAAATTGGAACATTACAGCTAGATAGATGGTTGTCCTTCTTGGCCATGCTGGCCATCTACAAGAGGCAAAGAATATGGTCATGGAAGTGCGCCCTATAAACCACACGCGGCTGCGTGGAGGGCTTTGCTTGGTGTTTGCAAAAGTCATAATAATGCGGAGATGGCCCAGAACGCATTGTCAAACGAATTCTTGAATTAATGGAGCCTTATATGCCTGCTTGTTATGTGATGTTGTCAAACATCTATGTTGCTGTTAGCAACATGTGTCTTTGTGAGAATGTTGAATGACAGAGAAAGGAAGAAGGTGTGAAGAAACAGGTAGGTCACACCTGGATTGAAGTGAATAATGAGATGCATATGTTTATAGAACTTACAGCATCAAGCCCACCCCCAGTGCATAAATGAGTGAAAACTTCATCAATGTGTAGGTTGTCTTTTTTTGTCTTTCCCCTGCACTTTTCTATTCAGAAGGGAGCAAATTGAAATATGGTACTTAGGGTTTTATCACTCGGTTTTTTCTTCATTCTAGGTCAACAACACACTACTGCACAAGCAAGTACCATAGTTGTGTGGGATGAATTCTCATATCCGAGCCCTTTTTTCTTGGCATTCATTATACTGTGAAAAATATAGTTGGCTATAGGTTTTTTTTTTCCTCTTGATTTCACTCTTTGTTGGTGCATTCCATTTTGCAGTAAACTCCCAAAGTCGAAGCAACATTTGAAGGTAAGATCTTGTTAAGAAGGCAATTTTTTTTGTCAATGCCAATCGGAGCTCAGCAATACTACGTAACTTTTGGGCTCATTAAACTCTTGCCCTTCATTTCTTTGCAAAGACTGCAGATGTGGGAATCAGGTTCTTGTGTTCAACACAAGTGATCAGATGTACTGATTCAAGAGCTTGTCCAGTTCTTGGCATTTCTCTTGCAGGAATGCCACAGTATTTAGCACTGCCCTTGGTGCGGAACCCATTTTAATCCACCATGCCCAACATCAGGACCACCAGCCCTGTGCCCATTGTGCTTCCCAGATCACTAGGAACAAGTACTTAGTTTTCAATAACCTTTGTCAATCGTGTGTGATATGCAATGCCTGCACTTGTTTCTCATGGTAAAGATAGAAATTTCTTAGTCAGAATATGAATTGGTTGTCTTCATAGCTTTTGAATTTGGACTTTCAGTCGTAGAGAGCGGTGTAAATCTCAGATTTGCTTGTTGGACAAAGATTGCTGATAAGCACAACTTGGCAGGAGCATTCTACTCTACAATGAACATGGGCCTCCACCTTGGACAATGCCGTATCAACAATTTTACTTTGGAAAAAAATTCAAAAAGGTGCCGACAATTTTGGTGCTTTTTGGTGTAATATTTTGGTGAAACTGGTGTTTTTTTGATGATTCTTTTCCTTATGATGCATAAGTCTAAGTGAATAATTTTTGTGCCAAAAAGTCATTCGAGTGTGGAACTGCTGGTGTAGTCTGTTGTTGCAACAACTACATCAGAATTATTTGAACTCAAAGAAGTTTGGCATGCTGTACAAAGTTCCTCTATTATGCTGCCAAGCTTGTCAGGTCACTTGTGTTCCCAGGCCTGGTTGCTGGAACAGTCTACTGTCCAAGTCTCTGATGCATCAGCTGCTGACTTTTGTCATTAGCCAAAATCCCATAAGGTTTTCCAGCAATGGAGATTTTTATTTCATATTTGGTCTATAGCCAGATTTGGCTAAATCTCTCTAAGGACAATCAGCAATTTTTTCTACATCTTCCTATGAATGGTAGTCACTTAGGCTATATAAAAAATTCCTTAAAAAAACATTGATGGACAAGGGGAGAAGGCCTTAGAACAATTTTTGACAAATGCACCTATACTTGATTTGGCTTATTTGAAATCTATATAGCCTAAATCTTACTAGGATTAGTCCAAAAATGGTCTAACAACTATGGATTGGGCTTAAAACATATCAAATAGATCATATCAAAAAAATCAAAACTTTAACTGAAATTGGACAAAATTAAATCAAAGTTAGTCCAAAATTGGATAGTTAAAATTGCAACTGTGATGAACTTGATCCAATTGGAATCCATTCAACATCAATCCTACAATGGATTGAGATCTAGGTTTCAAGATTGACCATATTTTAAACTTTTGGCACAAATTCTAAAACAATTAATGGATCAATTACATGGGTTGCACAAAGGATGATTGAAACACTTCATTTCAATATCATGTTATATAATTTCAAATGTATTCATGTCTTTCATGTAATTCCTTCCATAGCCAACCTCCCAACATATGTAGGTTCATTTTATTCTATACATTCAAATATAATTAATATAAGGTATGCTTTGATAACGTGCATTTAGAATATATATAAGATTTTAGGCATTAGTTCATGGATTACTTTGGTTTTACACTAAATAGTCCATAATTACAATATTGCATTTTGCAAAACATCTAAAAAATATATAGACTATTTGTTAAACCCTTTTCGGTGTGGATCATAATTTTCATGCTTATCTATTTTAAATCATCAATTCAAACTATAAGTGTCATCCACTCTTCACCCCTTCAACTAAAAATAAAAATTCAAATAAATCTACAATGCAAAAATTGAATGCAAACATAAAATTCAAATTATATTTAAGGTGGTTTGATTATATGGATATTAAAATTTTAGATAATAAAAAGGTGAGAAAATTTATAGTTCTCTCATATAATACTTCTCAAAAGAATACTTTTCTTTCCTACACATAGTTCAAAAAATTAATGAATAGCATAGTCCCTTGGGGGGGAAATATAAAATTAAAACACTAATCTTATTTAAAATATCATTTTTTTGCAAAATTGCAATAGACTCCCAAAGTTAGTCTACTTATCATAAGTTGGAATGACCATTAGGGGCCGCACATCACCTTGGTTGCCATGAGGTGGTCATGTACATGATTAATGTTTTAGGAGGTCCACTTGGATGAAAATAATTATCTCTTTAAATGTTCACACATGTCATTAGTTGCAATTTAGTTGCATACACAACCAAAGAGCTAATAAACCATGACATGACAAAAAAATGGTTGCACGAATGCCCCTTCACAATTGCACATAACAACGAACTACTTGTAAATTGAATAATAACTCAATACAACTCTTGTTCTAGGGTTCATGTGAGAAATAGTGTTTGACCATTCATGGGCAAATGCTATCTATTGGTATGGTGAAGCCCATACCCAAAGCGTCAATTATGTGTGCCTTTCACACTTGCAACATGCCCTCTCATTTTAGTGCAAATGGTCCTTTCCTTGGTTAGGAGTTTAGGTCTTTGATGGATTTTGCAAGTGCATGCAACAACTCACAAGCCAAATTTATCTATTTTTTGGTTTGCACAAAATGTACAAAATTCATAAAAGCTTGTTACTTTCTTATGTGTATTTCTAAGATTGCAACTCATACACGAATTCCATAAGGGAATTGCAATGCGATGATGATAACATTTCTTATAATAGATGGTTGCATCATTCATGTATATATCATATTCCCAACGAAACAAGTGTGGAATAGTGTGACTAGATATTTTGGCTACTTACAAAGAGTTGGGATCTGATATCATTCAAGGAATTGCAATTGTGGCAAGTATTTTTCGATGCTTGTGATAAAGTGGCAATCTTTGGTAGATTGTATGAGATTCTATTCTAGCAAGTTTTCAATACAATGGAGTTAATAGTGAATTTTGGAGGATTACTCATAGTTTGGTTGCTTCATTGCAAGTTTGACATCCTAATTGATTTGAAGTAGAGTAAGGAAAAAAAAACTTCCATCAAGAGTGTAAAAAGGTGGAAGATATTATTCATTCATGAGCATTATAACCATTTGCATGTATTCTACCATTTGAAGAGTTAAGGATTTCTTCTTTATGAATTACATTATGTGAACCTTGAAGAGCGTGTTTTTGACATTATTTGAACTTGAAATTGAGTTGATGGCTTACTTTGGCATGAAAAGAATGTCACATAATGCACATTATTATGAAGCCTACGATTTCATTTGTTTCAAGTTTAACCATAATTCCAACTAAAGTGATTCTGAAGGGATGATATCAAAATATGTTGGATTGGATTTTGTGAAGGGTGTGGATGTAAGGAGTTGTTTTTCAATCATAATCTTGAATTCAACTCAAAAGTTGTTCAAATGTTTCCAACTCTTTTCTTGCTAATACCACTACAACCATGGCACTAAGATGCCTTTTGTAAATTTTGCAAGAACACAATAGACAATAAGTAATATTCTTGTCCATTAGATCATTACACTATTGTATTATGCAATGAATAATACAATATTATTATTCTTGATCCATCTTTTAGAGATTATGGATAGGATGCCCATATATGGTTGTTAAATTTGCAATCAACATCTATGTGATTGTTGAGGCTTTTGACTAATTCTTTAATTTTTGAATTTGTAATCAATATATTCAAGGTTAAAAATTTTGTTTGGTTTCAATGATGCACAAAAATTTCTTTTTGTGGCAATTTTTTTTTTCATTACATGCCACAATTTCAAATCATACTTTATTTTAAAATTCACATACTAGTCAAGATTTTGATAACATTAACGAGTTTTTGCTCTTGAAAGATTTTACAAAATATAAAATGGGAATTTCAAAATCCAAATTGATTGATACAAAATTGGAAAAATAGCAATTAAAAAAAATGCTTTCCCATTGTTATAATGTAACGATGGTTTGTTTTACTCAATAGCACAATTGTTGGGATATAATAATATAATTTTCCTAAACATTAGAGGAAATGTTACGCAATGCTTCCATCCAACAATGTTTGTGTTAGATATATAATTTGCCAAAAGCATTATGAGATGCAATATAGAATTGTCATAATTACTAGACATTGAATTTAAATTCAATGTTTTGTCATGTTGTGATTATTATGGCACAATGATGATGCATGGAAAACATACAACTCTCGGCTAGAGATAGGACTTGTAACAAGCAGGAGATGATCTTCTTCTTCTCCCTTCTTTCCTTTCTTGGAATCTCATGCTTGTAACATGCTCATGAATCTGATTTTTCCATCAAAATGCAGAAAAAGAAAGCTCAATAAATTCCTTCCAACCTCACTTCACCATTAGCTGCTCTGATCATGCATGCGAATTCAAGACATACTTGTCATGCAGCAGGTGAACGGATGGCTTCGATTTGGAGTTTGAAGTTAGCATCACCCATAGTAGGAACCAACAATCTTGCCAAGTGTAAGGATGACACTCTCAAATCACAAGCTAGCTAAGTTCATGGAAATCAAAAGTTGCTGCAAATCCCAACCCCTTCGAAAGGGGTTTGGAGTTTGGACCTGAGATGGTGTGGTGGACTCAAGAGCTGGTGTATGGGTCTGTCTATTCATACTAGTGGCTGTAAGAAGCTCCATAGTAAAAACTTGTGTGAAACCAGGACTTGAATCCCAACACAAAAATGCCTGTCATCTTCTACTTCTACAGAGTGCAGATTGAATGACAAAGTGCAATGAACTCATGGCAAAACTTGAACGAACTCATTTTCTCATGTTCTTGATAGAAGCCAAGTCTTTTTGCTTGAAATGCAATGTGAAATGTGACCTGATTGCAAAGAAATCACAGATAGAACTTGATTTGTACATTTGGTTATAAGATGGTTACTTCTCATTGATGTTGCTCCTCACAGATTGAAAAACAAGCAGGTAGTTGTGAAGATGTGGTAATCCACTCTTTTAGTGAATGGTGCTGCCCACTTGGGTTGCCATGTAGTATGAAGAGCCAATTCAGTCTCAGAAAGTGAGATCTAACCATAAACTCCAAAGCTGTCCATGTACCTTGCTCTAAAAACTACCACATAAAGTACTATACTCAATAGAGATTATCAGATGCAACACAATATGACACCTTTCTGTAATATGAGGCCTCCTCATCTATATCTGTACTTAGGTATTTCTCAATACCGATGATTTCAGTTCACCTTAAAAGAATCGATAAGGTAATCGAAATTTCAGATCCAACACATAACAGCAGCCTAACAGCAAGCATGAAAAAGAGGGACCTCTACTTGTTGCTTGACATACAAAAATGCTAAAAGAGTGCCTGCTTAGACACTTTCTGACGTCTATGTGTCCAATACCTGGGCCTGGTGAATGCATAGCCACAGTAATACAATATTTTGGGAGATGGGGATCAGTCAACAACTTTCTCACAGATGTGTGAAGCTAGTGACACAAGTAAAGCTGGTGTGCATGTGTGTTCTGAGAAGTTCATGCAGAACCTGACACAAGCTAACAATTATCATCAGGACAAAGGATGTTTGCAGAACCCTTCATCTTCAAGGTTCTAATCATGCAGTTGTCACCACCCTTCAAACCACAATCATTTACTTCCTCTATGACTCTGCTGATGGATAAGGATACTTTTGACAATAGTGACTTTCTGGTAACATAAAGTTACAATGTTCATGCATCCTTGTCTCTAATGACTCCATTGTCAAATTCCAAGGTGACATGAATCATGAAGTGGTGGTCTAATTTGCTTCCAAAAAGAAACTACTATAAAAAATTCCTGACGACTCCCCTCACTTAAGAGACAGGTTAGGGGGGCACTTACACTCTTTGGAATGATGAGGACACTCAGTAGCTCAGTTTAGGGCAACATGTTCTACCAGGAAAATACGTAAATACAAAATTCTACAGTTCAACTAGACCAGCCTCTTCAAGGTCAGCTGCGCCCATGCCCTGGTCCTCTTCCTCTTCGCTATCCATGTCTCCATCAACATCCTGGTTTGAATCCCCAAGTTTTTGCATAGTTTCTGCAAGAAGCCGGTCGTCCCTCTCACTCACCTGAATACATTCAATGCAAACCCACATTATAAAACAATAAAGCTCACCCTTAACAACAACCAAAACAACCAAAACAAGAACAACAGCTCATCCTTAACAACGACCCAAACAAGGACAACAGGTCAAACTTGTGGAAATTTCTCAGCAGCTAAAACAAGTTAACAGACATGGAGAATTCAATGGCAGGAACTAATGAATGAAGTGTACCGCGCGAGGAGCCTCCTTCACTGTCAGCTTTCCTTTGTGTATCTCAATTTCTTTCACACATGCCCTGATGGCCGATTCTAAGATTGATATGCCAAGCTCCTGCCATGACACTCCATTCCAATACATCCATAAGACACACATAGTATAATTCACCATGTTCCAGACCAACAAGCATTACACAAATGCATATGAATGGAATGTAGTGAATTCCTTTTCACAAGTGTTTATCACCACCTATGCAGACAATCTCTTTGTACTGGCACTTCTTCTTTACATTTTAAACCATCTCAGTGTGCCTCTAAACATCTAAAACCCTAAATAGGGTTTAAGAGTCCCATGCTCCACTATGAAGCAAATCCAGGAATGCTATGAAAGTCCAAGTATGACTGCAGTCAAATTGCAGAGTCTGCAACAACACTTTGAAGGTAAATGTTATGTCAGTTGTAGCCAACTCAAAACAAACAGGACAAGAATGAGTGCAGTCCTAACTTGGTGAGGGTCACTCACAAAGTATCAGACCATCACCTTCCTCAGGAATAGCAGTGGATAGCTGCCATTACTCCTCACTGACTTCATCAGCTTACAGCAGTGCGTGTACATAAATTGTTTTCTGAAAGATTCCAGCAAAGAGTTATACAAAAATCTGCGTACTGTCTGTTGCATTGCCATAAGCAACCAGAAGACTTAGTCATGATTTTGGCTAGCAGTCAATAAGCCACAGCTAACTAAAAGTCGATGAAATTACTCAGCTCAAAACAGAACAACCCACCTGAACATGCGTCAAATATCCACCTGAACAATTCATCTCTATCCACTGATAAATGCAAAAGTAACTCACCTTATCAAGTGTCTGTGTTGTGAGAACATATAGTGGGGGTGCCACAAGCTTTATTTTGACTGGGCACTCCTGTGTCCCTGCCGCTTCTGCCCTTCTCATTGCATCCTATAACAGAAGGACAATTCACATCAGAACACAAGGTACCTCTTTCTTCCTCCTAATTGTTCCACTTTGAGCATAACACCCAAATCCTGCTGATACGATGGGTAATTTTGCTGCACTAAGTGATGGGACCACCCTTGAGACAAGGCCCATATTTTCAAGGTACTCCTGAACTGAGAGCATGGGACTTTCACTATGTACTTGATCACTCAATGTGTTTAAAGAGAACAAGCTGATTTTGTAACACTGGGATCCAAGCTGAGAGAAACAGATGATTTTCGCAAAGGAAATGCTACACATTCTCGAGTTAATTCTAGAAACTATCCTTGCGAAGGATCCAAGATTGGAACTTAATAACCAGATCACACAGACCAGACAACAATTCATTCTCCAATATATCCCAGAGGCAGATGCCTTTTTCACCAGAGTGGATAAACGCACCTTAATGTGTAAGACCCCATCATATTGGAAGCACTTTAGTTCTATATCAGCCCGGATTTTCAAGGGCTGAGGAGTCATCCGCCTTCTGATATTTTTAATGAGGGCATCCTTCACCTCATCAGTCATTGCTGGTACTACTTTGACTGTCTGCACACATTTGCAGATGAAAGCACCATGACAACTGAGAGGGGACAGCTGTCAACTAGACCTGTGTAAACAGAAGGACTACCACCAGGCTTGATTTAGTAACCTAACAACATCAAGAAATTTTACAGTCATTGCCCACCTCTTGTCCATCTGGACCTTCTTCTTTCACTTCCTTGGTGAGCCCACCAAGCACTGAATCTGGATCAGTAACTATCAATTTGAATCCCTGCTCACCAAGAAAAGACAACACCCTGGTTTGCAATCAGGCAAAGAGATAAAAACAGATAAGCATGACATGCAAGGACTTACACGAACTGTGGTGAAAGATTTCAATCAGAAATGCCAAGCACTAAGACTTACCAATTCTTGACCTCATTGTCCATCAATCACTAGTGCAATTATACTCACAAGAAGCCCTGCAGAATCTTTGCCAATGATTACAACACATGCAGAGCACAAAAATATCACCTCAAATGCATGCCCATACTTTTTGTACAGAGGCCATCCCACATGTGCGTAAAGATCCTGCCAATACCACTCATAAAAGCTCTAATTAAGATCGATGAGATAATTTTTCTTCAGCTTCTCCTCCTGTAAATGAATGCAATAGTCTGGAGTTATTTGCAAAAGCTGTGTCTGCAAGTGCAAATCAATTTTGAGAATGAGTCTGAGAACAAGTCCATAAAAATCATACCTCAAGATCAGCCTCCATGGTTTCAGCAACATGTCGCATGATGGAGTGCACCAGCTTGCTCTTGTTGTAGCGCTCCTCGCACACTGCAATATCTTCTTCTGATACACGTCGCTTGCTGAGATCAATGTAACCCTTTTCCTTGTCCACCCTGAGCACCATCACTGGCTCTTGCCGGCCCACCTTTATGAGACTGCTAATACTGCGAATGCGCCGCCGTGAGAGCTCAGAAAGCAGAATCATGCCTTCAATATTGTTGTACTCCAGCAGATGCACGTAGGCACCCATCTCCGCAATGTTTTTTACCTGCAACCATAATAAACGCCTCCTGTCACCAACTGCCTACAGCATCCCCCCAAGACTTCCATCAATAAAAAGCAACGAATCCCTGCAGTAAGTAGTCGAGTACCAGAAAGGACAATACATGCTGTGTGTGCTGACAACAACTGTGACTACTGCGTGTTTCTCTACACTCATACAAAGCCTACTACCGCCTTTCTGAAGCAGAAGAAGCCGTTCGAATCACCACCGCAAGCCAGCAACATGGTTCTTCCTCCAAAGAACAAGCTCGGAAGCCTTCTCTCCCTCTCTCCATTACCACACTTTGAATGCTTTCTCTTCCCAGTAACTCCATGGTAGCCAGATTGAGTAATAAGCATATAATATTGAGAATTGCAGACACATGTCGCACTTTCGAATCTACAATTGCTCGCAAGATGGCCATGAACCTTAAACCCTAGGCTACTGGCTTGATGATGCTTAGCAAGAGGCGGAAAGAGAATGAAAAGGAGAGTGATAGAGAGGTACATACCGAGACCATGACTACATCGTCCACCTCCGGAAACGGCGCCTCGTACATGCGACAATCCGTGACCGTCATAGTTGCTCCCGTTGTGTGTGCAACTACTACTTCTCTTTTCCCTTTCTCAAGCTCAGCGCAGCAACGACACTCAAATCAGCAGCAGAAAAACCACATCGATTCGCAACGGTTTCTTGTAGTTCAAATCTGGTCCAGATCTCCGAGTCGCTCGAAGAACACTGCTGCCGTCGAGCAGCCAGGGACAATGGTTCCGCAGACACCCCAGAAGATAAGAACGAGGTGCACCTTTCTTGAAGGACCAGAATTAGGGTTAGGGTTAGGGGATGATCCTGTGCTGCATTGCCCTTGGTAGCTCACCTACTTCACTTCGCGCAATTTGCAAATTGCGCGTTGATTTTTCTTTCTGTTTGGAACTTCGAGGGGAAGACTAAGGAGACGAGACGTGGTGGAGGTTATTGTTAGTATTATTATTTCACAAGGAGAGAGAGAGAGAGAGAGAGAGAGAGAGGAGAAGGAAATGGATTCGTGGCTGAAGGAGTTCCAAGAAGCTCTTCAATTGGCAGATGACATCGAGGCTGGCGTAGAGGAGCGCAATAAACTGCCGGCACACTCCAGTGAGGGCACGCGTATCGTTTCTGCTTCACGTCGTAAGCTCACCAGGCTCAATACGAAACTCGACCGTCTCGATTCTCTTCTTCAGAATCCACCTCTGAGGACAAGCCTGTAAGATGACGATGATGATGCCTCTCTTTCTTGTTTGCGATCAACACTCCTCCTGTCTTATTATCTCTTCTTTTGATGTCTTCTGTATGGTAGAAACCCTGGAAACAGATATGTTCATCATCATCATCATCACTCTTTGTGGTTGTGTTGTGGATTGTTTAGTTTGCTATTTGTTGACAAATTTCTGGATGTTGTCGTTCTGTAAGACTCGGGAATCCAATTCAGAAAATCGGCTTTTGATCACTCTTGTGACGGTGCTTGTCAGAATTCTTTTTGTATGTTTCTTAATTGTTTGTTGAAGATGTAATGGAAGAAGCTCAGATGAATCTGTGGCTCAATTTTGCTTTGCTTCTTTTCTCAAATCTGGGTTTCAAGAGGAATTGCATATGGCAACCATGTGTGCTTGGAGATGGCTATCACAATTAGCTTCAAAGCTTGTTGTGTTGCTAATTATGCTATGTTAGCATAATAAAGACAGCTTGTGGCTGCAGCACATGATGTATTGTATCCAAAGCATGTCATCATGCCATTGAATGTGATAACTGCATGTGTGGGAGAAGCTCAGATGAATCTGTGGCTCAATTTTGCTTGCTTCTTTTCTCAAATCTGGGTTTGAAGAGGAATTGAAACCTTATGTGCTTGGAGATGGCCATCACAATTAGCTTGAAAGCTCTTTGTTGTTGCTACTTAAGCTATGTTAGCATATTAAAGACAGCTTGTGGCTGCAGCACATGATGTATTGTATCCAAAGCATGTCATCATGTCATTGAAGGTGATAACTGCATGTTGGTGTCATCTTCAATGTTTTGCAAAGTGATCAGATTTCCATAGAAATTATGCACATGTACATGGCTCAGAAAGGTATACCATAGATCTCCAAGCTTGCTTAGAATATGTCTAGCAAGGAAGCTGTATGCTAGGATTTGGCTGCACATCATGACTGTCTCTTGGTTGTGAGCCAACATAATGACTGGATCTTCCTTGTTGCTTTCGGAAACACGGCAGAATCTCAGAATGCAGATTTTGTAGAATGGTTTGCCTGAAATTTTGGGTGGATTATTATTTACTTATCTACACTCACTGTTGGGGGCTGATGAAGACAGTGGGTAGTGTGTGGCAACTTGTTGCTGCTTTTCGTGATGAAGGTGATGATGGTCTGACACTTTTTGAGCAACTTTCATAAGGTTATGACCACACTCATTGTCATGCTACCTTTAAAATGTTTTCTTGGAGATTTCTTTGCAATCTCATAGAGGGATGTACATGGCTTAGAAAGGTATACCATAGGTCTCCAGCTTGTTTGGTATCTAGTGACCTTCTAGCAAACAAGCTGTATACTAGGATTTGGCTGCACAATGGGTTCCATCTCCAGGCTATGTGTTGATGCCTATATATTGGTTCTGGCTTTGTCCAATTATGTACAAGATACAAGCTCAAGGAACATGCTTAGTTTCTTAAGTGGTCAGCAGGCCATTGCATTTACATTGAGAGACTCTTTTACTGGAGATGCTTTGATTTGTGGAGCCTTGCAGTAATGAGAAGGAGTTGTACCGAAGGCAAGATATGCTTCTTTCAATTCGCTTGAAGTCCAAACAGATGTCCGTCTCTCTCTCTTCTTTGCAGACTGCCAACAGGTACATTTCTTTCCTATCTTTGGCATTCAGATGTTTGTTGCTAGTTCACTCTGTATTTGTGTTCAAAGTAGTTTGGACATCTGCCAGTCCAATCTGGCTTACTGTTGGATATTGGTGTTCTGTGGCAGAGCTTTGGTTCAGTAGATTGCTAACTTGTGTCCTTGTTATGCCATTTGAGCAGAGCAAATTTACTGGAAGGTGGAATTACACCAGTTGAGACAAATCGAACACAAGGCTTGGAAAACAGTGGACTGATTAGCCTGCAACGGCAGATCATGAGAGGCATGTCTTGAACCTAGATATGTTTTTTGATAGTTTGTCGAACCAATTCAGTTATATGTCTCGTGAGTGCTGTCCATCATGACTGAGTCTTCCAGTTGGTTCTGCAATGTGACAGAGACTCAGGATGCAAATTTCGTAGAATGTTTTGCCCAGATGTTGTGCTGATTGTTACATACTTGTCTACACTCCACACCCACCATCAGGTGGTGATAGAGTCAGTGGGTTGTCATGGCAGCTCATCACTGCTATTTGTGATGAAGGGATGGTCTGACACTTTGTGAGCAACCCTCATAAGGTTACAACTGCACTCACTATCATGTTACTTTCAAATTGTTGTTGGGGAGAGTTCATTGATATTTTTGGAACCAATTCAGTGTCAGAACTTTGAGTTTTCTTAAATACTATTTCATATGGTGATTTTGTTAATATGGAGTTCCTGGGTACTTTTTGTGGACAATCTGGAATTTTCATTTTTTTGGGGCTGTTCCCTGAGGGTGCAATTTGCTGCAAACTCAGGGAATCTCAGGGAAGAGTAGTGGAGAACTTTGGAGTCCCCTTATGATTGTTTGCCCCATTTTTTAGCAGATTATTGTAAACTAATCTATACACCTTTGGGAGCTGATGGTGTTAGTAGAGGATAATGGCAGCTATTCGCTGCCTTTCATGATGAAAGTGATGGTTTGTGACTTACAATCATAAGGATATGAGTAAACTTATTCTTGTCATGTTTTTTTTTGGTTTGGCCAGAACTGACATAACAATTACCTTCAGAGTGTTATTGTGGACTGTCTATCTCAGAGATATAAATATGGCTGAGAGATTGAAAAATAGAAACCTTTGAAGCTTTTGTGACCAAGGATTTGTTTTGGGAGTACAGAGCAAGATGAGGATTTAGAAAGCCTTGAAAGCACTGTGCTCAGTACCAAGCATATTGCACTTGCTGTCAATGAAGAGCTAGATCTTCATACCCGCTTGCTGGTATGCTACACACCTTTCTGAGTTATGATGCCTTGTATCCCATTCCTTTGATTGTAAATTTGTCACATTTCTGGAGATGAGTAGGCAACGAAACATTTGATGGTGTCTGCATTTTCTTTGTAGGTTAGAAGTACATTGAAATAGTATTTTAATATTGTGCAGGATGACATGGACAAAGATGCAGATGTAACAAACAACAGGCTAAAGGTAGGCAAACTGTCTTTGTCCCATGTGGTCCTCATCTTGGGGTTTTGTACCAGGGTTGAATCTGGGCACCTGAGCCTTCTTGAGGTACAGTTTTCTTATTTAGGTGGTTTTGTTGTGTGTGTTATTAAATTCAATTTTTGGCTCTGAAATATGGCCAGCATCCCAAACATAAGAGATTGTTCCAGAGCTGAACAGTCAGTTTGCTTTTGAGTTTCCCAAGAAAAATGTTTCACTTTTTTTGTACTGATAGCCTCTCTTCTATTGCTTCTTACAACCTGTGTGGCATTCTTTAATGTTGGGTGTCCATATGAATATGACTGGGTTTTGATGAAGCACCAGCTTGATGTGATGCTAATTGGTGAGATTGCATTCAGTTACAGTCTCAAGTCCCTGTCACAGAAATACCAGCAGTGATGCTCACCCTCTTCTCTCATCACATGGTGGCAGAAAGGACAGTAGCTGAGGGATTTGTACTAATCAATGTGCCAGGTGTTCTTGATTGCAGGCTGCACAGAAGAAGCTTGGCTTTCTCAACAAAAATGCTGGCCAGGGTTGGTCTCTTGTCACCATGTGTATTCTGATGGTTGTCATTGTGGTCTTGGTGTTAATTCTTTTCAAACTATTGTAGCACTCTCATTCATAGAACAACCATGTGTAATTGGTAGTCTGGTGAGATTGTAGAACTCATCAGAGTCCCTGTTGTTTGAGGTCATCAGGTGTTTATGTGTGTTATGTACATAGTGAGGGGGTAATTCCTGGAAGGTAATACAGAGGATAGTAGAAAGAGCCTATTTGATTGCTTTGTATGAATAATTGTGTGCATGGAAAATAGATCCACACAACCCATTTGCTCTTATATTGAAAGAACCCTAAAGACTTGCCAAATTGTTTCTCCTCTTTGTACCTAGTCATTACTTTTCTTCCTCAAATTTGAATCTCTCATTTTTTTTTCACAGTGGCATCACTACAGAGAATAAATCTCTGTCTAGAGCTCACATAGAGCAGTTTAACTTTTTATTGGTCAAATGTTGGTCAAATCCTATCAGGGATTGGGTCTGGTGACCACTACACAGGGATTTGCCACAAGCAAATAAGGGTGCAATACACAACTGTTCACTCATTTTTGGGTGGTTTTTGACGAGATTCACCACTCACTTGCCAGATTGGGGGAAAGAAAATTGAGGAGTGCACCAGAGAGTGGCTTTCTTATCAACTTTGATTTGCCATCCAATCATTTCCAGCTTTTAAGCCACCTTCATGGGAAAGGTTTAGGCACAAGAATTTTCAAAGGAAACTATTGTACATCAAAGGGGTGGAGGAAGCAAAATCAGTTTAGTCTGTGTGGCACATAACCTCTTATTCCACAGGATTTTCGAAGGAAACTTTTGTGCATCAAATGGGTGGAGGAAGCAAAATCAGTCTAATCTGGGTGGCACAAAACCTTGTAAGTACAGCATCTGGCTACAAAACTTTTGTACAATGATCTGTGTATTCTTTAATATTTGAATTGAATTGTGAATCAGACACTTTCAGAAATAGTGATCCCGAAGTGAAACAAACAGCCAGATTTTAGAAGTTTTGATGTAAAACCCTCAACATATGGAAACTATCTTCAAATTCCTAAATCCTTAATGGGTGGCTAACATTTTCAAAGTTATATATGTGTCTGTGTGTACACAGACACACATATATATATGTTCATCGACATAGGTCTTTAGGGTGTTAGTTTTGATGTTTTTCATATGTTTGATTTCTACTTCACACCTCCAAGTGCATTGACACCAGGTCCTTTATGGTCAGTTTGGTGCATCTTTCTAAATTTTGGCAATTTTATGTTCTAACTCAGGCTAACTCTGAGCATCATGTCTTCTTCCATTTTTCCAATACTTCAATTCCTCCAAGAACCCTAAACTCATAGTGCGCCTTCACCTTGTGTCCAACTCCAATATGTTTCCAAGGCCATATAGTTCATCTAGGGGGCTGAAATTGAGTGTTTCTTGGATAAATATTCACAATATGGTTCAAATAAATTTGGAAATCTTTTATATTTATATTTTTAATATGAAAAGTAAAAATAAAATCCCATGATATGGGAAATTTTTCCAAAATTTCAAAATCACAATATGGAAAAAAAGAAAAACTTTAATCAAGCCATAACATAATAACAAGGTTCACGAAAGTTTTATGTTGTAGAAGTTTGTGTAATATTTATTTAAAAATATATTGCCATGTACCATTACATTTAAACTAGGCTCAATTTTGTGTGTTTAATTTTACACCAAAATTTACATAAAATACATACATTGTAAAATCCATTGCATCCAAATGACAATATATAATATCAATGCATTGTGTTTTTAAAGGTTGGGTGAACGAAAGTTTTTAATTTCCAAATATGAGCCCACCCATCAAGGTTTTTTAATTTTGAAATTTTGGTTAAACATGATCAATGGCACACATTATAGTTTTTAGAATATGATTATAATGTATAGTTAGGTAGTCACGAAAACAACTATTATCATAAATGTGGCATAGTTGCAAAATTATTCCATGATAAGATTGGGACACTAATTGTATATGTTCAAGTCATGGATGCCACATTTTGGTGTAGTGTCAAGTGAAACCACATACGCCAATTTTAAAACTTATGAAAGGCAAATAATCATTGTTTAATGGTGATGATGATTTGGGTTATTTTGGTAAATGAAAATTTCAAGATTTGGGGTAATTAAAGATGTTATACCAAATCTTCAGGAAATGAAGACCCACATGTATTTAGTAGTGAGAATTGTGTGTGATAAGGTTCCAAATCACGCCAAAAGGTTTTTGATGATTATACTAATGATGAGAGTGAATGCTCAAATGTAAGAACCATAAGGTGTTGATGAATAGTTAGATCCTTAGTGCGATGAAACTTAAAGTCAAGTTAGCTTACCATAATCATTTGTATTAGTGGATACAATTATAATCCTATGTGAGCGTCAACTTTTAGTGGCGTGTTAGTAATGTCAAACTGGACCAATTGCACATGAATTGGAACACCTTAGGGTTGGGAGTTGTATTTACCCAATTAGATGATGATGGTTGAGAATTTGTGGTGGCATATATATATGTTCGTTGGTCCAACAATAAGACATATATGCCAAATAAATTGTGTATGAAGGGGAATGCTTTGTTATTATTTGGGTAGTTTCATCATTCTAATGTTATTTGTATGGTAGCCCATTCATTTTAGTTGTGAATCATCATCTTTTAAAATTCCAATGGAATCATATTGTTTCACATGGAAGTTAGTTAAGTGGGCACTTATTTAACATGTATATGACTTTGACATTGTTCATAAGGTTGCTAAGGTTAATCATAATGTTAATAGGTTAAGTCAAAACCCAAGTTCTAATGAAGAGGATACCATTGGGGCTCATTGACATGGTGATATCAATTTAAAGGTAGTTCCAAGTTAACATGCCTTTACATACCTATGTTAATTGTTGGGATATTATGGTGTACCTTAGACTAACATGGGTGTTGAGGATTCACATGATGTGGACATTAAGTTGGATGATGATGGTGCCTTGGACATATATGAAGATAAACATATTTTTACATACTTGTAAATAGGATAAGTCTTAGTTGGATTAACACCCAAGGAACACGATTGGGTTGTGCATAAGGCCAAAAGGTTTTGATAGGAAGGTAATTCTTTCTTATAGGTGTGAAATGATGAAAAAGTGCAAGTATTGTTTCACTTAAAGCAATGTGAGGGCCATGCATGGCATGTTCATGAGGAGTTGGGCCATTTTGCAGGTTCAATGAACTTATAGTTTATTATAATCATAATATTGGTGGCATGGAATGCAATTGCAAGTTCAACAATTTGTTTTTTGTTTTGTGGTGTATGATTGAATTCAGACATTATTCAATGCATCTACATTTCATTTGCTATCATTGCCCATTAGGAAGTTAAAGTATCAGTGGAGTTTGGATTTTGTTGGCCCATTGAAGTTGATAATGTGACATAATTGATATGTTTTGATTATGATTGAACATTTTTTCAAGTGGTTATTAAGACTTGGTGCCATTGCTAGATCATAGTAGTGAGGTAACAACATACACATTTTTCGATAGGGTGTTTAGTAGGTTTGGCATTCCAATTGAAATATTCATTAACCAAGGTACAAAATTTTGTGGCAAGTTTCAAAAATTGTGTGAAAAATATTAAATCATTTTACAATTTCAAGAGACCATATTGAAGCAAATGGTTTAACCAAACATATGGCACAAATAGTGAAATGAAGTTTGTGTAAATATGGGTTCCAAAAGGGTCATATCAAAAATGGAAATTTACAACCATCATGGTTAACTATGAGGTATAAGTTCAATCAATATGCCTTTTTTGCTTCAATTTCACCATATTCCTTATTGTTGGTTGTGATCCCAAGTTACTAACTTCAATCCAATGTGTTGTGGTTAACTATCGGATATAGGTTCAGTCAACATGCCTTTCTCATTTCATTTTCACCATATTTCCTATTGTTGGTTGTGATCCCAAGCTACCAACTTCAATCCAATGTGATGTCACGGTAGTAATGGCTTTGGATGATCAAAAAATGTGGTTTTAGGCATGTGAGTAGAAAGTTATATTATTCCAACATGTAATCCCAATGGTTATGGAAAAATTAACAATTGTTCAGCATTGGGACATACTTCAATACCCATTATTTAAGGAGGTGGTTATCGGCCTTGAATTTGTAAATTCAAACCAAATGACTATGTGTACATGTAATAGACAACACCCAATACTTTGGATGTGATTGCAAGAGGTGTTATTTTGTGTGTGTATGAACTATTACCTTTTGCATGGGGTGTTGTTTTTGGAGGGATGAGATGGTCAAACCTAGAAGATGTGCATAATTTTGTACCATGTCATCTTCCACATATCGATGGTCAATTTGATCCATCTTTATTGGTTCTCCTTGTAGGACTATGTCATATGTTGTTTGGGTAGTTTATGAAAGCCACTACTATGTTGATTTATGATCATTGTTCCAAAGTTAGCATATGGGATGTCTCATACCACCATTGGAGCAAGTGTTGGTTAGAAAATGGTTTTGCCTTCAATACATATTATAAACCTGGATGCTTACCTATTCCTATCTTTAGATAATAAGAAATAACCTAAATTATTTTCCAAGATGATTCACATTTGGTTGAAAAATTGAAAAATTACAAGCAATTAATGACAAGGTTCATTTTTGCACTTGGTCTATTGGTATTTTCACTTTAAAATCAAAATGTTCATTCATGGTGGATTTTCATAAATTTTAAAAATATTATTATCTAGTTTAGTGGGACTTTAACCGTAGATAAGGGGTAAATGTGTTGTATTGTTTATGATATTTATATATTAAGTGTTTTATGGGTGTTAACAACAATGGTTGTAAGCACCAACATAGGAATGTGTAACACCTAACATATTAAAACTTGTATGTAGAAAATAATAATAATATTTTTTGTGACATCAAATTGTGGGACTCCAAACTCATTTTGGAAACATGCCAAGCTTTGAAACATGGTGCTTGGGCCAAACCATCATTTTCATGTGGTTAACCAACTTGGCCATATTGGCATGCTTTTTGAATTGTTACACATTCTTAAATAATGTCATGGTATCTACTCTACCTAGTTGGCATACATTTGAATGACATTTTTACTGGCAAAGTTAATTGTCATGAAATAGGTAAGAAAAGGTATATGTCAAAATTATTATAATGTTTTTTATTTTGTTTTTGTTTTCTTCTTCAATTTTGAGGTGTTGCCTAGATAACTGTTAATTCTTCAATTAGTAATTATTAATGACAATATTTAATTATATATGGTTGTAAAACAAATTTGATAATAGATTTTTTTAAAAAAATCCTTTTATGTTGTAACTATTTGTTGGACTCTATAATAAATATCTAGTGAATTCTTTTGTTGAAAATTTAATGAATTGAGGTCATTTTTGCAAAAAGAATCCTTTGCTAATGTTGTTTTTTCTCCCCCTCTCCCCCGACCCTTTTTTTTCTTTTGCACAACGATGAAAATTCATCACCAAAAAAAAACGGTTGGTAATATATATATATATGTTTCAATATTGCATATGTGGTGTTGATGGATTGGTTTGAATTATGATGACTAAAATATTAAATATATACTTTTGGTATTTTATTTTTGATCATTGAACTATTTATCTTGAACATGATTCATATTATATGCTCTTGGAACCCTTTTAAAATTTTATTATCATTCACCATTAAAAGAATGCTTTGGGTGTATACCTAAGGTTGTTAATTGGTTTCATCATGCTTTTATGAAAAAAATTCTGAAGAGGATGCTTAAACTTTCATATGTTCATGTTTGCAATGTCAATTGCACAAATAATTACCTTAGCTCTCCACTTGGCAAAATAAAACAATCCTCTAAAACAAACCCCAAATCCATCAATATATTATTATTATAACTCTGTAACTAATCTCAAGTTTTAACACAAGCCAAAAATATCATGTTTCAAAAAATCCTCATATAATAATAATAAACCTATAATAATAATAATAATAATTATTATTATTATTATTATTATCATTATTATTATTACCTAGTAGGGGCCAAAATCCCTTAAGCTACTGTACTCTATGATGAATCTAAACACAATATCCTTCTTGCCTTGGTGGGCAAGGCCAAACAAAAAAGAAAGAAAAATAGAAAGAAAGAAAGAAAGAAAGAAATGAAGGGAACCAATTGACACCCAAAAGCAAGGAGCTCTTCAAAGATCACAAGCTCATAAAACCCTAGCCACAAATTTCCATATACCATACAGGGCTTTGATTACAAGGTGCGCACGTTGCAGTTGCTTGCGTTATTGTGCCAGAAGCGATGGCGTCCACAGTGTGCGTTGTTCACGCATGCTCGCCGTCGCACACGCTGGTGGCTGATGTCGTTGCCGCTTCTTCCCCCGTACCTTATGCTCTTCTGTCTCTAAACAATAGGTGCGATGGTGTGCGCAGACGTGTGCGGTTTCCGTTTCAACAGCGTGGTGGTGGTGGTGATAATAGTTGTAGCGGCAGGAGCAGCAAAGGACGTAGTAGGTTGAGAGGTTTAGCTTTACGGGCGCATTTGGGGCAGTTGCCTGAACCGCAGCATGTGGATTTAGCCATCACCGCGTTGTCGCACCATGTGCCGTTCCTGGCTGTTCAGGATATGCTGGTTAAGGCCCAAGGGCTGCTCTACACTCTCGCGGATGCGACCGCGGCTACTACTGATGCCGGACAAACTGCCGCCGTCGACGCCGTGCAGAAGCAGAATGGAGACTGGCTCTCAGGTGTCACCAGCACGCTTGAAATGGCTTTGACGGTAAGTGACTGTCCTCTTTCCCTTCGCTGTGAAACTCATGTGTTGTGATTGTTCCTTTTCTTGGTGAAGGGAATTTGCCAGGTTTACGAGCTTTAGAAAGAGAAATTGTTGCGTTCCTGTACACCACGTGAGCTCGTTGTAGGATAATATTGGTCTAGGAACTCGAGCATGAAGACCTTGTTGACCCTGAGATTTTTGTTTTGAAGTTGAGTATGTGAATTTGGGGAGAATTACTCGCCCTCGCCCTTAGAAGATCGTTTCCCCTTGCAATTTGCATTATAGAGATTGGAAGTTTATAGTGGAAGCATGCTAATGTGTGGGGGTTTGTGCATTGCAGTTTTTGAAGGATGGTCTAATGAAGTTGAGAGTCCCATATGCATATGGATTTGCAATTATTCTTCTTACTGTTATAGTGAAGGCAGCAACTTATCCTTTGACAAAATCACAGGTGAGAGATTCTCTATTTTGTTAGTATTTTGTTTTCAAGACTGTTGTAAATGTGGGATAAAATTACTGTATGGTGAGCTTGTATATCTAAAACAACTCCAAGAATTATGAAAGTGATAAAAGGTACATTGTCTGTGGGTTTTGGGAGTCTGGTGGATGGGGGCACAATGTACAAAGTCCTTGGTGCCAGTTTGACTGTATTGATTGGAAATCTTTTTGTGTTGCAACCTGCCATATGTTGCCAGATTAATTTCCCACTAACTAAGCTTGTAGGTTACTCCTGTGGCAGGTTGAGTCGACACTTGCGATGCAGAATTTGAATCCTAAAATCAAAGCTATTCAGGAGCGATACAAGGGTGACCAGGTTGTGGTCTCACTCCAGCAAATTATTATCTAGGAAAATTAACCTTTTAATGTCACTGAGATGAGTTGGTGGTTTTTGTGTGCCTATTCTGCTAGCACATGACCTTTATTTCTGTGCTAGTATTCCATGCACAAAAGGATGCGGGAGTCCATGTTGGGTCCTTTTACCCTTTTGAATATAGTCTCTCTTTGGTCTGCTGCTCTCAATACAACTTCTGGGAGGTAGCAAGTCTGAGTTGAGGATCCTAGCATGAGTGGATCCACAGAGTATGTAAGCACTTTTGATTTCATTGATGATGCAATATCTTACCTGTCTTTTCAGTTTTCTCACACTGGATGTGCAGGAACGTATACAACTGGAGACTGCAAGATTGTACAAGCAGGCTGGTGTAAATCCACTTGCAGGTAAACCTTGTCTAACCCAAGAGGGCTCACTTGCTTGGTGTGCTCATGCAATGTCTTTTAAAATTGGTATATAGAAGGGGGCGCCTCTGTTAGAATATAGATATAGCTCTATTTTACCTCAGGTTGCATCTTGCTTTGTTACATCAGGGCTTCTTTCAGTATTTGGGACTTCAAAGTTCAGCTACTTCTGATACTGATGTGGTGAGGTGAAATTGATATCAGATTTACTCACTGACACATGATACTTGACCTATTTCAGGCTGTTTGCCTACTCTTGCAACCCTTCCAGTCTGGATTGGTCTCTACCGTGCTTTGTCAAATGTTGCGAATGATGTAAGCCCTGAAGCTCAGGTTTATTCATCTCTTGCTTGAGAGTTGTTGTGACAGATAGATCCGTAAATTGGATTGTTGTTGGGCTGCTGTGCTGGTTACCATTGAATGCAGCAGTGCATTCATTCTGCATCATCTGGGTGGCATCAACCAATATGACTACCCACTCTGTGCTCTTGAGAAGAGGCTTTAAGTTATGCTGGCTTGGCAGGGTCCTATCATCATTTGTAGATGTGCAATCTTTCTAGATACAGGAGAAAAGAATGTGACATCATCAATGATTTGGGGTGTGCAGGGTCTTCTCACAGAGGGCTTCTTCTGGATTCCATCATTGGCAGGCCCAACTACAATTGCTGCACGGCAGAATGGCAGTGGAGTCTCATGGCTTTTTCCTTTTGTTGTAAGCAATCCTTGAATCAGAGTTTTCACTCAGAAGATGGTGCATACTGTGGACATTTAATGGCCATTCTGGAGCAGATGATGTTCTCTTTGTGTATGGGTCACTGTTGTTGTTTTCACTATGACTGTGTTTGTATTAACGTATGTGATTGGGTGAATCAATGTAGAGGATTATCGTCAATATTGAGACTCTACCCTGTTTGGCAGGATGGTGCACCACCCTTGGGTTGGAGTGACACAGCAGCATACCTTGTTTTGCCAGTTTTGCTTGTTGTCTCGCAGTACATTTCCATGCAGTTGATGCAACCACCTCAGGTACTTGAATGTTTTCACTTTCAAATCTACATCCACTCTCAGGTTTGGCACTGTGTATTGAAGTAGGGTGCTCCTGGCAAGAAATGCAGTTCATGGTTGTGAACTAAAGGTGACCTTTCGTGAACTCTTAGTGTGCATGTTATAAATAAAATCTACTGGAATCCAGGTTGAAAAGTTTCCTCAGATTTATGGACAGTCTATCTCTTGGCATGGAAGATTCAATTTTCAATAGTAAAATTCTGTTTGATGTGACAGAGTGCAGATCCTTCCCAGAAGAATACACAACTGATCCTCAAGTTTTTACCACTCATGATTGGTTACTTCTCACTCTCTGTTCCATCTGGCCTGAGCCTTTACTGGTGATTCCTCTAAAGCAACCTCGTCCTGTCTGCAATATTATATACCAGCCAAAAGATGGTGATTGTGATTGTGTTTAATGTAGCAATATAAATCTGCTGTACTCAATGAATTCTTCATTAGGAAGATCACATCACTTCTCATTCTATTTGCCAAGTTGAAAATGGTCAGACTGATAATTTCAATGGCTGAATAAAAGTATGTCAGGATATAGAAGTCATAGATGCAGTTGGGTTGTTGGGATGGGACACAGTCTTTGGTGCACTTCTTGTTGGGTCATGTGTTAATGAGCAGCTGTATCTCAGTCTGTGATTTGTCCACATGGTATCTGCAGGAGGGTGCTGCTGGTTTTTCCTGGCTCTATTATTACTAGTAAGTGTGCAGGTTTAGAACACAACAGAAAGGGTCTTATGAAAGTGCACCTGAAAGTGAAAGGCATCCTCAATTACAATTTTCTCAAATCATGTACTGGCTGTGGGTCTGAGGGATTGAAGGTTCACAAACAATATCTTGAGCACAGCACAGCAAGTCTACTTGCGGCAGCTGGGTGGTGCAAAACCTGTAGTGGACAAAGATGGTGGGGGTATTATCAGTGCTGGCCAGGCCAAACGATCCTCACTTCCTTCAGCCACCACTGCAACCACTCCTGAAGTTGCAAAGGATCGTCGTGGTGAAAGGTCTATAGTTGTTGACTCTCTTTTGATTCACTGTACACACTCCCAGTGTATTGGGTGTGAAACCAAGTGAAAGCAACAAGTCTAGCATCATGTACAGGGAGGAGTTGGTTCAGTAGGATGTGTTATTTTGCATTTAGACGGCTTACACATATGGGTCTATTGGAAGTTTATTGTGATACTGAGTGTATATGTGTAACATTACAGATTTAGGCAGCTTAAGGAGGAAGAAGCAAGAAAGAAAGAGGCCCGTAGGCGTGCCGCTGAGGAGGCTTCAAAAGCAAAGGCTGCAGCTGCAGCTGAAGAGAGAGAGCGTGCACTTCGAGCTCAACAGGCACAGGAAGCTCAGAAGTCTTCTGAAGCCACTGGTGAAAATAGTAAGGTCGAAGAGGAGGATTCTGATGAGGATGGAGGAGACCTGGAGGGTGAAACTTTTGATGCTACTGTAGCCAAGGTGCGGACAGCTTTAGTTCTTCAGTACTGTGTAGGCACTGCAATTGGAACAAGAGTGACAAAGTCACAACTGTGAGGTGTTTTTTATTGGAGCAAGGTTTAGGTCTGAGTTGCATTGTGTCTGGATGTGCTGCAGGGATCCTTGGAGGAGGCATTTGCAACCAATGGGGCTGCTGGTACTGATGGGTCACCATCAAAGAGAAGCAAGCGCTCAAAAAGGAAAAGGGCTGCCTAAGTCTGTATCTGTATAATTTTGTGGATCTAGGTTGACATTTGATTAGTGGAGGCCAGGGAACTTTAGAAGTTACTCCTTGGGTGATGGTATTTAATTGTATTATTTTCCCTTTGGCTTAGGTTTAGTGAGCTCGTCAATTGCTCAGCTTCTTTTGAGGGAGGGTTAGTCACATCTGTTGCCATCATGAAACTGAAGATACACTATTGAGGTCTATAGAGAAAAGCTACTAACAGAGTAGGCAGTCTGCATTCTAGATGCAGAATATGGTGGTATTGCAAAAGTTTGCATTGGCTGGAGGTTGTAGATTGCCATCACAGTTCTGTTCTTCTCTGAAACAGAAATTGCAGTTTCAATTGTGTTGTTTGAGGCAGATGCCCTTGGATGCACAAATGGTTGTAAGTCCTCTTACGTCCTCATCATTGCCAATTCAGGAGGCTAGCTTGTTCTGCAGCTTATGTTGAGTTCATTTTAGCTCGTCCCCTGAAGCTTGTTGTGACTTGAATGAGCATACCCTTGACTTTTTTCATAGCTTTGTCTTGAGTGGCAGCCAACTCAGCTTGCAGATTTTCTATAATTCTTCACCCCAAATTTTCAGTAATTCATTATGCTTATCTACTACACCCGTACATAAGACTGTCACTGCTAGTTCTTCATTTTAGGTCTTCCCTTTTGTGTTTTCTCTTCTTCCTGGTTCTTGAGTCCTTAGCTGGAAGTCTTTCTCTGACTTCAAAGAAAAGTTTTAAGCTTGTTCCAGCTTTCTCAATTATAAGTATGGAGATTTCTTGATTCTCATGAGAGTTATTATCTACTACACAAGCTATTGGGAGCTGATGAAGTCAGCAGGGAGTCACGGCAGCTAGTTGCACTGCTATTGATGGTGAAGGTGATGGTCTGATACTTTGACTGACACTACTAAGTTATGATGCACTCATTCTTATTATGTTTCCTTTGGTTTTGCTGGAACCGACACAACAATCGCTTTTGAAATGGTATTTTGCAATTGCATGAATGTTGTTTCTGAGAAGCATCTTTCAATGGCATGGTTTGTATGGGAGGGCAGGCTATTCTGGAGAGAGTTACCAATGTTCAACACCTTTTCATGGCAAGAGCATGCAACAGGGACAGTTTCTTTAGTGCCTTCAATCTTCAGCATGTCATGGCTTAGTTGGCCTTGGCAAGAAGGCCAACAGTGGAAGAGGACTCTGATCAAACGAGTAATGATGTAAGTCCTTGGTAGGTTTCTATGATCCTTCAGATAGATTAGACTCCTGGATTTTCCTGTGCACCTTCAGATGCTGTAGCAGTGTGTTTTATGCAGAGATGTGAAACCAGTTTAGAGTTGTCCTTAAAAGTCACTCACTATTCCAGAATACCTGTGTAATTCAGAGTAGTTATGCAGTCAGGTGCTATCATGTGTTGAAAACCCCTTGTGTAGGTGGGTACGATGCCGAATTTTTGAGCTATGTATTTCACAAGCCATTTAGTAGGGGCCTTTGCTTTTCCCTGATAGAAGTTTGTTTTTACAGAGGTCATGCTGTTGCTGTTAGTCTTTGGGTCTAAGACCAAGCTTTCTGTTGAAGGGACTGGTAAAAATTTTGGGATCAACTTTTTTAGTATTCTTCATATGGCCTTGGTGGTGACTGCTTCAGCTAGCAGTTACCAACACATGCCAGGACACCTGTAACCTGTAGCTATATGTGCAAAATGGTGTTACAGTAAATGAAGACTTTGGTGAAGGAGAAGGCCTGTTCTTAGCCATCTGGTAATTTTGCCTCCAAAAGCCCCAAAATTTTCACCAAAGTTCTTCCACATGCAACGACCAAATAGGTTGACTATTGTCTTCAGTAGGACCAATATTGGACCACTTGCAAGACATAATTAGAACTATTCATTATTATGTTTGTTTGATTGCAGAATCATTCAATTGCATGCCTACCCTAACCATCCCTTCCAGAGTTCAGGCTCAAGGGATGAGCAAATATGTGCCTTGCTGAGCTTCTTAACTTCACCACTTGTGAATTCAAATGAACCAAAACAGGCAAAAATGTCAAGCTTTTGTATTTAGGAAGTTACTATTGTCACCCCAATTTGCATATTGTGAGTTACAATATCAAATTCACTCATTTAACTTGAGGATCCTATCCCAAATTGAACATGTCATGAACAAATCAGTGTTAAATTGTGATCTCTTACTCATGATTGTTTTGAAATCTCATAAAACAAAAAAGGAGATTTCTGTAGCCATTTCTAGAAATAACCTTCAATCATGAAATACCACAAACATCTATGTTCATTGCTACCACTATAATTTTCACATCTTCATGTCTAGACAAAAGTAACCATTTACTGATTGGATTACTTTTGAGCTTGATCATCCCACCAAAGGGGTCAATTTCACTGCCTATCAGATGTCTTTCATTAACCTTGATGTGTACAAACTGGAACAGTCTAGATTACAGTTCTACACAAGGGTATGTCTCAAAACCTCAGAATAGCTATCCCCACTGGGTCTGGTGTATAATGCTGTAGGAGCAGAATAGCTGTTGTTGGAATGCCAAACTTTGGAAGTTTGAAGTTTGGCAAATTATGTCACCTTGCTCTTGTTTCCAATATTGACTGCAATGCCCAGTTGATTGGAGTGTCTCCTTCCTGGTCAAATAGTGAGTAAAGATTATGTCAAATAGAAGAAACTTTAGCCCTGTTCTATACTCCCGAAAAAAGAAAAGAAAAACAAAGACACTTGGCCAACTATGTGATTGAGTGCCTCCAGTTACCCACATCATTTTCAGTGACCAGCTGACCTGGTGATCCCCATTCCTGCATGCTATAATCCTATCCCCCAACAACTCTTTGCGAGGCAACCATGAGCTCCAACCACTAAGGCTATTGGCTTGATGCTTCCATGTTCCTAGACATATATAAAAGATGGACATCAAGAGGAAACTCTAGATCTTACTGGAAATCCCTGTGCCACTCCTTCAATCCTTTTGGCTGTAGCAAACTGACAACTTCAAAAGTAGCAATGCAAGACGATGTTTCTGAAACTTATCTTA
>Ga0116231_10000330_pt1 | contig 76251 bp, 59 predicted proteins | sample S1TSphgellanicum_2_FD_89695 | JGI IMG/M metagenome (GOLD analysis project Ga0116231, IMG submission 89695) | Host-associated microbial communities from peat moss isolated from Minnesota, USA - S1T2_Fd - Sphagnum magellanicum MG | ecosystem: Host-associated > Plants > Peat moss > Unclassified... | reverse complement strand
TGCACCGCCGGACGCTCGCCAATCTGGTCAGCCCAGCGAATGACGTGGGTGTACTCGTGCACCTGAAGAAACTCCCCGCCCTCATAGAGCAGCCCCTTGGCCATACCGCCGTACCAGGGCCAGACGGCCATGTCGGCGATGGTGTAGTCTTCGCCGCCCAGATAGGGTGTATCCGCCAGCCTTCGGTTCAAAACATCGAGCTGTCGCTTCACCTCCATGGCGAACCGATCGATGGCGTATTCAATCTTCTGAGGCGCGTAGGCGTAGAAGTGACCAAAGCCGCCGCCGAGATAGGGCGCGCTTCCCATCTGCCAGAATAGCCAGGACAGGCATTCAGCGCGCGGCCCAGGCTGGGTTGGAAGAAACGCCCCGAACTTTTCGGCCAGGTGGACGAGAATAGCGCCCGATTCGAACACGCGGATCGGTGTTGGTCCGCTTCGGTCAACGAGGGCCGGGATCTTGGAATTCGGATTGACGTCGACAAATCCACTGCCGAACTGATCGCCCTGACCGATATTGATCAGCCAGGCGTCATACTCCGCGTCCGCATGGCCAAGCGCCAACAGCTCCTCAAACATCACGGTAACCTTTACCCCATTCGGCGTCGCCAGGGAGTAAAGCTGGAAGGGGTGGCGGCCGACCGGCAGATCCTTTTCATGGGTCGGGCCGGCGATCGGACGATTGATATTGGCGAAACGTCCTCCGCTATCCTTGTTCCAGGTCCAAACCTTCGGCGGAAGGTATTCGGTCGGGTCGGACATGCGGGGCTCCGGAGCGTGGGTATGGCGGCAGATGTGATGCGCCCAGGCTGGCTTGGCAACGGCCCCAGAGACGATAACACCGGGCGAGTGTGTGACCTCTGCGCCGGGCGAGGGCGGACCCGCGCAGGGACGAAGCGTATTAGAGGGTCTGGCGGCCAAAGGCTGCCTGTGGGATGAACCGGCCGTCAATCCAGCAGGAACCCGATGGCCGGCAGCGACGCGCATGTCTATGAGCCTTTGCAGGGCCACGGGCTTCGGCATGATCCGTTTAACGCGATCGTCGGGCCCCGGCCGATCGGCTGGATATCGACACAGAGCGTGCAGGGGGTCCGAAATCTTGCGCCCTACAGCTTTTTCAACGCCTTCAATTATGTCCCGCCGATCATCGGCTTCTCGACCGTCGGCTGGAAGGATACAGTGGCGAACGTTGAAGCCACCGGCGAGTTTGTCTGGAGCCTCGCGACCAAGGCGCTTGCCGAGCAGATGAACGCCACCTCAGCGAGCCTCGCCCCCGACGTCGATGAATTCGAGCACTCAGGACTGACACCGGTGCAAAGCCGGCTCGTGACGCCGCCGCGTGTCTTGGAAAGCCCGGTTAATTTCGAGTGCCGCCTCTCCGAGCTGATCCAGCTAAAGAGCGCAGGGGGTGCATTGGTCGACAGCTGGCTCGTGCTCGGCGAGGTGGTCGCTGTCCACATCGACCCCAAGCTGATCGTCGATGGAGTCTACGACACGGCGGCGGCCCGTCCCATCCTCCGCGCCGGACGGATGGGCGACTACGCCGAGATCCGGCCCGACGCCATGTTCGAGATGAAACGCCCGCGCTGAGCCTCAGCGCCAGGCGCTCACGCCCCCCGGCGCCAGTTCCGGGCCGCCAAGCAGAAACTCTGTTCCGACGGGCGCGGGCGCTGTTCTGAGTTCAGGGGCGAAGTTGACGGCGAAGGTGACGCCATCGCGAGTGCGCGTTCGCACCCCCTCCTCAAGGTCCAGGAGGGCGACGCCAGCCTCGGCGGCGGCGGCGGCGATCACCGTGTCGAAAAGCTCCGCCTCTGGCCAGGTGGCGAGGTAATGGAACTTCCCGTCGGCGATCCAGGCCGGGCCGCCATCGGCGAAATCGGCCCGGGACCGGAGCGCAGTATCAATCGTCTCGCGCCAGAGCCGGGCGCTGAGGAGCCGTTCGGCGATCTTAACCTTCGGGCCCGCGCCTGGCCTCAGGCTTTCGACCCGGATCACCTTGATGTCCAGAAGGCGCTGCAGGGGCCCTGGCGGCAGGTCTGCCGGGATATGGCCCTCTTGGGTCCTTGACCCAGTGCGCGGGCCCATAAGCACGACCGCGCCTGAGGCCTCAAGGGCCGCCAGGCTCGCAGCGTTCAGGAGCGGCAGCGACGGACAGACCACCAGCCGGTAGCCCGTGAAATCGGCGTCGGGAGGCAGGATATCCACATCCAGACCACGTCGGCGCAGGGCGCTATAGGTTTCGAACGCCAGCTGCAGCCAAACAAACCCCTCCCCCTGCGGCTGGATCTTCAGATGCCAGTCCGCTTCATAACTAAAGACCAGGGCGACCTGCGCTGGGCGGCAGGGGCCAAGGGGGCCGAGGCCGCCGAGCTCGCTGGCGACCTGTCTGGCTTCGCGGCCGCCCTGGTCCTCCACCCGGTCCACGCGATTTAGTCCGGCGTGCAGCTGCTCCTGGCCGAAGGGCGCCTGGCGCCAGCGGAAATAGGACACGACCTCGGCGCCGTGGGCAAAGGCCTCCCAGGTCCAGGCCCGGACCATCCCTGGGATTGGAGCCGGATTGAACCGCGCCCAGTTCACGGGCCCGGGTTGTTGCTCCATGACCCACCAGCGACCGCGCCCACAGCCGCGATAAAGATCGTGGTGGAAGGCGGCGATGTCAGGATGACCCTGACGCGCATAGCGCAGCTTGTCTTCATCCTTCGTCGCGAACTGTTCCAAAAAGCCAAGGGGATAGCTGTCCCAGCTCGCCACATCGAGGTCCCGGGCAAGATTAAAATGATCAAACTCCGTATAGAACCCCATGAAATTGTGGGTGATGTCGCGCCCTGGCGACAGGCGGCGTATAATGTCGACCTGCAGCCGGTTGAAGCTCGCCACCTCGTCGGAAGCGAAGCGGTTGTAGTCGAGCCTGTGGCTGGGGTTGGCCTCAGTCACGGTGAGGAACGGTGGATCGATCTCCTCAAAGCTCCGGTAGTGCTGCGACCAGAACACAGAGCCCCAGGCTCGGTTGAGCGCCTCGACGGACCCATAGCGCTGCGACAACCAAAGGCGAAAGCGCCGCGCCGCATTGGCCGAATAGCTGATCGTGGTGTCGTGACAGCCATATTCGTTGTCGGTCTGCCAGGCGGCGACCGCAGGATGGCGTCCGTAGCGCCCGGCGACGGCCTCGGTGATGCGGGCGCATGCGGTGCGGTAGGCCTCGCTTGAGAAGCAGTAGTGGCGCCGCGATCCGAACCGCCGCGGGCGGCCCTCCGCATCGAGCGCCAGCATGTCAGGCTCGGCCTCCACCAGCCATTTCGGCGGGGTGGCTGTGGGGGTGCACATCACGAGCTTCAGCCCAGTGTCGGCGAGGGTGGTTACGGCCCGGTCCAACCACGCCCAGTCGAAGCCGCCGGGCTGAGGTTCGATCCGGCTCCATGCGAACTCGCCGATCCGCACCACGCCAAGGCCCATATCGGCCATGCGGCGCGCGTCCTCAGCCCAGTCGGCCTCAGGCCAATGCTCTGGATAGTAACAGACCCCGAGAATCATTCGCCCGCGCCGGACGTAAGGTGGAAGACCGCGATCTCGCCGGCGCGCAGGATCGGGAGCGGCAGACCGATTGTCTCCAGCATCCGGCCCGTCGCGGTGATCGGCTCGCCAAGAACTGCGGCCGGCGCATGCTTCATCGACGCCTCGGGCCGGCTCGGTGGATTGAGCAGCCTTACTGAATAGGCGACGTCGGGCGAAAGGCCCTTGAGGCGGAAGGGAGCCAGGATCGCCCAGGCCGGTGTTGCGACCTGGGCGTAGCTCGCCACTGCGCCGCCAGGCCCGACCACCAGGGTGGCGATCGCGCCGGGGTCAGGGGGGCTCTGACGCAGAGTGGTTCCGCCGTGAAGCAGGGGACGCAGGCGTTTATAGAGGTCAAGGCCTTCGCGCAGGCGGCTCAGGCCGCGGGGCGCGAACTGCCGAATATCGGCTTCTATCCCCATGTGGCCAAGAAGGGCGGTCATGACCCTGAAGTCCATACTGGTGGTGCGCGCAGTGGTGTGGCTGGCCACCGGCCCGACATGGGCCCCCATCACCTCGGGCGGGAAGAAGATCGAAAACCCCTGTTGAATCGACTGGCGTTCAAACGGATCGTTGCAGTCCGATGTCCAGATGCGGTCCGTCCGGCGCAAGATCTCATAGTCGGCCCGGCCGCCGCCGGATGCGCAGGATTCTAACTCGACGCCCGGATGGGCGGAGCGCACCCGGTCAATAAGGGCGTAAACCGCCAAGGTCTGCGCCCTGGATGCCGCCCGCCCGCCGCTGGCTGGGTGGGTCAGGTCGCGGTTCATATCCCATTTGAGGTAGGCGATCGGGTAGGTGGTCAAAAGGGCGTCGAGCTGACCGAAGAGGGCGCTTGAGACCTCCGACCGCGTCAGGTCGAGCACGTACTGGCCGCGTCCGAGGGGCTGGACGCGTCCCTCGCTCTGAAGGATCCAGTCCGGATGCGCGCGCACAAGCGCGGAGTCGGCATTGGCCATCTCCGGCTCGACCCAGAGGCCGAACTCCATGCCAAGGCCGAGCACATGGTCGACCAGAGGGCCGAGGCCATCCGGGTACTTGATCGGGTCCGGCGTCCAGTCCCCGAGCCCGGCCGTGTCGTCGTTTCGCCCGCGGAACCAGCCGTCGTCGAGCACAAACCGTTCGGCGCCCAGGGTTGCAGCGGCGTCGGCCAAGGCCTTGAGCTCGGTCAGATCGTGACGAAAATAGACCGCCTCCCAGGTGTTGAAGTGGACCGGCCGGGGCTTGGCGCGCAGCCGTCCGCAAAGGATGGTTGCGCGTACAAAAGGATGCAGCCTTGCGCTGAGGCCGTTCAGTCCTTTGGATGAGCGCGCTGCGTAGAGCCAGGGGGTCTCATAGCTCTCGCCAGGTTGGAGCTGCAATTCGCCCGGCCAGAACAGCTCGCCCGCCTGAAGCTGCACCCGGCCATCCCGAAGGCGCTCGGCGATCAGCCGGTGATCGCCGCTCCAGGCCAGATGCAAGCCCAGCACGTCCCCGGCGTCTTCGTTGAAGCCCTCTGTTCCGACGACCAGGAAGGGCGGCGCGTGGTGGGAGGTCCGTCCGGTGCGGTTGTCGAGCACGAGGGCTCCGGGGCCCAGGAGCTGACGCGTGGTGCGAAACTCTCGCGCCCAGCGGCCGTCGAAGAGGAGAATTTCATCACCGGGCGGCGAAAGCGCCGCTGCGCTGATCCAGTCAAGGCCGAGGTCGCTAGAGCCTTTATTGGTCACCCGGGTCCTGAACCCGGCGACGCCCGTCTTAGGATCAAGGGTGATTAAGAGCTCTAGGGCGATCTCAGCGAGCCCGTCCTCGAGCAGGATGGCGTAGCCCTCCTTGATCGGCTCAACGCCGGTCTGAATGAGCTGGGTGATGAAGCGGCCGTCGGCTCTACGGCATTCCAGGGCCGATTGGCCCGTAAAGCCCCGCCCGGCCTCGGGGAAGAGATCGAGGCGCTCGCCGTGGTCGAGCATGCCCTGCGGTATGGCCCGATCGAGCAGCGCCGGGTCGAGATCAGCTTCCGCGCCCGGCGCCAGGGCTGCGCCCCAATAGGCGAGGCTGGGCGCAGCGGCGGTTCTGTAGAGGAGCAGGGTCTGTCCACCGCCGTCAAGGCGCAGCCAGGAGGACGAGAAAGCCATAGGATCAGACCGGCAAGGGGGTTCGGCGTCCAAGCGTCCAAACGGCGTGGCCGCCGAAGATCAGACGATTGACACCGAGCCCAACGACGACGCAGGCGAAAAGGGTGACCACCATGAGGTGGATGTAGTGGATCGGGGTCCATAAGAAGGTGAAGACCGCGTAGAGGCCCACGCCGAACACGACCGCCGTCATCGCCGCACGGGGATCCACGCCCTTGAAGGCGAGGCCAAGGATGAAGGCGGAAAGGATCGGCATGGACAAGAGCCCGTTCAGCTGCTGCACGAGGTTGATGATCGACACAGCGCCCGAATAGACGGGAACGAGCGCGATCGACGCGGCCATGAACACAAGGGATATCACGGCGTTGAGCCGAGGCACGCTCGGCTTTGAGCTCAAAAATTTCTCGTGAAGATCGCACACGTAAAGCGTGACCGAGGAGTTCAGGAGCGAGATGTAGCCGGTCAGAACCGCCGCCGCCATAAAGGCGGCGAAAGCGCCCGACAGCCAGGCCGGCATCACCCTTGCGACGATGCGGCCGTAGGTGGCGTCGCCCGAGAGCCCGAACAGCTTATAGGCGCAAACCCCTGGAATGACGACGATGGCCGGCACCATCAAAAGCCGGATCACGCCGGCGGCCAAAATCCCCTTCTGCCCCTCGCGAAGGGTGGGCGCGGCCATGGCGCGCTGAGTGATGGTCTGGTTGGTGCTCCAGTAGAACATCTGAATGAAGATCATGCCCGTGAACAGGGTCGGCCAGGGGATGGGGGAGTGCGGCGAGCCGATCATGGTCAGCCGATCCTGCGGGATCCCGGAAAAGTCCCAGTGGATGGCGCGGAGCGCCAGAACCGTGATTAGCACCGCCATGCCGAGAATGCCGACGCCCGCGAAGGTGTCGTAGACCGCGACGGCGCGAAGGCCGCCCGCGATCGCGTAGGCGGCGCCGACGGCGGCCAGGATCGCAGCGATCGCCGTAAGAGGCGCGCCCGTCGCGAACATGCTCTTAAGGAAAAGGGCGCCAGTATAGAGATGGATCGGCAGGTAAATCACGACATTGCCGAGCAAAAATAAGATCGAGACCATGGCGCGGAGGTGTTTGGAGCCGTATTTTTTCTCCAGAAGCTCGGTGGTGGTGGTGCAGTTGTTCCGGTAGTAGATCGGCAGGAAGATCAGGGCGAGCATCGCCAGTCCGGCCAAGGCGGAGAGCTCCCACCACGACAACAGAACCATCTGGTTGCCGTTCATACCGACCAGCTGGTCGGTCGACAGATTGGTGAGGGTGATTGAGCCGGCGATAAACGGCCAGGTCAGGCTGCCTCCCGCCAGGAAGTACTCGCGGTTGGAATCGGCCGAACGACCGCCCATCCGGGCGACCTGGATCCACGTGGCCAAGGCCATCAGGACGGTCAGTCCTAAGAAGGCGACCCACTGAAAGCTGCTGTGACTCATCAGTCTCCCCGACCCGTCCGCCCCGATGCATGCGGGGTTTTTCAATCTTTCTGGACTTGGTCCTGCGATAGTCTGAAAGGGCGCCCATAAGGAAGGTCTGCTGGGCGCAAATGCTAAATTGAGCGCTCCGAACCCTTGCGGGGATTGCGCGCGGCCCCACCTGAGCAGAACGAGAGGCTCATGGCTACGGTGGCGGACGTGCTCCGGGCAGGAGGCTCAAGAGACCGTCTCAGGCCGGCGCCGGGCGATTGGGCTGGCTAGGCCCTAGGGAATCGAGATTTGGAACGGGGAGCGCTCGGCGTTCAGACAGAGGCGATGGGCGGGCCTTGGCGTCGCTTTTGGAATGTCGATGACGCTGGCGGCTCGGTGTTTTGGCGTGGGCTCGGCGTGCGCCGGCGTTTATGTCTGAGCGCGGCGCAGATTCTTCCTTTCCGTAAGACCAAGGACGTCGCGTGAATTTCGTCAAACCCTGGAGCTTCGCACCTTGCCGCGCGGACGCCCCCTTGTGGGCCGTCCTGGTCCTCGCCCTCGTGATTGTGCCCACGCTTTCGGCATGTGGGCGTCATGGACCCGCGGGCCCCCCCAACATGGGCCCCCCTGTCGTCGGCTATGTGGTCGTCAAGGCCCAGCCTGTGACCCTCAGCACAGAGCTGCCCGGACGCACCAGTCCCTTCCTCACTTCAGATGTCCGCCCGCAGGTCAACGGACTGATCAAGACGCGGCTCTTTACTGAGGGCGGCGATGTCAAAGCGGGGCAGCCGCTCTATCAGATCGACCCGGCGCCCTATCAGGCGACGTTGGATCAGGCCAAGGCGCAGCTCCTCAGCGCTGAAGCTAACCTCGCCACCCTGAAGATTAAGGCCGAACGCTATGCGGACCTGGTGAAACTTAACGCCGTCGCAAAACAGGATGAGGACGACGCGGAGGCTGCCTATAAACAGGCGCTCGCCACGGTGGCGCAGAACAAGGCCGCTGTGGAGGGTGCAGCGATAAACCTTGGCTACACGCGGGTTACGGCGCCGATCTCGGGGCGGATTGGCCGATCCCTGGTCACGCCGGGCGCCCTGGTCACGGCCGGACAGACGACCGCCCTCGCCACGATCCAGACCCTCGATCCTATTTATGTCGATGTCGCCCAGTCTGCCGATCAGGTTCTGGCCCTCAAGCGCGCGATCGCCGGCGGCCAGCTCACGGGCGCCGGGCCCGCAAGCGCGCGGGTTAAACTTCTGCTCCAGGACGGCGAACCCTATCCGGTCGAATGCGTCCTCAAGTTCTCCGAAGTCACGGTGGACCAGACGACAGGCTCCGTCACCCTGCGTGCGGTGTTCGCCAACACCAACAGGCTGCTTCTGCCGGGCCTTTATGTACGCGCCGTGATCGTGGAGGGCGTCGAGCCCCAGGGGATCTTGGCTCCCCAGTCGGCGATCGGACGCAATGACAAGGGACAGGCCACCGCCTTCGTGCTTGATCCGCAGAACAGGGCGCAGCTTCGGATCCTGAAGACGGGCCAGGCGATCGGCGACGCCTGGCTGGTGACGAGCGGACTTCAGTCCGGCGACCGGCTGATCACCGAGGGGTTGATGAAGGTGCGCCCTGGCGCCGGGGTTAAACCTGTTCCGGCAGGCTCGCCGACGCCGGCGCCGCCGGCGGCTGGCCGCCCTTAGGTCCCCTCCAAGAGAGCCGCACCGGTATGTCCCGTTTTTTCATCGATCGGCCGATCTTCGCTTGGGTCATCGCGATCGTGCTGATGCTGGCCGGCGGCCTGGCGATCCTGACCTTGCCGGTCGCACAATACCCGACGATTGCGCCGCCCGCCGTCACCATCACGGCGACCTATCCTGGAGCGTCGGCGCAGACGTTGGAAAACACGGTCACCCAGGTGATCGAACAGCAGATGAAGGGCCTTGATCATCTGGAGTACGTGTCGTCCACGAGCGACAGCTCAGGGTCGGTAATGATCACCCTGACCTTCGCCCAGAGCGCCAATCCGGACATCGCCCAGGTCCAGGTCCAGAACAAGCTTCAGCTCGCAACACCCCTCTTGCCGATCCAGGTTCAGCAGCAGGGGCTGACCGTGGCCAAGTCGGCCAAGAACTTCCTGCTGATCGTTTCACTCTATTCTGAAACCGGCGCCCACTCTGACTCGGATGTGGCCGACATTCTGGTCAGCAAAATGCAAGATCCCCTGAGCCGGGTAAACGGCGTGGGCGATACTCAGATTTTTGGCGCCCAGTATGCGATCCGCGTCTGGCTCAATCCTTTCAAGCTGAACGGGTACGCCCTCACGGCCAGCGACGTTAAAACGGCGATCGCCGCTCAAAACGTACAGGTCTCGGCCGGTCAGCTCGGCGGCGCGCCGGCCCCGGCCGGACAACAGCTCAATGCGGTGGTGAGCGCCCAATCGCTTCTGCAAACCCCTGAACAGTTCTCGAATATCATCCTGAAGACCAACCCTGACGGCTCATCGGTCTATCTGCGCGATGTGGCGCGGGTGGAGCTTGGCCAGGACAGCTACAATGCCGTAACGCGCTACAACGGACATCCCGCTGCGGGCTTCGTAATCAAATTGGCGCCGGGCGCGAATGCGCTCTCGACCGTGGAGGGGGTGAAGAAGCGGGTGGCCCAGCTGGCGGCCACTCTGCCCCCCGACGTCAAGGTCGCCTACCCGGTGGACTCGACCGCCTTTGTCAAGCTGTCGATCCGCAGCGTGGTCGAGACCTTGTTCGAGGCGGTCTTCCTGGTCTTTATCGTGATGTATCTGTTCCTGCAGAATTGGCGGGCCACCTTGATTCCCACCATCGCGGTTCCGGTGGTGCTGCTTGGGACGTTCGGCGTGCTCGCGGCGCTGGGCTACAGCATCAACACTCTGACCCTGTTCGCGATGGTTCTGGCGATCGGCCTCCTCGTCGACGACGCCATCGTTGTGGTGGAGAACGTGGAACGCTTGATGGCGGAGGAAGGCCTGTCGCCGAAGGACGCCGCCCGCAAATCCATGGACGAGATCACTGGCGCCCTTATCGGTATCGCGCTTGTGCTGACGGCGGTCTTTCTGCCGATGGCCTTTTTCGGCGGATCGACCGGTGTGATTTACCGTCAGTTTTCGATCACCATCGTGTCGGCCATGGTCCTGTCGGTGCTGGTGGCCCTGATCTTGACGCCCGCCCTTTGTGCGACCCTGCTCAAGCCGCCAAAAGGAGGCGGTCATCAGACCAGGGGCGGCTTCTTCGGCTGGTTCAACCGGACGTTCGATCGCAGCGTCGAGGGATATCAGAAGGGCCTGCGTACGATTACGCGCCGCTGGGTTCCGTTCTCAATCGCCTATCTTGCGATCCTCCTTGTCATGGCGCTGCTGTTTGTCCGCCTGCCAACGGGGTTTTTGCCCGACGAAGACCAGGGCGAGGCGATCACCCTGTTCCAATTGCCGGCCGGGGCCACCTTCAACCGCACCAACCAAGTCGCAAAGACGATCGAACACCACTTTCTGGTGGACGAGAAGGCCAATGTACAAGGTCTGTTCGTCGTTCAGGGCTTCAGCTTCGCCGGGGCTAGCCAGAACGCGGGGATGGCGTTCGCCGCCCTCAGCGACTGGAGCGAGCGCAAGGCGGCCAAGAACCGTGCGCCGGCGATCGCCATGCGGGCGATGGGGGCCTTTTCACGGATACGCGACGCCCAGGTCTTCACCATCATTCCGCCCGCGGTTCAGGAGCTCGGCAACGCCACCGGTTTCGATTTTGAGCTTGAGGATCAGGCAAGCCTTGGACACGCGCGGCTGGCGGCAGCGCGCGATCAGCTTTTGGGAATGGCGTCGCAGGATCATGCCTTGGTCGCTGTGCGTCCGAACGGACTTCCGGATACGCCCCAGCTTCAGGTTGATCTGGATCAGTCTCACGCCACCGCGCTCGGTCTTTCCATCGCCGATGTAAACGACACCCTCTCGACCGCCTGGGGCGGGGCGTACGTCAATAACTTCATCGATCGCGGTCGGGTAAAGCGGGTCTATGTCCAGGGCGACGCGCCCTATCGATCCAAGCCAGAGGATCTGAACGACTGGTTCATCCGCGGCGCGACCGGGACCATGGCGCCCTTCTCCTCCTTCGCGACAACCCGCTGGATCGTCGCGCCGTCTCGCCTCGAGCGGTATAATGGCCTGCCATCCTTCGAAATCCAGGGGCAGGCCGCCCCCGGGGTTTCGTCAGGCGCGGCCATGGACAAGATGGAGGCCGCCGTGAAGGCGCTTCCTCCAGGCGTGGGGTTTGAATGGACCGGCTTGTCCTATGAGGAGCGCCTCGCCGGCGCCCAAGCGCCCATGCTTTATGGGCTATCGATCCTTGTGGTGTTTTTGTGCCTCGCCGCCCTCTACGAGAGCTGGTCGGTGCCCCTTTCGGTTATTCTGGTCATTCCGCTCGGTATCGTCGGCGCCCTTTTGGCCGCGACCCTGCGCGGCTTTTCCAATGATGTTTTCTTCCAGGTCGGCCTTTTGACCACCATGGGTCTCGCCGCCAAGAACGCCATTCTCATCGTAGAATTCGCCGAAAGCGCAGAGCGGCAGGGTAAGTCGGCGCTTGAGGCGGCGCTTGAAGGGGCGCGCCTGCGTCTGCGCCCGATTCTGATGACGTCCTTGGCGTTCATCGCCGGGGTATTTCCCCTGGCCATCTCTACCGGGGCCGGGTCGGGGGGGCAAAACGACATCGGCACGGGGGTCGTCGGCGGCATGGTTTCAGCCACGGTTCTGGCTATTTTCTTCGTGCCTCTGTTCTTTGTCCTGGTGCGGCGCTTCCTCGGGGGACGACCGCCGAACACTCATCCGGGTTCAGGGTCCAGCAGCGCAGAGACGGCCAATGGCGGAGGACCCGGCTGATGTATTCCCGCGCCGCCCTCTTTCGAATCGCGCCTCTGGTGGGCGCGCTGTTTTTGTCAGGATGTGTGTCCCTAGCGCCCACCTATGTCCGGCCGCCAAGCCCTGCGCCTGAGGCCTGGCCTAAAGGCGAAGCCTATGCGCCGACCGAGGCGGGACGCGCCGAGGACCTGCCGTGGCGCGCGTTTTTCACCGATCCAAAGCTAAAATCGGTGATCGAGCTTGCCTTGAACAACAACCGCGACCTCAGGGTCGCGATCCTCAACATTGAGGCGGCGAGGGCGCAATTTCGCGAACAACGCTCAGCCCTGCTCCCCACCGTGTCCGCCGGCGCAAGTGCGACCAGTGAAGAGTTCCCGGTCGGCTTGAGCGAGTTCGGCGAAAAACGTGATGTGCGGCTCTATTCGGCGGATATCGGGGTCAGCGCCTTTGAGCTCGACCTTTGGGGCCGGGTCCGCAGCCTGACGCGCCAGGCCCAGGAGCAGGTTCTCGCCACCCAAGAGGCTCGCCGGGCCTCACAGATCAGCCTGATCAGTGAGGTGGCCGCCGATTACCTCACCCTCGCCGCCGATCGCCAGAGGCTGGCGACCGCTGAGGAGACCCTGAAAGCTGACCAGGAGACGCTGAGGATCACCGAGGCGCGGTTCAACCGCGGCGTCGCGTCGGAGCTCGATGTACGCCAGGCTGAGACCGTGGTCGATCAGGCCCGCTCGGACGTCCTCACCTATACGACCCAGGCGGCCCAGGACCTCAACCTTCTTAACCTCGTGATCGGCGCATCCATGCCCGACACCCTTTCGCCGCCCGGTCTGGGCGCGGCTCTGCCGACCCTTCAGGATGTGCCGGCGGGCCTCTCGTCCGACATCCTGCTCCGTCGTCCCGATGTACTAGAGGCGGAACACCAGCTGCGCGGCTACAACGCCAATATCGGCGCGGCGCGGGCGGCCTTCTTTCCGACCATCACTCTGACCGGGTCGAGCGGGTCAGAGAGTCTTTATCTTGGTCAGTTGTTCGCGCCTGGCTCGGGAACCTGGGTTTTCAACCCGGCCATAAGCCTGCCCATCTTTGCGGGCGGCAAGAACGTCGCCGCCCTGAAGCTATCCAAGACCCAGCGGGATGTCGCGCTCGCGCAGTACGAGCTCGCGATACAGACAGCCTTCCGCGAAGCCGCCGACGCCCTGGCGGAGCGCGGCACAACCGAGCGCCAGATCCAGGCGCAAGAACAGTTGGTGCAATCCGCGTCCCAGGCCCTCAGGCTTTCACAGGCCCGCTATCAGAAGGGCGTCGACACCTATTTGACCCTGCTCGACGCCCAAAGAACGCTTTACGCAGCACAACAGACCCTCATCACGGCGCGGGCAAACCGCGCCACGAACCTCGTCACGCTCTACCGCGTCCTCGGAGGCGGGGTCAGTTGACGATCCCGTTCCGAGTATTCCCGTCGTCAGATGCCGAACAACTTAAACGCTGCGTCGACAGCGACGTGGGCTACGGGCGCCGCGATCGCGATCATGATCACGAACAGGCCTCCCAAGCTTAGGGCTGCAGCCATGATGTCCTCCTGATATCGCCACTCGCGGCGACCTCAGATGACGAGTTTGTCATTAACTGAAATTATTGCAATGGAAGCTTCGTTCGGTCCGGCAGGATTGTTCTGGGCCGCAAAAGGCGCCCTTGAGCCTAGCGACCTTCGTCCCAGGCGGCGGAACCGGCGCCCCGCCACAGCCAGAGATCGAGCACGCGGTCAGAGACACGCCTGCCGTGGCCGCAGCGATCAAAACGCCCCTATGGCCAAGGGCGGGAAGCTTGCCTTAAGGACGGGGAGGACGGCGCCTTAGGGCGCGCGCTTCAGCTCCAAGCAATTGAGGCTGCGGCGATGGGATCGAGTGGGAGCGCCAAGGTGTGAGCGCGGTTGTGATTGGCGCGACGGGGGCGATCGGCGCTGCTTTGGCCGACGGGATCGAAGCCAGCGGCAGAGCCTTGGTGCGGATCGGAAGAGCGACGACGCCCGGTCTTAACCTCCTCAATGAAGCCAGCATCGCCCATGCCGCTGCATCGGTCGGCGAGGCGTTGACGCTCGTAATCGACGCCACCGGATTTCTCCACACCGCTGAGCATCAACCGGAGAAGGCCTTGCGGCAGATAGAGGCGGATCACCTTGCCTTAAGCTTCGCGGTCAACGCCATTGGTCCTGCGCTTCTGATGAAACACTTCCTCCCGCGCCTTGCGCGCCATGAACGCGCCGTCTTTGTGACCCTGTCGGCCAGGGTGGGCAGCATCTCTGACAACCACGCCGGTGGATGGTACGCGTACCGGGCGTCCAAGGCGGCGCTGAACCAGCTGGTCCGGACCGCCGCCATCGAACTGGCGCGAACGCATAAGCAGGCGATTTGTGCAGCCATGCATCCTGGCACGGTCGCATCACCCCTTTCAGCGCCTTTTGCGAAAACGGGCCTTGATGTGCAGTCGCCCGCCGAAGCGGCGTCCCGCCTTCTTCGCGTCATAGACGCGCTTACACCGAAGGATACTGGTCTGCTGATCGACCATAGGGGCGCTAAGATCCCGTACTGAGCGGGCCTGGTTGCAGCCTATCGGACCGCGGAGCAGAATGCCGCCCAAAAGAGAGGGGCGGAAACGCGAGGATGCTTCAACGCTGGTCGCTGGCGTGCGCGCTTGTCCTCGTTCCATTCTGCGCGCGGGCTTCGCCGAGCTGGATGGAAAGTTGGACGGCGTTTCTCCGCCGCCCGAGCGCCCTGGCTCGGCTTGATCGGGATGTGTTGGCCCTCTCGGGCGCAACCCACGTCATCGTTCTTGAGGGGGTCAATGACCTCGGCGGCGGAGGCGTCGTCCCGCCGAGCGCAGAGAGCCTGATCGGCGCTTACCGACAGCTTATCGACCGCGCTCATGCTCGCGGCCTTAAGGTGATCGGCGCAACCATCCTGCCCTATGAGGGCGCCGCCTACTTCCACCCCGAGGGCGAGGCCGTACGACAGGCGCTCAACCAGTGGATCCGCACCGGCGGCGGCTTTGACGCTGTGATCGACTTTGACGCGGCCATGCGCGATCCCGAGCATCTAACCCGCCTGAACCCTGAGCTTCAGTCCGGCGACTGGCTGCATCCTAACGACGCCGGCTACCGCATCATGGGGGATACGGTCGATCTCAGCCTGTTTGAGGGCCCGCGTTAGGCGCCGGCGACCCATCAAGGGCTCAGATTATAGCCAAGCGAGGCCTCGATGAGGCCGCCCCGCCTCCGCCGTCGCCCCAGGCGCCTCGCCCTGGCGCCGCTTAAGTCGCCGGGCTTTGCAGCGTGCGCACCATCTTCAGCACGGTGGTGCGCGGAAGCAGGGGCGCCAGCCACGCCATGCGGGCGTTTCCCTTGCCCGTGATCACCACCCGCTTGTTTGTCTTGAAGCCATGATAGCCGGCTTCAGCCACGGGCATTGAGGCCATGACGACGGCGGTCTGGCCGAGCCGAGTCGCGCCGGTGCCCGCGCGGTCACGAAACTTGCTCTCAGTCGCGCCCGGACACAGGCACGTCACGTGTACGCCGCTTCCACGCGCTTCTTCCCAGAGGGCTTCGGAGAAGGACAAAACGAAGGCCTTGGATGCATAGTAGACCGCCATGAAAGGGCCAGGAACAAAGGCGGCCATTGAGGCCACGTTCAGGACCCCGCCGCGTCCACGCGCCATCATGCCTGGCCAGTAGATCTGAGTGAGTTCGACAAGGGCGCGGTCGTTGAGGTCGATCATGCCGAGCTGGTCGTTGAGGTCCGATCCGTCGAAGGCTCCAGCCTTTCCGTAGCCCGCATTGTTGACGAGCACATCAACGGTCAAGCCCTTGGCGCCGATGGATTCGGCCAGGCGGGTTCCCCCGCCCTCGGCGGCGAGATCGATGGGGAAGACGTTGGTCTTCACGCCATAAGACGCCGAGAGCCGCGCGGATACCGCGCTTAGGAAAGCTTCGCTTCGCGCGGTCAGGATGAGATCATAGCCATCCTTGGCGAAACACTCCGCCAGATCCACGCCGATGCCCATAGAGGCGCCGGTCACCAGCGCCGTCTGTCCCGCGCCCGGCTGCTTTTTGGCCATGATGGGTTTCCTTATCCTTCGGGTCCAGTCTGGCGCCTTTCCCTTGCGGCGTCGAACCCGCGCCGGCGGGGGCTGATGGCTGCGGCGCATACAGAAAACTTTTTCGAAATCCGATCTTGAATTTACGTATCGCAAAATTCTGGCGATAAGCTTCTGATTGACAGGCGTGTGGACACCGCGGGATCGGAGAGTGAGGACATGAGGGGGCATCGACGCGTTGAGCGCAGCGCAGGGCGCTGGGTCATCGGAGGTCTCCTCGGTCTGGCTATGGCGCCGGGGCTCGCGCATGCGGCGCCAATTGCGGCCCCCTATGATGTGGTGATTAGGGGCGGCATGATTTACGACGGGTCGGGCGGTGCGCCCTACGCGGCTGACCTTGCGGTCAAAGGGGACCGGATCGCTGCAATTGCGCCTCACATCAAAGCCAAAGGCAAGCGTGAGGTCGACGCCGCTGGAAAGGCTGTGTCGCCGGGCTTCATCAACATGCTGGCCCATCCGGAGGAAAGCCTCACCGCCGACGGGCGCGCCCTATCGGACTTGATGCAAGGGGTCACCTTAGAGGTGATGGGCGAGGACTCCATGGGTCCCTTGACCCCAGCCATGAAGGCCCTGGCCGAGAGGCGCGAATCCGACATCAAATTCCCCGTCACCTGGACGACCCTCGGCGGCTATCTTGAGATGCTGCAGAACAAGGGAATCTCGCCCAACGTCGCATCCTTCGTCGGCGCCGGTACGGTAAGAACCAACCTCCTCGGGGAAGCCGACGTTCAGCCGACGCCTGAGCAGCTCAAGGCCATGGAGGGGCTGGTGAAGCAGGCGATGGAGGAGGGGGCTCTCGGCCTCACCGACGCCTTAATTTATTCGCCCAACACCTATGCCAAGACCCCCGAGCTGATCGACCTGGCCAAGGTCTCTGCCCAGTGCGGCGGCATTTATATTGCGCATATCCGCAGCGAGGGCGACCGGCTTGAGCAGGCGGTGCAGGAGACCATCGACATCGCCGATGCTTCGGGGGCGCCAGCCGAAATCTATCACTTCAAACAGGCCGGCCGCGACAACTGGGCCAAGCTCGACACGGTCGTCGCTATGATAAACGCAGCACGCGCAAGGGGTGTGCGCATCTCTGCGGACATGTACACCTATACGGCGGGGGCGACGGGCTTAGACGCCGCCATGCCGTCCTGGGTCCAGGACGGGGGCCTGGAAAAATGGATCGAGCGGCTGAAGGATCCGGCCATCCGCGCCAAGGTCAAGGCGGAGATGGACGATCCCCACCCCAAGACCTGGGAGAATCTTTTTTCTGGCGCCGGGCCTGACGGAACGCTTCTGCTCGCCTTCAAGAACCCCACGCTGAAACCCTTGACCGGCAAGACCCTCGCCGAGGTCGCCAAGATGCGCGGGACGAGCCCGGAAGACACGGCGATGGATCTTGTGGTCGAGGACGGCACCCGCGTCGGCGTGGCTTATTTCATGATGAGCGAGGACAACGTACGCAAGGAAGTCGGGCTGCCTTGGATGAGCTTCGGTTCGGACGAAGCGGCGCCGGCGCCTGAGGGAGTGTTCTTGCTGGCGAAAAACCATCCCCGCGCCTACGGCAACTTTGCGCGCGTGCTCGGCCACTACGTACGCGACACCCACGATACGACCCTTCCTGACGCGATCCGGCGGCTCACCCGGTTGCCGGCCGACAATCTGTCCTTGACCGATCGTGGACGGCTGAAGGTTGGCGCCTACGCCGATGTGGTGGTGTTCGATCCCGCAGCCATCGCCGATCACGCCACTTACGACAACCCGGCTCAGCTCGCGACCGGGGTTGAGGACGTGCTTGTCAACGGAGGCTTCGCCGTCAAGGACGCTAAGGCGACCGGCGCGCCGACCGGAAGGTTCGTGCGCGGCCGCGCCTGGACCGGCGCTCCTGACGGCGGCTGCCGCGCTTCCGCCGCAAAATGGCGCTGGTCGAAATAGGCGTCGCCACCCTTGGGCGGATCTATTCGCAGTAGACGCGGACCTTGGCCTGTTCGTTGTCGACATCGACGGAAAAGTCGCTGAGGTGTTCGATCAGGTCTTCAAGGTTTTCCGGCTTCAAGTGATTGACGTCAAAGGCGACGCCCTGTTTGGCCATCGCCAGGTTGATCTCGTCTCGCGCGGTCGAGGGGATTAGGGCGCTGAGGCGGACTCCGGCCCGAAGCAGCTGCACGGGGATGCGGACATTGACCTTGGTTGGTCCTTCTCCGGCTTCGCGGGCGTCGACTTCGACCCGAACATACTTGACGGCCCCTTTGGCCGGGCTCGCAAGGGCGGCGCCTGAGCCCGGCGCGCCGTCGCCAAGGGCGTCGATCAGGCGCTCAGCCTCGCCGGCGCTGATCTTGCCGTCCGCCAGAAGGGTCAGGATACGTTTTCTCTCTTCTCTCATGGGGCCTTGATTCCTAGACAATATGGATGCGGACGATCGCGGCGGGGTTGTCGACCTCGATCAGGGTTCCCGACAGGGCCAAAAGCAGCCGCCCAACGCTAAGGACCGTGCGGAGCGCCGAGACGCGGCGCATAGTCGGCGCCAGTTTCAGGGCCGGGGCGGCTAAAAGGGCGAAGGGCGCCAGCAGAATAAAAAGTGGCGTCAGCGGCGCCCACAGCCTTATCACAACCGGTCCCCGCCGCCCGTGGTGGGCGGATCTATCCGCGTCATTCGCGGGGCGCGATGCTGTGCGAAGAGATCCCGCCTGGTTCATAGGCGCTGCTCTCGAAGGGCGAGAACCGCCTCGTCGGCCGAGATCTCGCCGCGCTCCAGCCGCTCTAGGACCTCGGTGCGCGTCGGCGATGGGCATTCATCGACGAATTCCAGAGCTGCGACGATGCGGTTCAGCCTCGCTTTGACGGTCGGATAGCTGACGCCGAACATCTGCTCCATGTCCTTGATCGAGCCGTGGCTGCGCAGGAAGGCGGCGATGAACACCTGATCTTCCGCAGAGAGGCGCGCAAGCTGGGGTGGGGCGAACGCGCCTTCGATGGCGATGTCCGCGTCGAGGAGCCTGACCCGCTCGACCATGAAATCGCGCCCGTTCGTGAGGCGCGTAAGCGCTTGCCAATCATTTATTTGGTGAGGCATGGCGTAGGACTCAAATTTTTCAATATCATTATTCACTTTTTTAATTTCAACGCAAGTCCATTGCGGGTCGAGCGCCGTTGGAGGCCCTCTCGCAGGCCAGCGGCGTTATGCGGTAAGAAGAGCAAGGACCATCGTTGGATACGAGAGGCGGCCATGTACGAACGAGTGCTTCTGGCGTCCGATGGGACCCAGGAGGGTCTGACCGCTCTACGTGAGGGCGCGCTTCTGGCGCGCGACTGCAGGGCCCGGGTTTACCTGCTTGTGGTGACCCTCAATACGCCGGGCGCCCGGCTGGCGGATTCGATTCATCCGATACCGAGGGGCGAGGCGGAGGAGGCGCTGCTTACGCGCGGCCTGACCCGGCTTGGCGAAATGGGCGTTCCGGCTGGAGGCGCCGTGGTCTTTGGCGAACCTGCCATGGAGATCGGGGTGCACGCGAAGCGTTTCAATGCTGATCTTGTGATCGTCGGCCATCGTCGCCAAGGCCTTATGGAGCGGTGGTGGTCCGGCGCCTCCGGCGCCTATCTGGTGGATCATGTGCCGTGCAGTGTGCTGATTGCCAGGCGCATCGTCAGCGATGAGGAATTCGAACGCCGATTAAAACTTCCGGCCGGTGCATAACGCCTTGAACCGCTAGAGGGGCGGGCGGTGGAACAGCGTCCGTATAGGCGTGACGCGCCTTGGCCGATACGGGGGGGATCCATGACGCAGAAGGCGGGCGAGGAAGAAGGCGAGCCGGCGCTTCGGCGCACCCTGGCGCAGCGTCACATGACTATGATCGCCCTTGGCGGGGTGATCGGCGCCGGTCTATTCGTGGGCAGCCGGGTTGTGATCCAGGCTGCAGGACCTGCGGCGATCGTTTCGTTCTTGATCACAGGCGCCCTCGTCGTCCTGGTGATGAGGATGTTGGGTGAAATGGCCGCGGCCCTTCCGGCGCAGGGGTCGTTCTACGCCTATGCTGGCCTTGCCCTTGGTCCGCTCGCCGGGTTCCTGACCGGTTGGTTGTACTGGTATTTCTGGGTGATCGTGATCGGCATCGAGGCGATCGCCGGGGCGGACCTGATCCGCTTTTGGCTCCCGCAGGCGCCGCAATGGCTTCTCGCCGCCCTCCTTATGGTCGCGATGACCGCCAGCAATCTCGTGTCAGTGCGCGCCTACGGGGAGTTTGAGTTCTGGCTCGCCTCCGTCAAAGTCTCAGCCATCGTGGTTTTCTTGGGGGTCGGAAGCGCATTTGTTGTCGGCCTCTGGCCGGGCTTCACGCCGCATGTCTCCAATCTCACGGCGCATGGCGGTTTCATGCCGAACGGGATCTTGCCCGTTCTGACCGGCGCCGTCGCTGCGACGGGCTTTTACTTTGGCGCTGAACTCGTGACCATCGCCGCCGCAGAGGCGCGCGAGCCTGCTATCGCGGTGGCGCGGGCGACCCATTCGGTGATCAGCCGGGTGCTCCTGTTTTACGTCGGCTCGGTTGCGCTCGTCGTCTGCATCGTGCCCTGGAATTCCAAAGGGATCGCAACGCCCTATGTCAGCGCGCTCGGCGCCATCGGTATTCCAGGCGCGGCGCACGCGATGAACGCTGTGATCCTGACCGCCGTACTTTCTGCCTTGAATTCAGGTCTCTACGCCGCCTCGCGGATCCTGTTGGCGCTGACGCGCAGTGCAGATGCACCGGCTTGGCTGGCGAAGGTCAACGGCCGCGGCGTCCCCGCCGCAGCGCTCCTTGCGGGAACGGTGTTCGGCTTCGGTGCAGTCCTTATGTCATACGTGTCCCCAGGCTTGGTCTTCGCCTTCCTGGTCAACGCCTACGGAACGGTGGCGATTTTCGTTTATCTCTTGATCGCGCTTTCGGAGCTCCGTCTGCGACCCCGTCTCGAACGGGAGGCGCCCGAAACCTTGGTCATTCGCATGTGGGCGTTTCCCTACCTCACTTACCTCGCCCTCGCCGGTATGGTCCTGATCCTTTTGGCTATGGCCGTGATTCCCGATCAGAGGCCGCCCCTCGCCATGGGGGTCGCAAGCCTTATCGGCTTTGTCCTGATCTATGCGCTCCGCCAGCGATCCAGGCCAACGTCCAGCACCTAAAGAGCAGAAGGTTTTGGCTCGGAGGCTAAGGGCGCATCGGGCATTTGGCGGTCAAGACCCTCGCCAGGTCCGAACCGAATACCTTTACGCCCGTCTGGAAACGAGATCCTGGCGACATCCCAACCGTTCCGACGAGAAGTGTGTGGGTTGGCGACCACGACCCATCGGTGTTCCGGCGAAAGTCCGCACAGCTCAAGGACGGGCCTTTGAGCGTGGCGCGCGGCGCTGGCATCGGCAAAGCTGTCGCGGCTGAGGCGCTGAGCGCTAATAGGAGGACGATCAAGCGAATCATAATGCGAAATCTAGCCTCATGTGGAGATTGAGGATACGCACCGAAGTGAACGCGGCCGCCAGAGTCGTAAAGATCGCTCTATAAACTATTGATATATATATATATCATTCACATGTCGCTCAACCTTGAGGCTGGCGCTGTTTCCAATCAACTGTGGCTCCACCGCGGTTGTCGAAGATGGCGCGCGTGATCCGGGCTCGATGAGCCTGCGACGCCTATGGGGTCGGCGACTCCAACGCGTCCGGCGCATAGAACAGCCAGGCCGGTTGTTCAGTCCATGAGCTTTCGCTCGAGGTAGGTCATCGTCAGAGCCTGGGTATGCGCCTGTTGCTTCAGGTCGGCTCCCGAGCCGTGGCCGCCTTCGGTATTCTCATAGAACAGATAGGGAAGGTGCATCTCCTCCATTCGCGCAGCGAACTTGCGCGCGTGCTGAGGGCCGACACGGTCATCCTTGGTGGTGGTGAAAATGAAGGGCTCGGGGTATTTCACGTCAGCCTTCAGGTTCTGGTAGGGGGAGGTCTTGAGCCAGAAGGCCATGGCCTTGGGGTTGGCGTTCACATCGCCATATTCTCCCTGCCAGCTGGCGCCTGCGGCGATCTTCGAGATACGGATCATGTCGAGCAAGGGCACATCGATCACTACCGCGTTCCAAAGTTCCGGCCTCTGAGTGAACTCTACGCCCATCAGGAGGCCGCCGTTCGATCCCCCTTCAATCCCGAGGCGCCGCTGCGAGGTGATCCCCCGGCGGATCAGGTCTTCAGCCACGCTCGCGAAGTCGTCGTAGATGACCTGCCGCTTCTCAACGAGGCCGGCTTCATGCCACTTGGGCCCAAACTCGCCGCCGCCTCGGATGTTGGCGAGGACATAGACCCCGCCGCGCTCAAGCCAAAGCTTGCCGACCATTGGATTATAGGCGGGGGTTTCGCTGATCTGGAAACCGCCGTAGGCGGTCATCAAGGTGGGGTTGGATCCATCGAGCTTCAGATTGCGCCGATGCACCACGAAATAAGGCACCCGCGTCCCGTCCTTGGACGCGGCTTCAAACTGTTCAACCACCTCGGCCTTGTCGTCGAATTTCGGCGGGGTGGTCTTGATCTGCTTCAGGGCGCCCGTGGCTGTGTCGGCGAGCCAAAGACTGGTCGGGGTCAAAAAACTCGTGACTGTGATAAAGGCCTTGTTACTACGATCATCGGTGTCGGCGATGCGGATTGACGCCTTGTCCGGCAGAGCCAGTTTGGTGCGGAAGAACCCTTCAGGGGTCGGCGTGTAGACGTAAGCGCGGCTCTTTACGTTGTCGAGAACAGAGACGATCAACTTGCCTTGGGTGACGCTCGACCCATCGAGAGCCTCTCGGGCGGCGGGTCCGAAGAGGAGCTTGGGCTTCAAATGGCCCGGGTCGGCCTTCAACGCATCAAGGGCCGTCCAGACCAGACTCCCGGCCGCGAAGGTCTTGCCTGCGACGGTCCAATCCTCTTCGGTTCGCAAGACGACCCGCCCGTCGATCAGCTCATCGACGCTGGCCTTCAACGGGATGGCCAGGCGCTCGGCGCCTTTTGGCGTCAGCACGTAGGTCTCATGGCTAAAGGTATCGAGCGGGCGTGTGATGACCGCCAGCGTGCGGCCGGCGCTATCGCGGAGCACGCGGGGGGAGACGCCGTAGCCGCCGTCCGACCGGTCGCCGCGGTAGACCTCGATCGCCTGGTCAAGCCCTTGGCCGCGCTTTAGCCGCTTAACGATGTAAGGATATCCGGACGCAGTCAGCTCTCCCGGCGACCAGGCGTTGGAGATCAGAAGCGTGTTCTCGTCCTCCCAGGCGATCCTGGCCTTGGACTTGGGAATGACGAACCCCCCATCGACGAACGCGCCTTTGTTAAGGTCGAACTCCCGAGTTGTCGCCGCATCTTCTCCGCCGTCCGACAACTGGATGAGGCATCGCCGCTCGGCTGGACGGGCGCAGGACGCGCCTCTGAAGACCCAGCTTTTTGATTCCGTTTTGCCGAGGGCTGTGATGTCGAGCACTGTCGTCCAGTTCGGATGTTCGCTCTCGTAACTGGCCAAGGACGTTTTGCGCCAGATGCCGCGCAGATGTTCGCTGTCTTGCCAGAAGTTGTAGATCTCGCCGTGAAGAAAATTGCCGATCGGGATTCTGTCCCGGGCCTCAGCTATCGCCAGGGCCTCTTTGTAGAGGATCGGGTAGCGTTGGTCGCCTTCAAGGATGGAGACGGATTTGGCGTTGCGGGCCTTGACCCAGTCCAGGGCCTTGGCGCCGTTCGCATCCTCCAGCCAGATGTAGGGGTCTGCGGCATCTGTGGCGGCCGTCTGCGCCCGGGCGATACCCGGGGTCAGCCCTGGCGCGCCGATCGCCAGCGAGCCAAGGACGAGCGCTCCAAGGACGAGCGCTCGGGGGGCCGAGATCTTGACGGTTAAGCGCATCTCTGTTCCCGGATCAATCGATGTCCGGCAAGCTAGAGGCGTCAAGCCAAGCGTAGAAGCGAAAAGTGCGCCCGATCTCCGATGTGCGGTTTCAGTCCCAGCGTACGACCAGGCGCGCATCCGCGGGCACGATGAATTCGGCGCGATCATGGGTGCTGAGGCTCGGCGTGAGCGCGCCATCTGCGGTGCTCACCACAATATCTGGAAGGGCGCGCCTATGCTTGGCCCGCTGAAACATCAGCTTCGCCGTCCCGATGCTGGATCCGGTCAGACTGATCACCGCTGAGGCTTGACCGATCATCTGGCGGTCAGCGACGAACTGATCGCAGAACATCAGGAACGGCGCGCCCGGTAAGCGGTGAAACGCCCTTGCCGCAAAGCTCGGCGCAGCCCCACAGCCGTAGATCTCCTGGCCGACCTGGCCCGCCGGTCGCCCGTCGCCATAAAGATCCTCAAGGGGAAAGGAGAGGGCGCGATCGATACGGCCGTTGCGGACTTCGGTGGAGATCAAGGTCTTGGGCAGGGCGTCGGGATAGTAGTACCAGGCTCGACTGAGGGCGAAACGGCAAAACTCCGAGGCTAACAAGCGAACGCCGTCGTCAAGGTCCGGGCCAGCCTCCTTCAGGTACTGCTCCAGCGCGCAGAAACAGTCGCTGCATTCATAAAGCGCCATATACGGCGCATCGTGCAGACAGGTCGGACCCAGGAAGTTCTGATAGTGCGCAGCCCCGGCGATCTCCGATTCCCACAGCATGGTATTGTGAAAGAGACTGGCGACAAAGACATAACTCTGGTCGAGGTAGCTGCGATCGTTGGTGACACGGTAGAGCCGCAGGCATCCTGCCGCCCCCCAGGCGGTAAGGTTGGCCTGGTACTCGAGCTCAAAGCGCATGCCGCGCGCCGCGGCTATGGCGGCTTTCGCCTCCTCAACGTATCGGGTGTCGCCGGTCAGCTCGAACGCCTGCATCATCACATAGGCGTAAAGGCCGCCGACGTCGGTCTGGCCGAGGCCATCCTGATTGCGGGCGGCCACCAAAACGTCAAAATTGCTGACGTCGAACTGAATGGGCCAGGCGTAGTTGAAATGACGCGCCGCTTTGATCGCATAGCCGATGCAATCGAGGAACAGCGCCCTGGCGGCCCCATCCTCCTTGGCAAGACGGCCGAGGTTCAGCAGCGGGTGATAAAGATACCAGCTGTCGACGGCGTTGGCGTTCTTGTCATCGCCGACATTCGCAAGGTAGCGGCGAAGGCAGCCAAGGTCTTTGTCATGAAAGCGCCTGACGCCCCGCATCAGGTCTGAGGTCAACGCCAGGGCCTCGCCGGTCCAGGCCTCCCAGTCCTTGAGCGCGGCCAGCACTGCAAGCTGCACCATGGAGTCAGGATATTCGGCGCCGAGATAGGGCCGCACATAGCGTGCGCCATAGCAGTCGACATGGGCGTCCGGCGAGCGATCAAGGTCGCGGATGGTGCGCTTGGAGCGCCCGATCCAGTCCCAGTGTTTCGGCTCGGGCCTGTCGATCGAGGGATAGGCCGCCGCCAACATCTGAAGGAACTTAAGAGCGCTGGCGCGCTCATCGTTCGAGCCGGGTTCGCCGAACACCAAAAGCGCGTCTGACAGGACGACACTCTTGCCTGCGGGCAGAGGGTTGACCGGCGGGGTGGCCGATTGGGGCGGGGTTGGCGGCAGATACCCGAGCTCAGGCCACTCGCCCCCCACTGCGCCGTCAGGCTTGGTCTGGGTTGCGTTGAAATAGGGGTTCAACGCGGTGAGGTTCTGAACATAAAGCACGTCGCCAAAGTTTGGCGTGTCAAAGCGGGTGTAGACCAGACCGACGTTGAGCCCACGCTGCGCGGCTTCCACGTGCCCCCGGGCGCCGGTCGGATCCTGGTGTTGATCCAGCATGTAAAGATCGCGCGGCAAATGGCTCACCAGGGTATCGATGGCGGGCGTAAGGCGGGTGGTCGCGCGAAGGAGGGGGCGTTCCAGGTCCTCGGCGTTGAGGTCGAGCTGAAACCGGCCGATCGCCGCTTCGAAGATCAGGCGGAGACGCCCCGAACTCTCGCCGATGAGTTCAGCCGCTGTGACGCCGCCTTGAGCAAATCCCGTGCGCAAGGCGACGCCGCCGCCGGCTTCACGGCGAACGAAAACCCAGATGCTGTCACGACCCTGGCATAGGTCGATCGTGAGGGTCTTCAGGGCAAAGCCGCCAAGCTTTTGCATCTGGCCTGAGGCGATCTCGTCGCGCAGCACGATTGCGCCGGTCGAGAAGGCCCTCGCCGGCTTGGTCTTATCGCGCGAACGCAGGTGTTCAGATCGGACGCCGACCTTAACGCGCGCCGTCATGATCAAGGCCCTCCAGAACGCCTCGCAAACGTCGCTGGGCCGGCCTCGTTCCAGAGAGGATTAGCTGCCGCTCTACAGCAATAAGGCGAGCGAGATATTCGAGCCTACCCTCAATTTACTCGGACTTTGAACATTGGCTGCGCCGACGAGAATTAACCTATGTTGCATCGTGTATTAATTCGGAACCGAATTTGGATTTGAAGATTGATTACTCGTGCGACAATCAGAGGAGGCTTCGATGCCCACCACCAACAAGCGGCGTGCAAAGACACCGAGCCCGGGTTCTGTGTCGGTTAAGCGATACGACGGCAAGAGCGTCCGCAGGCCTGAAGCGATCGCCTTTCTGATGCGGCAACACCGCGAGGTCGAGGGATTGTTCGACCGGTTCGAGAACGCCGAACAGAAGGATGAGAAGGCCGAGCTCGTCGATGAAATTTGTCTCGCCTTAGCGGTTCATGCCAAAATCGAGGAGGAATTGTTCTATCCAGGCGCGGAAGCCGCTATCGAAGACCCGGACCTGGTTGACGAAGCCTTCGTCGAGCACGCCACCGCCAAAGATTTGATCGCCCAGCTCGAGGGCATGACGCCCGACGATCATTTCTATGAGGCGAAGGTTAAAGTCCTTGGGGAGTACATCGCCCACCACGTGAAGGAAGAGGAGACGGAGCTCTTTTCTCAGGCGATTCGCGCCAAGATGGAGCTTTCGGATCTCGGCCGTGCCCTTGAACTTCGATCTCAGCAGTTGAAAGCGGAGCTCGGGGATCCAGGGTCCAAGGGAGCCAAGTCAAAGATCAAGGCGCACGCGAGCGCCGGCGCCCATGTTTAGGTCGCGTTGGATCCCTGGCGCCGACGGGGACCTCTTTCGCAATCTCGTTGCATCCTGGCGCGAGCAGGCGCTTAGGGTAGTTTAGAGGAAGTCTGCCCCGCCGGGCGACATAACCACCTTATTGACGCTGATGGACAAGATCAGAACGACCAGGCGTCTTGCGAAGTCGTTTAAGGGGAGTTGATGGACGACAGCACGATCAATGCGTTGCGTTTGGTTCAGCAGAAGCGCGCGCCGACACTGGGGCGAGCCCTGGTCTCGCGGCTGCAATCGGCGGGCCTGGTGCAGCGCATGAACGGGGATCTCTGCCTTACGCCGAGAGGCGTTGCTGTTCTTGGCTCAAGACCTCCTTCCGGGGAGGGCTGACCCTAAGGGTGGTCAATGGCCTCCCATCGGCGGTCTCTGACGCTGCCGATGCAAGGCGCATCGCCGAGCACGTCTTCGAGGTCACATCCTGACGTCCCGAGATGTCAGGCATGCCTAAGTGGCGACCTGCAAACCCTCTGACTCGAAGGGCGATGATCGGGTCTGATGCAGGGCGCAAGGCCGGAGGCGGCGAGCGCGTTTAAGGAACGGTTTTGACGTGAAGACGCTGATTGAAGCCATTGCAATGCATGATGTCTGAGCGGGTCCCGATGAACCTCACCCAACTCAATCCTACCCTGCCCATGACCGTCGAAGGTCGAGGCAATGGCTACGCCTTGGCCGTTATCGATTACGGACCGGAGCACCATCTGATTTGGGTGGTTGCGCTGGATGAGACCGGAGAGATTTGGTCAGCGCCCAACCCTCAGGTCCGGATGCAATCGAATTGGACTATGGGGCGGCGTAAAGCGCCCACAGTCGTGGAGCCGATAAGGCCCGCGCTAAAGCCTGCTCAGGCCTAAAATCAGTGTTGAGAAGACCGCGCCGGCACGCTCGCAGGCGACAAACTCGGCCGTTGAACAGCGAGGTTAATCCCTTAGGCTCCAAGCTATGCTGCTTGTCCTCCTCATTGGTCTCCAGGCCTTCCAGGTGGCCTTCCTTTGGCTTCACGATTGGCTTCCCGTCCGCCCGCTTAATGATGTGAGGGCGCTCCGCGCCACGGAGTCGAGCCGCCGACTCGCCCTTGTCACGCTTATCCAGAGCCTGCCGTTTACATTCGGACTTCTCATCAGCCTTATGGGCTGGTCTCGGGGATTTGCACCCTGGACGTGGTGGTGGCTTTGGATCAGCTACAGCCTGTTGTTCGTGGGGGAACTGCGGGCCTGGTGGCTTCCCTACTTGGTTTGGTATGAGCCGGCGCGCGCGGCGCGTTACAAGGCCCTCTTTGGATCAACCCATGCGTTTTTGCCTGAACGCCACGGTATTCGGCCAAATTCACTCCATGTCGTGCTTCACGCGGCCACGGCGGCCACACTGATCGTCATGGCGTTTCTCACGCTTTTTTGACCCTAAAACCTCGAGAAGCGGCCGCCTTCCCACGCCTGCCGCAAATTGGTTAGCGCAGGACTACGTCGGCTTAGCTCTTGTTCCAGAGCTCAGAGACCCGCGCGCGGATGGCGAGGGCCTCATCCCAGCGGTCAGAGAGCTCAAGACCGTTTGCGCCCGTAATGGCGTAGGGGGCCGGGCCAAGTTCGCACAAGAAGGTCACCTTCGCCTCGGCAGGGGCGCGGGCGCGCCAGCCGTTTAGGCCGCGCCTCCACCAGACGAAGAACTGTTCGACCCACCCTTGGTGCTGGGCAAAGCCGATCGGCAGTTGGATCTGTTGGTTTGAGGATATCCGGCCCTGGAAGGCTTCGCTTCGGTCAAGGACGCGTTCGATCATGGAGTCGGCTTCGGGGGCTAACGGCAGGGAGAATTCTCGGTCGACCACAAGGTGGCTGAGGTCTGCGCACAAGGCCATCGACGGGATTGCCTTCAGCATCTCCAAGATCGGGTAGAGGTCGTTCAAGAGGCCGTGGCGATGGGTTTCGAAAAGCAGGGGCTGTCCGGATTGCTTGGCGATATCGATCCAGCGCTCAGCGACCACAATCATCTCCTCAAGCCGTGTCGGCGTCACCTGGCCGATCACGCTGAGAAACGGCGCGCCGAAGTCTTTTGCCAGATCCAGCATGAACCGGAGTTCGTCGTCGGAACGCGGAAATCCGTTGAACAGGCATTTAAGGCCACGCGCCTCGAGCAAGGGGCGCGCGGCCTTCACGAGGGGCACGTCGCTCATCGCGAGGTCCATGCCGAGGCCCTGGAAGCCAGCCTCCGCAACCTTGGCGATACTTTCCTCCAGGCGCGGCTCGCCTTGGCCCGGGATGCGGCGCTCCATCGCCCAGAGCGACTGATAGAATTCGATTTGCTGCACGGTCAGGCCCTTCGCGCCGAGCGCTGGGCGCTGAGGGCTGCAAGGATGTCCCTCTGGGCCTCAAGATAGCCGCGCGCGGGAACTGGGTGGTCAAGGCCTCGCTCGATCTCCCTATGCAGTGCGGGCAAGGCATGGAAGGGCACGCCTGGAAAACAGTGGTGGGCGGTGTGGTAGGACATATTCCAGACCAGCCAGCGCATCGGCGCTGGGCCGATGAGGGTTCGGGTATTGCGAAATGTGTCGGGCTGATGCTCCAGCCCGGTGTGCTCGCCTGTGTTCTGCAACTGGTGCAAGACCTTGGTCGCGAGGAGGGGCGCCAGCCAGAAGATGACGGCCGCCCATGACGCCAGGCCTAGGGATAAAGCGCCGATCAGGACCCAGAAGGCAATGTGGATGCGCGCTTCGCGCACGACCCAGCGGGACTGAGCATCGGTCAGCCAATAGGCTTCGTTGAGGTCCAGCGCACACGCCGTGCGAAGGATGGCCCTTATCCTTCGGGCCCAGAAGCTGACGCCCGCCAGATCCCAAAGATACCGCGAGGTGGTGTAGGGCTTCGTTCCGATCAGCTCGGGATCGCGCAGCGGATCATGGGTCGCCCGGTGATGGGCGAAGTGGGACCAGCGATCGGTCAAGAAGGGGTTCAGCGTCACGAATCCGAAAAGGTGGCCAAACCCGTCGTTCAGACGTTTGGTCCGAAACGCGGTCCAATGGCTGCACTCATGAAGACCTGCGTAAAGGCAATTGATCAGCACGCCGTGGAGCAAAAGGATCGGCAGCCAGAGCGCAGGAAGGCTGTAAGGCGACAGGGCGAGGCCCGCGGTCGTAACGCCGATCGCGCCAAGATGGCTGCCCGTCTGCAGCCAGCCTTTAAGGTCGGACCTTGCACTGAGCGCGTGCAAGCGTTCGCGATCCACAACGGCCAAGCCCCTCCTCGCTATCCAGTCATCCATGTCAGTCCGCGCCTCGCCACCCCGATACGCCCTGAGCCCTGTGCGCTGATCCATCGGGCTTTCGCGTACGATTTTCTTGCGGGTGCAATATCCCGGTTACACGGGGAGCGCTTTGTGGCGCGGGGTATTGGTCCGTCCTGCCCCAAGCGCGCATCGTCCGATCCGACCTGAAACCCTCAGGCTGGTTTCGACGTTGAGGCCTCACGTAAAGTCCAGGGGAAAGACCGTTCATGAAGACCCTCATCGCCACGCTGGCGGCTATGGCCGCCCTTACCGCTATTCTCTCGCCGAGCGTCGGTTCAGCGGCGCCGGGGCATCACCGCCACAAGGTTTGCAGCGTTCATCATCATCACAAGGTTTGCCACTGGGCCTAGTCCAGAACAGAACGGACGCCGCGTAGGGTCAATTTGCCCCGGGGATAACGATAGACAATCCCGAGATCCGTCAGGCGCCCTGGTGGATCCGGTGTCTCACCATGGCAGAGAAGGCCTCGCGAATAACCGGCACGTGGCGGTGTTTGTAAGCAAAGGCCTCGATCGGTTCGTCGAGATGCACGCGCATGCAGGCGTTGGCCTCAAAAAGCAACAGCCTGCCGTCTGCAAGAAGACTGCAGTCCATGCCGCCGAAGTCGAGATCGAGGCGCGTCGCCGCCGCTTCAGCGGCACGGACGGCTTTGGCGCCGAAAACGCTGCGCCAGTCGGCCAAGAACCTTTCCTCCTCGGCCTTCTTCCAAGGCGCGAGGTTCATCTCGGTGCGCCAGTAGTGAACGAGCCAGTTTTCGCCTATGGCCAGATGATAGGGGTATATGCGCCGATCCACAAAGATCAGGCGGTACTTGCGCCAATGACCGTCCGGCGAGCGAAAGTCGTGAAAACGCGTCAGGAGCAACCGAGCGTCCGGGGGGCGAGGGTGTAAAAGGTAGCGATCCCGATCGACCGCATCGCGCAGGAGAACGAGGTTCTCGCCGCCGTGGTCGCCGGCCGGACGAACGAGGATAGGCGCCTCGATCGGCGTGGCCCCGAGCTCGACGGGCGTGACGGCGCGAACGTCTGGGATCACCATCTCAGGAATGCCTGCGAACAATGCCGCCGCCTGATCACGGCCCGTCCTTAGGACCGCATTCGGGGGGTTCAGCACTGGCCGACCGAGGCGGGCGCATAGGTCGGCGACTGCGCCGAATTGATTCCCATCCCGGTCCACTTCGCCGAGGGTGTTGAACACCACATCTGCGTCCTTGAGAACCTCAAGGTCCTCGCGGCCAAGCGGGGCGTCCGGCTGATCTGGCGAAAGCATCTCAAGAGAGAGCGTCTGAAACACATCTTGATCGACCAGATAGCGCGTCGGCAGGTGGCCAGCGCCGACGCCGCCCAGCAATAAAACGGTCGCCTCGGCCCTCGCTTTTGGGGTGGTGCGCCGGACCCCGGCCTTTCGGGCTATGGCGTTGCGGAGCGTGCGGGCTTGCTGCAGACGACCGACATATTCAAGGAGCAGCGCCAGTTCATCGATCGTCCCGCCATCTGTGGGGCCTGTCTCAAGTACGATCTCGCACGCCCTTTCGGCGGCGGCGCGATCGCCGGATTTGCGTACGCTCCTCAGGAGACTGTAGAGCGTCGCTGCGCTCCAGTCCGGGTGGGTTCGCGGAAGATTGACGAGCGCCTTCATCTGGGCGTCGACGGCTTGATCGAACCGCTTCAGGTCGAACAACACTGCGCCGCGATTGAGGTGCGCCGTTCCATAGGCCGGGTCGAGCAGGATCGCATGGTCGAGCACGGCCAAGGCGTCGTCGCGTTCGCCAAGCCGATGAAGCGAGACGCCGAGATCGTTGAACACGGGCGCGAGGCGCGGGAGTTGTTCGGCCGCCTGGCGTAAGAGGCCGACGGCGGCGCCATCGTCGCCCTGCCGCGCCCTTAGACGGCCCAGCCGATGCAGACTTGCGCCGTCGTTGGGACGCACGGCGAGATGGCGCGTGAGCGCCGCTTCGGCCTCGGCGTCCCTGCCGGGCTGATCGGCGAGGGCCATGGCCAACATCCCTAATCCCTGAGCGTGCCCAGGCTCGCGTTCGAGGAGCGTCCGATAGAGGGTCTCCGCATCGCCAAGACGACCCTCCAGGTGGAGTCGCAGGGCGTCATGAAATAGGCCCTGAGTGTCTTGAGCGGGAAGGGGACTTGACGCCATAGGCGATGGCCTTCGAGGCAAAGGGTGAGACGGGCGCTCTTTCTGACTGTCCGATCCGATCCGGCGTGAGGATCCTCCGCCGCTACCTTGACGGGACAGAATCAAGGCGACCAGGGAGGTTTATCGCGCCGCTTTGACCGGCCTATTTCACCGCGATTGCACCCGGCCCGCGAGACCCCTAGCGTAGGGAGGGCGAAAAACGCCGCGGCGGGGCGCGATGTCGGGTCTTCTCACTCTTATCGCCATCCTCGGCGGTCCAATTCTCCTGGTCGCAGGCCTTGGAGCCTTAATCCCCACAGCCCGGTTTCGCTGGGCCAACGTGTTCAAACTTTATCTCACTTTGCTGTTTGGATTCATTGGCCTTTATGGTCACCTGATCCACCCAAAGTCCGTTGTCGAGCTCATTCCACCGTTCTTTCCCATGAGAACAGGGTTGAGCTACGCCAGCGGGGTGCTGGAGTTGATGTTCGCGGTCTTGCTCTGGACCCGATGGGCACGGATCACAGGGTGGGTCATCATCGCCTATCTTGTGTTGGTGTTGCCGTTCAACATTTATGGCTGGACGGTTCCAGGCAACGCGCCGAGCTATCTTAACTCACCCTACTATTTATGGCTGCGCGTGCCCATGCAGGCCGTGTTCATAGCCTTTGCCTGGGTTGTCGCCCGAGGCGACAAGCCCGCGGCCTGACCCAGCCGGGAGGTCTAGGCGAAGATCTGTTCGATCTCGGCCTGCGTCAGGCGACGGAATTGTCCCGGCTCCAGATCTTCGGGCAGACCCAGGGCGCCGATGCGGTCGCGGTGCAGGGCCTCGACGTGGTTGCCGAGGGCTGCGAACATGCGCCGAACCAGATGGTAGCGCCCTTCGGTCACCGTCAGCCAGGCTTCGCGCTCTCCCAACGGCTCTAGAACGGCAGGAGCGACCGGCTTTTCGTCGCCCTCCAGCATCAGGGCGCCGCTGGCGAAGGCCTCCGCCTCCGCGCCGTTCAAGGGCGCCGCCAAGGCGACGCGATAGCGCTTTGTCACCTTGTTGCGGGGGGAGATGATTCGATGAAGCAGCGCTCCGTCGTCGGTCAATAGAAGTAGGCCCGAGGTCTCTTTGTCGAGGCGCCCGACGGTCGAGACCATGGGCTCGCGACGTCGCCAGCGCGCGGGCAGCAGGGCGTAGACCAAAGGACCGACATCCTTGTGGGAGCAGGTGACGCCAAGGGGTTTATTCAGAAGGATGATGAACCCCGGCGGGGGGTCGACGGGCGCGCCCCGGATCTTCAAACGGTCAGACAGGGCCTCATTGACCTCTATCTTCGTCTCCGCATCGCTAAGGACGGCGCCGTCGAGGGTTACAGCGCCCGCGCGAACCAGGGTCTGAACCTCCCGCCGCGAGCCATAGCCCATATTGGCGAGGAGGCGATCCAGCCGCACGTTTGAGGCGTTCGAGCCGCTCATCGCGACGCCTCATAGACCTTAAAGCCGCCCGCCTCCGTGCGGCGCGTCACCCGCTTGAAGGCCTGGTCGAGCAAGGCTTCATAGGGGAGGTGGCGGTTTGCGACCATCCAGAGGACGCCACCGGGCTTCAGCATGTTGCGGGCTCTTAGGATGAAGGCCTGCCCGAGACCCCGATCCTCGGCCCCTGCGTCGTGAAAGGGCGGATTGCAGACAACGAAGTCGAGCGCCTCGGCGACCGGCGCCAGGCGAATATCGGCCCAGTGGAGCCGGGCGCGGGGATCCTCAATATTGCGTCCGGCCGCCGCCACGGCGCGACGGTCGATATCGACGAGATCGAGTGCGCTCACGGACGCAGACTTAAGGACGCTCAGCGCCAGCACGCCAATCCCGCAGCCGAGGTCAGCGCCGCGACCGCTGAGTTCTGGCAACACCGACAGAAGCTGCGCGGATCCGGGGTCAATGCGGTCCCAGCTGAAGATCCCAGGCTGGCTCCAAAGGCCGAGCCCGGGCGGGCGCGTCGGTCCGCCGGCCGCGATCGCCTCACTAAGACCTACCAGTGCTTCTGGCTTGGTGCAGACGAGGATGCGATGGTGACGTTTACTGGTTTCCTCGGCCCTGCAGCCGAACGCGGCGAGCTCCTTGCCGAGGCGCGATCCGCCCTTGTCCTTCGGCGCGACGGTAATGAGTGACCCGCCCGGCTTCAGGGCTTTGAGGGCCAAGGCGATGGCGTAGCGACGCTCAACCGTCCCAGGCGGCGCGGCCAAAATCACCCGGGCGAGACTGGCGGGTCTCAGGGTTCCAAGATCGGCCGATCCTGGAATAAGCGGCGAGATCTGCACAGCGTCTGGCGGATAGTTCACCAAGCCTAAGGGGGGAAGGCCATAGACGCATGAGGCGGGGTCAAGGCTCAATCTAGACCTCGTGGGCAGGCACGCCGGACATGGCGGTAAAAAAGGGGAAATGCGGCGCGCTGAGGCGGGGACGCCCGCTGACTGCGAACGAGCATGTTGGAGGCTCTGCATCTGCGCAAGGGTCTTGCTTTTAGCCCTTCAAGACCCCGGGGATCGGGTCCGGCGCCTCCCAGTCCAGGCCATGGGCAAGCTTGTCGCCGTTGCAATGGACCGCGATTTCGGCTTCGGTGACGCCTCGGTCCGCTGCGGGCAGACGAACGGGTCCCCTCGCGCTTGGGATCAGCCGTCCTATACCTCTGCGGACCCAAGGGCGTCGGGTCGGTGCGCTCACGCCAAGACATTGGGAAGGAAGAGCTCGAAATGCGTGAAGCGGTTATTGTCTCTTATGCCAGAACAGGTCTGGCCAAGTCCGGTCGCGGCGGGTTCAACGTCACCGCGCCGATGTCCATGGCCGCACACGCCATCAAGCACGCGGTGGAGCGCTCGGGGGTCGAAAAGGACTTCGTCGAGGACTGCATCCTCGGCAACAATGCGCACGCCGCGCCAAACCTTGCCCGGCTGTCGGCCTTGCTTGCCGGCATGCCGATCACGACGGGCGGCACGACCGTAAACCGGTTTTGCTCCTCGGGCCTTCAGACCATCGCCATGGCCGCCAATCATATCCGCGCCGACGGCGCGGACTGTGTGGTCGCTGGCGGCGTGGAGAGCATCTCCATTCCCGGCGGTCCCCTACCGAAGGAATCGGTGGATCCGGACCTGTTCGACGTCGCGCCGGACATCTTCATGGCGATGATCGACACAGCCGACATTGTCGCGGAGCGCTACAAGGTAAGCCGCGATTATCAGGATGAGTTCTCCTTGGAGTCCCAGCGCCGGATGGCCGCGGCTCAGCAGGCGGACAAGTTCAAAGATGAAATTGTGCCGATGAAGACCAAGATGAAAGTGGTCGACAAGGCCACCGGCGCAGAATCGATCGTGGACTACGTGGTCAGCCGCGACGAATGCAACCGGCCGGACACAACCCTTGAAGGCCTTGCGTCCCTGAAGCCGGTCAAGGGCGAAGGCAAGTCCGTCACCGCTGGCAACGCGTCTCAGCTGTCTGATGGCGCGGCCGCGGTCGTGGTCATGGAGGCTAAGGAGGCCGAGCGCCGAGGGCTAGAGCCGATGGGGCGGTTCGTCTCCTGGGCTGTGGCCGGCTGTGAGCCGGACGAAATGGGTATTGGCCCGGTGTTCGCGGTGCCCAAGCTCCTGAAGCGACAGGGCCTTACCGTCGACGACATCGACCTTTGGGAGCTCAACGAAGCGTTCGCCTCCCAGTGCCTCTACAGCCGCGACCGGCTCGGCATCGATCCTGAAAAGTACAATGTGAACGGCGGCTCGATCGCGATCGGCCACCCGTTTGGCATGACAGGGGCGCGGTTGACCGGCCACATTCTCCAGGAGGGCCGGCGGCGCAAGGCCAAGTGGGGCGTCGTGACCATGTGCATCGGGGGCGGCCAGGGCGGCGCCGGCCTGTTCGAAATCTATAGCTGAGCCCCTTTGGCCGCCTCGCCGTGATCCTCGGCCCCGCCGCCGAGGGTCTGAGCGTGAAGTGGGCTTGGGTTCAGGGCGCGCGACAAGGCCGGACGTCGCCGCGCCATGAGCCGGTCACGGTCGCGGGCATGCCTAGGCAGGAACAAGCGACCTTCCGAGGATCATGTCCGCGGCTTTTTCCGCAATCATGATGGTCGGGGCGTTGGTGTTGCCGGAGACGAGCCGCGGCATGATCGAGGCGTCGACGACCCGAAGGCCCTCGACGCCGTAAACCCGAAGCTCAGGGTCGACGACCGCCTGGGGTCCGCGGCCCATCTGGCAGGTGCCTACGGGATGGTAGATGGTCCCGCCAGCCGCTTTGGCGTAGGCCAAAAGCATAGCATCGCTCTTAAAGTTCACTCCTGGCGCCATCTCATGGTCGATGTAGGGGGCGAGGGCCGGCTGCTCGGCGATCTTTCGGCCCCACTTCAGGCCCGCGACCGCCACCTCCTGGTCAAGGGGGTCGGAGAGATAGTTGGGGGTTATGGCTGGGTGGACCAATGGATCTGAAGACTTGATCCTTATCGTCCCCCGGCTCTCGGGCCGCACCTGGCAGGGGGCTATGGTCAGCCCGGGCTCATCCTCCAGCACCGTCTTCTGTTGGGTGGTCAGCTTCTGCATGTCCATCGTGGCCGGCAGAATGTGAAACTGAATGTCCGGGCCGGACAGGTCGGGTCTCGACTTGCAGAAAGCCGCGATATGCGCGGCCGAGAGCGTTAGGAGCCCCTTGCGCTGGATGAGGTATTTGACGGTTTCGCCGAGCATGCGCATGCCCTTGGAGAGTTCGTTCACAGAAACGATCCCGGCCTTCAGGCGATAGAGCATGCCGATGACATAGTGATCCTGGAGATTGGCGCCGACGCCCGGCAGATCGCTGACCACCGGGACGCCGTGCGCCGTGAGCAGCTCGCCGGGACCGACGCCCGACAGCTGAAGCAGTTGAGGCGAGTTGATCGCACCACCGGCGAGGATCACTTCCCGCGACGCTCTGACCACGCGCGTTCGGCCGTTTTGAGTGAACTCCACGCCCACGGCCCTTTTGCCTTCGAACATGACCCGTGAAGCCAGGGCTTTGGTTTCTACGGTTAGGGTTTTTCGCCCCATGGCAGGGTGCAGATAGGCGACGGCTGCCGAGCAGCGCTGGCCGTTCTTCACGGTCAGCTGATAGTAGGCGACCCCTTCCTGGTCGGCGCCGTTGATATCCCGCTCCGTCAGTCCGGCCTCGACGCAGGCCTTCACCACCGCGTCGGAGACCGGGTGGCCCTCGGTGACGTCGGAGACGTTCAGCGGGCCTCCGGTGGCGTGCCATTCGCTGGCGCCGCGTTCTTGATGTTCGGAGCGCTTGAAATAGGGCCAGACATCATCCCAGCCCCAGCCCTCGCAGCCAAGCTGGCGCCAGCCCTCATAATCGGCGTGCTGGCCGCGGACGTAGAGCAAGCCATTGATCGAGGACGATCCGCCCAACACCTTGCCGCGCGGCCAGGTATGGCTTCGCCCCGCCGCGTCCGGCTCGGTCTGAAACAGCCAGTTGACCTTGGGGTCCTTCAGCGTCGACGCATAGCCCACCGGGATATGGATCATCATGTTGGACGCGAACTGGCTGAGATTTCGCGTGGGCCGGTCGTCTCCGCCGGCTTCCAGCAGCACAACCCGGTTGCGTCCGTCGGCGCTGAGGCGGTTGGCGAGCACGCAGCCCGCAGACCCGGCGCCGACAATCACGTACTCCGCTTCCATGCGACCGCCGGCTATCGTTTTGACTATCCAAGGGCTCTAGCACATCTGGCCATGGGGCCAAGCGCCCCGTGGAGCAGGCCCCGCACAGACCCATTTTAGCACACCGGCGAACATGCTGGCTGGCGTCGCCGGTCTCGGGTTATGCTGGGCGCAACACGAAAGCCGGGAGCCGCCCCGGCGCCCAGGAAACGCGCCATGTCCTCAAAGATCGCCCAGGATCCCCGGATCGACCCCCGCATCAAGGCGATCTTCGGCGCCATGCCGGACACACCGTCCCGCGGCGATGTCGCCAGCCGCGAGGTTCAGCTTGAAGAGGAAAACAGCCCGGAGACAAAGGCGCAGGTTGCGGCGCAAACGGCGATGTTCGCCGCCATCGACAACGATGCCGTGGCCCCGTCCATCGGCCTCAGTGTGCGCACGGAGACGTTTATCTCAACGCCGGATGGCAACAGCATCAAGCTTCAATTCATCCGGCCGGAAGGCAGCGAACGCCTCCCGTGCATCTACTATATTCACGGCGGCGGAATGGCGTTCATGTCTTGCTTCGACGGGATGTACAGGGCGTGGGGCCGGATCATCGCCGCCCAAGGCGTGGCCGTGGCGATGGTGGACTTTCGCAACGCCTTGCGCGCGTCCTCGGCTCCGGAAGTCGCGCCTTATCCCGCGGGCCTTAACGATTGTGTCTCGGGCCTGAAGTGGGTGGCCGCCCACGCCGAGGCCCTCAATATCGACCCGGCTAGGATCATCGTCGCGGGCGAGAGCGGCGGGGGCAACCTCGCCATCGCAACCGTGATGAAGCTAAAGCGCGAGGGAGCGCTCGGCCTCGTCAAAGGGCTCTATGCGCTTTGTCCCTATATCGCTGGCCAATGGCCGCAGGCGCAATACCCGTCCTCGGTCGAAAACAACGGGCTGCTTCTTGACCTTCACGACAACAGAGGCGCGATGGCCTACGGGATCCAAGCCCTCGAGGCGCGCGATCCTTTGGCGTGGCCGGGCTTTGCGGTCGAGGCGGATGTCTCGGGTTTTCCGCCGACGGTGATCAGTGTCAATGAGTGCGATCCGCTCCGCGACGAGGGCCTTGAGTTCTATCGCCTGTTGATGCGTGCGGGCGTGCCCGCGCGAGCCCGGCAGGTCATGGGCACGATCCACGGGACCGAAATCTTCGCCATCTGCTGCCCGGACATCAGCCGAGACACCGCCAGCCACATCGCCAAGTTCGCCCGGGAGTGAGGCGAGGCCCCGTGGAGGCGGCATGACGGGGGATCCTTATGACCTCGAGCGTTTCGTGAAGGCCCAAGTCGACACCATAGACGTGGCGCTCGCCGAGATCGCGCGAGGGCGCAAATCCAGCCATTGGATGTGGTTCATCTCCCCTCAGCTGAAGGGGCTCGCGGCGTCGCCGACGTCCACCTACTTGGGATGTCCTGTTTGGCTGAGGCCAAGGCCTATCTGGACCACAGCGTCCTCGGGCCCCGGCTCCTCGCCGCCGTCGCCTGCGTGCAGGCCAGCCCGGCGACCTCCGTCAAGGCTCTGTTTGGCTCACCCGACGATCAGAAGTTCCGCTCGTCGATGACCCTATTTGCGGCGGCGGCGCCCGATGGACCCTACCAGGCTGCGCTCGAACCTTGGCGCCTCGACGGGCTCGACCCGCGCACCCTTCGGCTGCTCGCACAGTAAATTGCGAAGACGCCGTCCCCGAGGTCGGCCGGTCCCCGGCGATGGTTCATCTTGCGTTAAGCAACGCACACCCTCATAGATGCGTCAGCGCCTGGAATGGACATGCCATGCGAATGCATTCGATAATGCCTTTGCCCCAGATCCTTCTCCCGACTGTGAAAAAGCCGGAGACGAGCCGCAAATCTTCCGCCGCTGAGAAGGCCGCCAAGGCGAGGGCCGACGTTTTTCGGATCCCATCGTCTGAAGACGAGTTCGGCGAGCCGCCCGCGTCCGGCGGAACTGTGGATATCCTGGTTTAGATCCCGTCCCGTTTGCGCGCGAAGGATGCGAAGCCGAGTTCAGCTTCGTTCACCGCATGAGACGCGCATGCCTTGATCCATTGACCGGATCGGCGCCTCCAACGCGGCGGAAGGCAGGTATAATAGGGGCGCAGACCCCCGGGACGAGCGCCGTCGCGGGACCCACGTGCGCGGCGAGGCCTAACTTAATCCGATGAAGCGCCCCACGCCTGCGAGCCTGAAGAAGGTCACCGCCGAGAACCTCGCCCGCCTCGGCGTCGAGCGCCTTGCCGAGATCCTGGTCTCCGCCGCCGAAATCCGACCGGAGTTGAAGCGCCGCCTGCGCATGGAGCTGGCCGCCGACCAGGGCGCCGACCACCTCGTGGGGGAGATCGACCGAAGGCTCAACACCCTCAGCGCAAGCCGCTCACGCGTATCCTGGCGCCAGCGCCCGACGTTTGTCCGCGATCTCGATGGGCTGCGCTCCTTGATCGCCGAGCGCCTCGCCGCCCTAGACAGCGCAGCCGCCCTCGAACGCATGTGGTCATTTATGGACCTTTACCGGCGTTTGGCAGGCCGAGTGAAGGACCGCGACGGCGAGCTTGCCGCCGTGTTTCGCCGCGCGGCCGCTGACATCGGCACGCTGATCACGGGGGCAAGCGACGTCGGGCTGGCCGAGGTCCTGGTCGAGGCGATGGTCACGTCTCCCTCCGTCTGGGCCGATTGGTTGCCCTTTCTGCTGGGCGCAGCGCCCCGCGCGTTCGCTGCATCAGCCCTCCGGCGTTTTTCTGAGCGCCCTGGCGGCGTCACGGGCTGGATCCGGTTGATCCGTCAGCTGGCGGACGCTGCGGAGGATGTCGACGCCTACCGCGCCACCGTGCCTGCCGACGCCTTGATGAGGAAGGGCGGCGCAGCGGAGCTCGCGCGCCGCCTTCTCGGCGCCGGGCGTCTTAAAGAGGCGCGTGCGGTTTTGGAGGGCGCGCAAACGGCCGGCGAAGATGCGCCGATTGAGGGCGACGACGCGGACGATGCTGAGTATCAGTGGGAGAGCCTGTGGATTGAGGTTCTTGAACACTCAGGGGATCCCGGCGCGGCGCAGGCCGCCCGCTGGACCTCGTTCGAGCGAAGTCTTTCGGTGGAGCGCGCACGGGCCTTCATGCGCCGCCTCCCTGATTTCGAGGACGTCGCCGCGGAGGAAAGAGCCTTCGCCTACGCGGCCGACCATAGGCAGGCTGAGCGCGGTCTCAGGTTTCTGATGGATTGGCCGGCCTTGGCGGCGGCGGCGCGCATGATCGATAGTCGCGCCGACGACATAGCAGCGGCGCCTGAGGAGATCGAACTCTGGGCCGCCAAGCTCCGCCCACGCTACCCCAGGGCCGCCGAGCGCCTGCTCCGCAAAGCTGCGGCCGCAGCGTTCGGGCGGCGCGACTTCAAAGCCTGCGATCGCCTAACCCAGGACGCTGATGCGATCGGCGGCTAGGGTTGGGCGGTCCGGCCGCGTCTTGCGAACCCTCCGCCCGCACCGGGCGCGCGCCTATAGCGCTGGCCTATCGATCGGCAGGGCGTAGGCGGCGGAAGCGATTTCGCCGAGGGCCTGGCCTGCAAGCTCGCTGACCGCGCGCTCATCGCGAAGTTCCACATGGTTCACATAGATCGCGAAGGCGTAGCGCTGGCCCGAAGGGGTCGTGGTGTAGCCTGCCAGACCCTTGCCGACCAGCATCGGTCGGGAATTCAAGAGATCCATCGCGACGAAGGTTCCGGTCTTCGCGAACACGTGACCCGCGCCGGGCGCGGTCTTTTGGATGCTGACCAGGGTGCCGTCGCGCCCGAGGATCGGCAGCGCTCGCTTGAAGGTCGCGAACTCCGGTTGGCTCGCCATGAAGGCGAGATAGTGGACCATGAAGTCAGGCGAGTAGAATGCCGCCTCAGCGCCGCCTGCGCCGTCCGATTGGGACGCGCCCGCAAGGTCGAGCCCGGCCTTGGTCAGAAACTCATGTTCGAGGGAAAATCCCTTGGCGTCGATGTCTGTCGTGGCCTTTCCGAGCTGAGCCCCGAGGATGAACGGGGTCATGCTGGCGTGGAGGTTATGACTGACCTTGAGGGTGACCTTTACCTCTTCTGCCAGGGGGGCGGAGAGGTGTTCGGCGATCCGATACTGCGGCTGGCGCCATGGGGCGCTGGCCGAGGCGTCCTTAAGATCACCGGCCTTAAGGGCGCCGGGGGCGCCGTCTACCTTAACGCCAAGGGTGTTCAGCGCCAGGGTCAAGGCCGCCGCCGCGTAGCGCGAAGGGCTCGAGACCGGGTAACCGTAAATGGCCGGGCCACTCGAGAGGCCGATTGATCCGGCCAGGACCACGGTCTGCGAGCCGTCGGAATTATCTGCGGTTTGCCCGCCGCCGAACGTCAGCGCCGATCCTTCGGCGGTCTTTATCCGGTTCTCGAAGCGGATATAGGGGAGCTCAGGCGAGATGGTGATCTCAGCCGGCGCGCCGACGCTCGCCCCCGGCTTAACGGTGATGTCGATGACGTTGTCGTTGACAGCGATCGGCGAGATCACGACCCCTGTGCCGAGCTCGCGCGCGCCTTCTGGAAATAGCCCGACATCGACCAGCACCCGGCCCGCGACATGCTTTACGCCTGCAGCCGCAATCTGTTTGGCGAGGGCGCGGATCACAACCAGCGGATCGCCTGGCACCAGGCGCGACTCCACGCCGCCATAGGTGTGATCTTCGTCCGCGAAGGCCAGGGTCCCATCCGGCTGCTCGCGGTTTGAAAGGTTGGGATCGCCGCTCGCCACCAAGACGAGATCGCCGGAGAGGACGCCGTCTGGTCCGATCTCCCCGGTACGATAGACCGGGGTTCGAAACCGGTAGTCCGGTCCCAAGAGTTTCAGGGCGGTCCCCTCCGTCAGCAGTTTTGTCGTCGAGCCCGGGGTAAAGAGGGCGTCGGGGTTCAGCGCGAACACGGGCGTTTGGGTATCCAGCGAATAGATTTCAACACCGAACGAGGCGTGGCGGAACTCAGGGCGGGACATCACCGCCCTCAAGGCTTCAGAAAAGGTCTTGGGGGGCGGGGGCGAGGCGGGCGCGACTTGCGCGAACGCTGCAGGGGCTGCAGCGCCTGCAAGGCAAAGACACAGAAGGCGCGCCAACGTTTTCAATCGAGGTCTCCTTGACGGATGAAGATGCATTGAATGCATGGGTCGTGCTTAAGCGCCAGGGGCGCGGACAGGGTTGTGGCATACGCCCAAGGCGTCCGCTCAACAAATGAGCCGCTGCGCTCGCCTGACGGACCTGGCTCTGCGGCCAGCTCGACAGGGCGCCCCGTGCGACCTAGCGTCGACCATGCCTTAAGCCTCGGGAGCATTGTCGCCATGAGACCATCGCCCCTCAGTATTTTTTCCCTGGCCTTGGCCTTATCGATGTGGGCGCCTGAAGCCGTGGCGTCGCCGATGGATGTGGCAGGCCTGATCGATCCGCAGCGGGAGGCCGCGGCGCCAGGCTGCGTCGCCGGCGCGTTTCGCCGGGGCGAGGTGATCGCCGAAGGGGCCAGCGGCGCTGCGGACCTTTCAAAGGGCGAGGCCCTGACCCCGGAAACCAGGCTTTACGCAGGGTCGGTCTCCAAGCAGTTCACGGCGCTCGCCCTCGCCAAGCTGGTCGAGGCCGGCCGGGTCTCCCTCGACGATGAGGTGCAGACCTACGTGCCTGAGGTCCCGCCCTACGCATCTAAGGTCACATTGCGGATGCTGCTGCATCATGTGTCGGGGGTCCGAGATTCCCTCGATCTTCTCGCCCTCGCCGGGGTTGAGACCAGCCGAACCCCCATGCAGGACGCCCTGCGCCTGCTTTACCTGCAGAGCCGGTCCAACTTCACCCCAGGAACCCACTATAGCTACTCTAACGGGGGCTACCTTTTGCTTGCAGAGGTGATCGAGCGTGTTTCCGGCATGCCGTTCCAGGATTTCATGCGCCAGACGGTCCTTGATCCCCTTGGGATGACTCGCAGCTTTTTTCTGGCGACCCTGCCTGCGCCCGGGCTGATGGCCCACGGCTATGTCCCGAGCCCGTCGGGGTTTGTCGTCAGGGACACCTATCCGGATTTCGGCGGTTCGGGCGGCCTTGTCACGACCCTTGACGACATGGCGAAATATGACCGCGACGTCGTCGTCCAAAAAAAGGTGTTCACACCGGCTGTCGAAAAGATCCTTACAGAGCCTGGACGGTACAACGACGGGACCATCGTGACGCCGCCGGGAACGGAGGAGGCCTACGCGGGGGGCGTCATGATCGGTCTGCACCGCGGTCTTAACGTCATCGAACATGGCGGCGCCGCCGAAGGCTTTCTGGCGCACTATATCCGCGTTCCCGAAAGAGGCCTTGAGGTGGTTGTCCTCTGCAACCGCGGCGATGTTCGCCCCGCCGTCATCGCGGACCGCCTGATCGAGGCCGCGGAAGGCAAGGTCCTGGAGCCGATCGTTTCAAAGGTTCCTGTCCGGCGGGAGGCCCCGCCCAGCGGTTCGCTTCTTGCGGGCCGCTATGTTTCGGCCGAACTTGCCGCAACATGGGATATTGAGGTTCGCGACGGAGCGATCACAGCCGCCGTCACTTCGGACTGGCCCACCCAAAAGCGTCCTGCGGCGAGATTTATCTTCACGCGCACGCCCAGCGGCGGCTACTCCGCCCAAGGCATAGCGCTTGTGGCCGACGCCGACGCGCGGGGCTTTACCCTCGACACGGGGCGCAGCTCGGGCCTTGCGTTCAGACGCGCGCCCTAACCCCCTCTCCGGTCGTTTAGGGCCTAACCGAACGCCAGGATGGCGCAGCCTCGTGCAACCGCGTTAGGCAGCGCCTCCAAGGACGCCTATCGATCCAGCGTATAGAAGAGGAGATAGACGAGCCGGCAATTTTGAAGGCTGTCGCCGAAGCTTGGACCTGCGTTGTGCCAGAGCCAGGGCTTGAACAGGATTAGGCGATTGAAGCGCATGGGCGCGGTCATGACCTCCTCCCAGCGTTCGGGACGGTTGGTGTCAGGGCGGATCAGATTATCCCAAAGCTCTTCGTTGGATCCGAGGCCAGCCGCCTTCAGTTCGTCTTGAGTGATCGGCGCCCGTTCGGTGCGCGTCGCCCTGTGGCGAAAAAAGCTGGTTCCCCCGCGGCAATCCTCCGGACGGCTCAAGTAGAGGACACCGGACCAGTCGCACCTGTCCACGTGCACGCCGCCGCGGCCCTGATCACCGGCCATGGCGATGCGGAAGCGCCCGTGGGCATTGCCCAAGGCGGGCCTCAGCCGTTCTCCGAGGATCCGGGACGCCTCAACATCCACCGCGTCGATGACCACACGGTTGGCGGAGTTGCGTCCAGGGTAATAGGTTTCTGCAGGAGGCGGGACGGGGTAGGTTAAGCTCAGCGCCAGTTCGCGAAGCTCGATCGCATTCTCGAGAAAATCGTCGATCATGACGAAGGACAAAGACAAGCTCTCCTCCAGGCGCCGCGCAAAGGGGTTAGGCTAACGCACCCTCTTGGCTTAAACGATGTGCATCAGAGTCCTCCATATCCGGGTCGGATTTGGCGTGAAAGGCCCTGAAAGCCTCTAGGCTTTGGCCTGGCGGACAGCTGGCCTTTAGGGCCAGGGACGCCTAGGAGCAGCCGATGCGTCCAACAGAACTCCCCCCGCCCCTGGCGCAGGCCCTCGCTGAGCGCGGCTATAGCCTACTCACAGCGGTCCAGATCGCGGTGACCGAGGACGGATTGGCCGGTTGCGACCTCTTGGTTTCCTCGAAGACCGGGTCGGGCAAGACCGTCGCCTATGGCCTCGCCATCGCCGGGGACCTTCTCGGCCGAGAGCCAAGGCTGGCGCCGGCAGGCCCACCCCTCGCGCTGATCATCGCCCCGACGCGGGAGCTCGCCCTGCAGGTCCAGCGCGAGATCGAATGGCTTTACGCCGCCGCCGGGGCCCGGGTCGCGGCCTGTGTCGGCGGGATGGACCCGCGCCGCGAACAGCGCATCCTGGCGGCGGGCGCTCATATCGTGGTCGGCACGCCGGGGCGGCTGCGCGATCACCTCGAGCGGGGCCAACTCGATCTGGCCGAGCTGAAGGTCGTTGTGCTCGACGAGGCGGACGAGATGCTCGACCTCGGCTTTCGCGAGGAGCTGGAGGCTTTGCTGGACGCTGCCCCGACCCCGCGGCGCACGCTGCTGTTCTCGGCCACCCTGCCCAAGCCCATCGTCGCCCTGGCCCGCCGATATCAGCGCGACGCGCGAAGCCTCACCATCGGCGCGCGGGACCAGGGCCATGGCGATATCGATTATCGGGCGATCGCCATAGCGCCGCATGATGTGGAGCACGCGACTGTCAATCTGCTGCGTTTCTTCGAGCCCTCCTCGGCGTTGGTGTTCTGCGCGACGCGCGAGGCGGTCAGGCGGCTGCACACCAACCTCGCCGAGCGCGGCTTTTCGGCGGTGGCCCTGTCTGGAGAGCTCACCCAGACCGAACGCACCAACGCCTTGCAGGCGCTTCGCGACCGGCGCGCCCGGGTCTGTATCGCCACCGATGTCGCAGCGCGGGGGATCGATATTCCCGACCTTGATCTTGTGATCCATGCTGAGCTGCCGCATGACGGCCAGGCGCTGCAGCACAGGTCAGGCCGAACGGGCCGGGCGGGCCGCAAGGGCGTCTCGGCCATCCTGGTTCCCTATCCCCGCCGGCGGCGCGCTGAGGCGATGTTGCGCGCCGCCGGCATCCTCGCCCAATGGCAACCCGCGCCCACTGCGGACGAGATCCGGGCCAAGGACCAGGAACGGCTGATCGCCGAACTTCGCCCGAACGGGGACATGGCCGAGGACGATCTGGCCGTCGCGCGCGTGCTCTTGTCGGGGGAGAACCCGGAGGTGGTGGTTGCGGCCTTGATCCGCGCCCAGCGCGCCAGCTTGCCGGCGCCTGAGGACCTGGCCGAGACCCTGCCCGAACCGGCTCGCGACCACGGCTTTGAACCCGGCCGAGGGGTCGCCGGCAAGGCCCGGCCGGGGTTTGAGGACAGCGCATGGTATTCTATGGACGTCGGCCGTAACCGTAATGCGGAGGCGCGCTGGATCCTGCCCCTGATCTGCCGCCGCGGCCACATCACCAAGCTTGAGATCGGCGCGATCCGGATCTTCGATACCGAGACTCGGTTCGAGATCATGCGCAGCGCCGCCGAACGGTTTGACGCCGCCCTTGCGGCGAGCGAGGACGACGGGGTTCGCATCCGGCCCTTGGCGGACCCAGAGACGCCCGTGAAGCGCGACCGCCGCGGCGTCGCCGGCGCCAAGCGCGGCGCCAACGATGGGCGGGACGTCCCCGGCCTTCAGTCCACGCCCCATAAATCCCGGCCCAAACCCTTCCGCAACACGAGAAAACATCCCGGCTGAGTTCCTTGACGTCGAGCGTGAGCGGCCCCGCCCAGCCGACCCTGGCGCGGCTGATGATCGGGCGCCTTGTCCAGCCGGCGGCGCCAACCCAGGGCAGATCAGACCGAAACGTCACGCGCAACAAACTCCGGACACTGCACGCGCTAGAGACACACCCGGCGACCCGTGCAATTTGCTGAACTTGACGGACACAACTAGGAACGAGAGACTCCCAGTTCCGACCCACAAGGGCAACTCACGATGCGCCGCCTGAATGGCCTGGTCTTGGCTGCCATAATAGCTATGGCCGCATCCAACGCGTTGGCCGCGACAGACCCGCTGGAGGCGAACAAGGCGGTGGTGCGAGCCGCCCTTCAGGCCCTCGAACAGGGCGATGTTGCGGCGATCAACCAGATCTTCGACCCCAAGGGACCGATACATACGCAGAAGGGTGGGGTGCTGCAGGGCGGCCCGGCCACGACGCTGAAGGAAGCTTGCCCCATGTGCGCCCGGCTCAGCGAGCGACAGATCAAGATCGTCGTGATCCTGGCCGAGGGCGACCTCGTCTGTGTGCGCTCAACCTGGAGCGGGCGCTACACGGGTCATTTCTTTGGCAAGGCGATCGAAAACCAGCCGGTGTCGTTCGATTACACCAATATCTATCGAGTCCGCGACGGGCGGATCGTGGAAAACTGGTTCTCAGTCAATCCCGCCGACGTCGCCGATCAACTTGGGCTGAAGCTGGCCGCGCAATAGCGGGCTGCGAAAGATTTGAATACCATGTCATGGCTCACGCGCTGCAATCGATCGGGCAACCCTAAGCGTTAAAGGGGATCTCATCGCCTTAGGGATGGCCCGCGGGGGCTGGATAGGGCGCCCTAAGAGTTCTGGTCCGCCAGAGGGCGACCCGTGCTTGACCCCGCTGGCCGCGTGCGCCACGCTGGCGTCACAGCAGAACGATGACCGTCCAATCGGTTGCAAGATGGGGAAAGCGCTTGATCAGGACGGGGATTTTGCCCTGTTGCAGCCAGGTCTCGCTGGAGTTGGCTCCGTGAGCGATGTGCGTTCTGGACGGCTGTTCTTCGGCAGCTGCACCGCGATCACCGCCCTTGCCTTCACCTTCGCCGCCATGAGCGGCATCATGTTCCAGCTGAAGTCCGAGTTCCTGCTCGATAACACCGAGGTCGGGCTCATCGGCGGGGCGAGCCTCTGGGGGATGGCTCTGTCGCAGTTCTCGTTCTCGGCGCTCTGCGATGTGGTGGGCATGCGCACCCTGCTCCGCGCCGCCCTTGCCGGCCACATCGCCGGGGTCCTTCTGTTGATCACCGCCAAGGGGTTCGACGGGCTCATGGCCGGCGCCTTGGTCTTGGCGGTGGCCAACGGGGTGATCGAGGCCGTGTGCAATCCTCTGACCGCGACGCTCTTTCCCACGCGCAAGGCCGGGATGCTGAACCGCATGCATCTTTGGTTCCCGGGCGGCGTGGCCCTCGGCGGGGTCTTCATCTGGGGACTGGACCTTATTCACGCGGACTGGCGCGCTAAGGTTCTGCTCGTGCTCGCGCCGGCCCTGCTCTACGGGATTATCTTCCTTCGCGAGCAGTTCCCGCCGACCGAGGCGCGGGCTGCAGGCGAGAGGGTGATCGATTCGCTCCGCGCAGTGGTCACCACGCCGCTCTTGTGGCTGTTTCTCCTCCTTATGAGCGTCACCATGAGCCTTGAGCTCGGGCCGAACCGCTGGATCCCCGCCGTGCTGCAGGCCGGCGGCCTTCCTGGCATATTGGTCCTGGTGTTGGTCAACGGAGTGATGGCCGTGATGCGGGCCAACGCCCATGGCATATTGGCGCGCCTATCCCCGCCGCTCCTCCTGATGGGCTGCACGGGCGTCGCCGGTCTTGGTCTGCTCGGGCTCAGTTTTTCGAGCGGCTTAATCGAAACGCTCGCCGCAGCCTTGTTGTTTGCAGTCGGCATATCGGTGGTGTGGCCCACCATGATCGGCTTTGTTGCGGAACGCGCGCCCAGGACCGGGGCTCTTGGCCTGGGTCTTATGGCGGCGGCTGGATCCCTGGCTGTCGGGGTGATCACCACTCCGCTCTTAGGGTCAATCGCCGATGGCCATCTCACCAAAACCCTGTCGCGGTCAGACATCGTGGCGCTTGCGAACCAGGCGATGTCAGCGCCCGGCGCGGCGGCGGCCTTGGTCGCGGATGCGAGATCGGTGGTTGCGGCCGAGGATCTGCCGACCCCCGAAACCGGTGATTTCCTGCGCCGGACGGCGAGCGGAGAGGCGGGCGCGGAGCTGGCGAAGCAGGCCCAGCCCCTCCTCGATCGCGCCGATAACAAGAGCGGGCTTTTGTCGTTCCGATATCTCGTGCCCTTCGCCGCTGTGGTCAGCCTCGTCTTTGGCCTTGTGGCGTTGTCCGACCGGCGCAAGGGCGGCTATCAGGCTGAGGTCGCGCGCGCGCGCCTCGCTTCATCGGTAAGTCTATGAGTGTTTCCCCGCCGCCGCTCAGGATCGGCTTTGTCGGATCAGGGTTCATCGCCTGGTTTCATCTCAAAAGCTTCCTCAGCGTCAGGAACGTTCACATCACAGGCGTCTTCAGCCCGACACCGCACAAGCGCGAGGCCTTGGCCGCAGCGGTGAACGCCGCCGAGCTTGGCCCCTGCCAGGCGCACTCGGACCTCGAAAGCCTGATTGGCGCGCCCGACATTGACGCGGTCTGGATCCTTTCGCCCAACAATACCCGGCTTGAGGTGATGCGGGCGCTTGCGCAGGCGGTGAAGGCCGGCCGGTCTCAGGTCCGCGCCGTGGCGTGCGAAAAGCCGCTTGGTCGCACCCTGGCTGAAGCGCGCGAGGTGTTGGCGCTCGCCGAGAGCGCAGGCTTTGCCCATGGCTATCTGGAAAACCAGGTCTTCTCCACGGCGGTTGAGCGCGGCAAGGAGATCATTTGGAGGCGGGCTGCGCCCGTAGGCGGGCGGCCTTACCTGGCGCGCGCGGCTGAAGAGCATTCGGGGCCCCACGAAGCCTGGTTTTGGCAGGGCGCGCTTCAGGGCGGGGGTGTGATGTCGGACATGATGTGCCATAGCGTCGAGGTCGGCCGCTTCCTCCTGACCGCTCCTGGCGCGCCGCGTTCAAGCCTGACGGTAAAGTCAGTGCAAGGGTCGGTCGGTCATCTTAAGTGGACCCAGGCCCGTTACGCCGAGCGTCTGACCAAGGCCTACGGGCCTGAGGTTCAGATGCAGGCCAGGCCGGTGGAGGACTTCGCCCGGGCGACCATCACCCTTGAGGATGCTGATGGCGGAGAGCTGATTGTCGAGGCCTCCACGTCCTGGGCCTATGTCGGTCCGGGGCTCCGGATTGATCTTGCGCTCCTCGGGCCTGAGTACGCGATGGAGTTCAGCTCGCTGAACAGCGGGCTCAAGGTTTTCCTCTCGCGGGAGATTTCGGGCGCAGAGGGCGAGGACCTGGTTGAGAAGCAGAACGCCGAACAGGGACAGATGCCGATCGTCGAGGACGAGGCGGGGGTCTATGGTTACATCGGCGAGAACCGGCATATGGTCGAGTGCTTCCGCCATGGCCGGACGCCGATCGAGACCTTCGAGGACGGCGTGGAGGTCGTGCGCATGGTGATGGCGCTTTATAAGTCGGCCGAGACCGGCCGTACGGTCCAGCTGGCCGAGGAGGACCTCGACGGCTACGTCCCGGTTCCGGCGCGGTAGGCGGTCCAGGCGATGAGCGACCCTTATGATGTGATTATTGTCGGCTCGGGCGCTGGCGGCGGGATGAGCGCCTATGCGTTGACCCAGGCCGGACTGAAGGTGCTGGTCCTGGAGGCGGGCCGGAACTACGATCCCTCGTCTGAGACGCCGATGTTCAACCTCCCGTCTGAGGCGCCCCTGAGGGGGAGCTCGACGCCCGACAAGCCCTTTGGCTTTTATGACGCTACGGTCGACGGCGGTTGGGAGGTCAAGGGCGAGCCCTACACCATTGCTGAAGGGTCCGAGCCCTTCATGTGGTGGCGTCCTCGTATGCTGGGCGGGCGCACCAATCACTGGGGCCGGATCTCCCTAAGGTTCGGTCCGCTTGATTTCAAGCCGAGGAGCCGCGATGGCCTCGGGCAGGACTGGCCTATTACCTACGAAGAGCTCGCGCCCTGGTACGACAGGGTCGAGCGGCTGATCGGCGTGACCGGCCGGGCGCAGGGGCTCGAGAATACGCCAGATTCGCCCGAGGGCTGTTTGCAGCCGCCGCCGACCCCACGCGCTTACGAAGCGTTCGTGACGAGGGGCTTCAACAGCCTCGGCATTCCGGTGGCGGCGATGCACGCGGCGGTTCTGACCCAGCCCTTGAACGGTCGCGCAGCCTGTTTTTACGCGACCGCGTGCGGGCGGGGCTGTTCGATCAGGGCCAACTTCCAGAGCACAACCGTTCTGTTCCCGCCGGCGATGGCCACCGGCAATCTTGAGATTCGCGCCAACGCCCTCGTTTATCAGGTCGATCTTGACCGGACGGGAAAGGCGAAGGGCGTCACTTTCGTCGACCGGGTCTCGGGCGAGCACCATTCGGTTTCAGCCCGCTCTGTGGTGCTCGCTGCCGGGGCGTGCGAATCCGCGCGCATCCTTCTGAACTCCAAGAGCGCCGCCTTCCCGGACGGGCTTTGCAATACCCACGGCATGGTCGGGCGTTATCTGATGGACTCGGTCGGCGCCAGTGCGAGCGGCCAGTTTCCAGCACTGGAGAACCTGCCGCCGACCAATGATGACGGCATCAGCGTGGGTCACATCTACGTGCCCTGGTGGGGTTATCATCTGCAGGCGCGCAAAGCCCTGCCTTTCCCAAGGGGCTATCACATCGAAATGGGCGGCGGCCGAGGCATGCCATCGATGAGCCTTGGCGCGATGTTGAGCCGCCAAGAGGCGCTCAGCGTCGGCGACGCCCTTCGTGAAGACGCTCGGCGGATCTACGGCAGCTATATCGGCTTCGCCGGGCGGGGTGAAATGATCCCGAACGAGGACTGCTACACCGACCTTGATCCTGAGGTGAAAGACAAGTGGGGCATCCCCGTGCTTCGCTTCCACTGGAAATGGAGCGAGCACGAAACCCAGCAGGCCGCGCACATGGTCAAGACCTTCCTTGAGGTGATCGACCGGCTCGGCGGCACGCCGACCCCCGGCTATCAAACCGACGGGAAGAAGGCGATCTCGCGCGGAGGGGAGATTATTCACGAGGTCGGCACGGTGCGCATGGGGCATTCCCCGGAGGATTCGGTGGTCAACGCCTTCGGTCAGAGCTGGGCGGTCTCGAACCTTTTTGTCACGGACGGCGCGGTTCTGGTGTCAAGTCCGGACAAGAACCCGACCCTCAGCATCTTGGCCCTGGCATGGCGCAGCGCCGATCATCTGGCCGGCCTGGCGCGGAGGGGCGAGCTTTGAGCGCGCTGAAGACCCCGTCCAGCGAGCCCTATGTGTCGCGGATCGACCGTCGCACCACCCTGGCCTGGCTCGGCGGGGCCGCCGCGGCGGGCCTCGCCGGCGGCGCGGAAATCCTCGCGGGACCCGTCGCCGCGGCGCCTGCCGTGGTCGCGGGTCAGGATCGCCATGGCTATGGCGCGGATCCCAAGCTGACGCGACCGCAGCCGCCGCCCTGGCCGCGGATCCTGTCCAAGGCGGAGCTCCAGACCGCGGCCCTGGTTTGCGATTTCATCTTGCCGGCGTCGTCGGACGCGCCGTCAGCCAGTTCACTCGGCGTTCCGGACTTCATCGATGAGTGGATCAGCGCGCCCTATCCGGACCAGCTCCGAGACCGGCCGGTTATCCTTGACGGCCTGAGGTGGCTCGAGACTGAGGCTCTGCGGCGGTATCAGACCGACCTCTTCAATGCCCCGCCGGGGGAGAGGAGCGCGCTTTTGACGGGCCTCACGACCAAGCCGAGCGACCCGGCCTTGGCTGCGCCACACACGTTCTTTCGCACCTTCCGGTCGTTGACCATCGGCGCCTACTACACGACCAAGCCCGGGTTTAGGGATGTCGGCTACCACGGAAACGTCGCCTTGGCGTCCTACCCTGGACCATCTGACGCTGTTAAGGCCCATCTCGACAGCGAGCTGAAGAAGCTAGGACTTTAGAACCTTGCCCATGAAAGCTGCTGTGTTGGGCCTGGCGTTCGCCCTTCTGACCCTACCGGCCGAGGCCGGCGAGCCTGACCACAACGTCCTGACGGCGACGGAAAAGGCTCAGGGCTGGAAACTCCTTTTTGACGGCAAGACCCTGACGGGCTGGCGCGAATTCAAGAAGGCGACGATCGGGCCCGGGTGGCAGGTCGTCGATGGCGCGCTGACCCTGGTCGATCCTCCCAAGGCTGACGACATCATCACCACCGAACGCTTCGCGAACTTCGACCTGCAATTTGACTGGAAGATCAGCAAATACGGCAATAGCGGCGTCTACTACCATGTGATCGAGCAGGGCGAGACCGGTTATCAGTCCGGCCCGGAATACCAGCTTCTGGACAATGCGCACGGGGACCCGCCGCTGCAGCGGGCGGGGGGCCTGTTCGGTCTCTATGCTCCGTCGGTCGATGCGACCAACCCCGTTGGCGAGTTCAACCACTCGCGCCTTTTGGTCGATCACGGCCATGTGGAGCACTGGCTGAACGGCGTGAAGGTGGCGGAATACGAGATCGGCTCGCCTGACTTCAAAGCCCGGGTCGCCGCGACCAAGTTCTCCCGCTGGCCGTTCTTCGCCGCCGCCGATACCGGTTACATCAGCCTGCAGGATCACCACAGCGTCGTCGCTTTCCGCGACATCAAGATAAAGCCGCTCAATTGAGGCGAGGGGCGCCTCGTTCAGTCGGCCTGACCGGCAAAGCCACCCCCGCCCCGTCGGCGACCACAAGGAGTTGAACCATGGCCGGATATGACGCCACTGATCGCGGCGCCGCGCTAAGAGCGCTGACCCGTCGTGGTCTCATCAGTGCGGCGGGCGGCGCAGCTCTGGGCGCGCTCGCGGCTCCGGGTTTAGCCGCCGCCCGGCGGGTCATGCCCAGCGACCGGGTCAATATCGCCGTGATCGGGGCGGGCGGGCAGGGCGCCAATAATATGGCCAAGCTGACCAGCCAGAACATCGTCGCCACGGCCGATGTCGACTATGACCATGTTCTGCATGCGATGCAGGACAAAAAGGGCGCCATCAGCCCGTTCCGCCAGCCGCTCAAAGACGCCTACGACAAGGCCGAGCGGTTCACCGACTACCGCCGTATGCTCGACGCACGCAAGGACATCGATGCGGTCCTGATCGCCACCCCTGACCATCATCACGCCGTGGCTGCGCGGATGGCGATGGAGCGGGGCCTGCACGTTTATGTGCAAAAACCGCTGACCCACACCATAGAGGAGAGCCGCAAACTCGACGCCCTGGCCCGGGCTAATCCCAAGCTCGTGACCCAGATGGGCAACCAGGGCCATTCAGGCGATGACGGTCGGCGGGTGGTGGAGCTTATCCGCGCGGGCGTTATCGGTCCTGTGCACGTCGTTCACGTCTGGACCAACCGGCCGGTCTGGCCGCAGGGCGAGGCGAAGCCTGCGCCTATGCCAACGCCGACAAGCCTGGACTGGCCGACCTGGCTTGGTCCTGCCGACGTCGACTGGGGCTATAACGCCGACTACGCCCACTTCAACTGGCGAGGCTGGCTTCCGTTCGGTTCGGGCGCGCTCGGCGATATGGGCGCGCACCTCGTCGACTTCCCGGTCTGGGCGCTGGAGCCTGGCCTGCCCACCCGGGTCGAGACCCGTCACTCGCGCTGGCCCGGCGGCGCCAGCCTTTGGGACACCAAACGCCCCGCCGAGCTCGACAGCTATCCCTTGGCCACCATCACCCACTATCAGTTCGCCGCCGCCAAGCACGGCCCTCTCAGCCTGATCTGGTACGATGGCGGTCTGTTGCCGCCAACGCCTGAGGGCTTTCCTTCCGCCTTGCAGATGAGCCCTGACGGCGGGGTGTTGTTCATCGGGACCCGCGGCATGCTGATGCACGAGACCTATGGGGAGAGACCGATCCTGATCGGTGAAGGCCTGGAGGCGGCGGCCAAGGCCGTTCCCCAATCCCTTCCGCGCATCCAGGGCGGGCTGCAGGGCCATGAGATGAACTGGGTGCGCGCGATCCGCGGCGAGGAGCCGGTCTCCAGTCCGTTCGCCTACGCCGCCCCCCTCGTGGAGACCATGGGCCTTGGCATTGTCGCTCTTTTAGCCGACCAGGCGATTGATTATGATCCCGTCGCGGGCCGGATCACCAACGTCGCGGACGCTAATCAGTACTTGAGCCGAACCTACCGCAAGGGGTGGGAGCTGTGAGCGCGATGCTGAGGAGGCTCTACGGGATAGGTGCTGCGGGTGTAATCCTGATGGGGTCCAGCAGCCTTCTGGCGCAGACGCCGCCGCCCCCTCCGGTCCAAAAGCCCCAGGACACCGAGCAGTGGAGCCCGACGCCGCCGGTGGTGACGCCAGGCGCGGTGGATGCAGCGCCTCCGTCAGACGCGATCGTCCTTTTTGGCGGCGACAATTTGGATCAGTGGGTCAACACCAAGGACAAGGCGGCTGCAGGCTGGACCGTCGCGGGCGGCGTGGTCACCGTGAACAAGGCGGCCGGCAATATCGAGACCAGGCGCAAGTTCCGAAACTACCAGCTACACCTGGAATGGAAGGTTCCGGAAAACGTGACCGGCGCAGGACAAGCTCGGGGCAATAGCGGGGTGTTCTTGGCGTCGACCGGCTTTGGCGACGCGGGCTACGAGTTGCAGATTCTGGATTCCTACAACAATCCGACCTACGTCAACGGCCAGGCAGGCAGTCTGTACAAGCAGGCTGCGCCGCTGGTGAACGCCATGCGAAGGCCTGGCGAATGGCAGACCTACGACATAATCTGGACCGCGCCCGTGTTCGCCGCCGACGGCAAGGTGAGCTCGCCGGCGCGCGTGACCGCTTTTCAGAACGGCGTCCTGATCCAGAACAATGTCGTCTTGACCGGAGAGACACTCTACATTGGAAAGCCGTTCTATCGGCCCTACACGAGCGCCCCGATCAAGCTCCAGGCGCACGGGGACCCTAGTCCGCCTCTGAGTTTCCGCAACATCTGGGTGCGTGATCTGCCCAGCACGCCGTGATCTGTCGACAGGCCAGGAGACGAGACAATGGACGATCGAAGGGATTGGACGCCCAGGAGGTCTGTGCTGTCGGACGTCTCTCGCCGCCGCGCCCTGACCCTTATGGGCGCGGGCGCCATCGGGCTGGCCGGCGGCGGCGTTGCGGGGGCTGAGCTCACAAAGCCGATTATGTCGACTTGGCCGGTCGGAGTGCAGCTATGGTCGGTCAACGCTGAGCTCCACAAGGATGCGCCAGGAACCCTCAAGGCCCTGAAGGCGAACGGCTATGACGTGGTGGAAACCGCAGGCCTTGCGGGGTTGACGGCGCCCGCGTTCCGAAGGGTTCTGGATGACAGCGGCCTGACTTGTCCGAGCGCGCACGTACCGATGGCGGTGCTCTTGAGCGACCTCGATCCGTGCATCGAGGAGGCCCACGCCCTCGGCTGTCAATATCTGGTTTGCGCATCACCCCGGCCGCCCCCATCGTTCAAGATGACGGGCGATTGGGTGTCAGCCATGAAGCGCGCCATGACCCTCGATGCGTGGAAGTCCAATGCAGACGAGCTTGCGCGTATCGCTCCGTCTGTAACCAAGGCCGGCCTGAAGTTCGCCTACCACAACCACTTTATGGAATTTATCGATCACGACGGGGTGAAGGGCTATGACCTGATCGTGCGTGCGACGGATCCGGCGCATCTCAGGCTTGAGATCGATCTCGGTTGGGTATTGGTCGGCGGCGCTGATCCCCTCGACGTCTTGGTCAAGCATGCGGACCGCGTCGACATGTTGCACATCAAGGACTTTGTTCGCGATCCTGATCAATCGCTCGGTTGGCGCAGCGTTGACGTCGGACAGGGATTGATCGACTGGCGACCCGTGCTCGGCGCGGCCCGCAGACAGGGCGTCAAATACCTCTTCGTCGAGCAGGAAGCGCCCTATGTGAAGCCCGTCTTCTCCTCCCTGGCTGCGGCGCGAGGGTTTTTGACCGCCCTTTAAGCGGGCCTTGTCTGACGTATTTCAACGTCTCGCCGACAACAATCTCGCGCTTCGAGTCCGGCCAAAGCCGCATGATGATGGCAACCTTGGATAAGGTGCAGACCGTTTTGGAGACGGACGGTGTGATCTTCATCGCGCCGGATGCAGGCGGCGGCCCTGGGGTCCGGCTTAAGGCTTAGGATACTGATCCGCTCACGCGCAGCCGACTTCAAGGCGGAGCACGAAGTGTGGTCGCGGCGTGGACTTGGACGCCCTCAAAGCGTTCTGGCTGAGGGGCCGATCGACCGCTTGGTGGCGAGGGTTAGCCGTCCTAAGCTTAGGTCTTGGCTGACCTCATCCCGATTGAAGACCCAGAGGATCCGCGGGTGGCGGCCTATCGGCAGGTTCGCGAGCGCGACCTCGTCGGGCGCCAGGGCGGGTTCATCGCCGAAGGAGAGGTTGTGCTTCGCGTGCTCGTCACCGGCGGCGGGCCGCATCGGGCGGCGTCGCTCCTGATCGACGCCAAGCGGCTCAGCAAGCTTGCGCCCCTGATTGAAAGCCTGCCGGATGCAATCCCGGTCTACTTAGCGGGCCGGGCGGTGCTGGACGCGATTGCAGGGTTTCCGATCCACCGAGGGATACTTGCTCACGGCCTTCGCGCGCCGGACCTCGGCGCTGCTTGCGTGTTGGCAGGGCTTGGCGAACGCGCCCTGGTTCTGGCGCTCCATGGCGTCGCCAATCACGACAATATGGGGGGACTGTTTCGGAACGCCGCGGCGTTCGGCGCGGCTGCCGTCTTGCTGGATACGACCTCGTGCGATCCTCTTTATCGAAAGGCGATCCGGGTTTCGGTTGGCGCGGCGCTCAAAGTCCCGTTCGCCCGCATCGATCCGGACGAGGATATGCTTTCGGTATTGGAGGACGCCGGCTTCGAGGTTCTGGCGCTTAGTCCATCGGGCGGCGAGCGGCTGAACGGCCTTGTACGGCCGGCGCGCGCGGCTCTCTTGGTCGGCGCCGAGGGGCCGGGATTGCCGCCGGATGTCCTGGCCAGAGCGCGGACCTTTCGCATCCCGATGGCTGCAGGCTGGGATTCGCTCAATGTCGCAAGCGCCGCTGCGGTCGCCCTGCACGCATTGAGCTGAGGAAAAGCCCTTGTCCTGGCCGCCATTCGCCCTGTCCGGCCAGCTGAGATCGGCTAAGGTCGGTTCAAAACCAGGGGATGGATCGATGAACGCCGAGCTGAGCCGCCGCACGATCGGGCAAGCGCCGAGCGCCGTCGTGATCGCCATGACGATGCTGATCGGCATCTTGGCGCCAGTTGTATGCGTCGCCCAAGGCGCGTCAGGGGCTGTTGTGGCCCCCACGCCGCCCATGGGGTGGAACAGCTGGAACCACTTCGCGGCCAAGATCGACGATGCGACCGTGCGGGCCCAGGCCGACGCCATGGTCTCTAACGGGATGCGCGCTGCGGGCTATCGCTACATCAATATCGACGACACCTGGGAGGGCGGGCGCGACGCGGAGGGGGTGATCCATCCCAACGCCAAATTCCCAGACATGAAAGCGCTTGCCGACTATGTTCATTCCAAGGGGCTGAAGCTTGGTCTCTATTCCTCGCCAGGGCCGAAGACCTGCGCCGGGTATGCAGGCAGCGAAGGGCACGAGATCAAGGACGCCCAGACCTACGCCGCATGGGGCGTCGATTACCTCAAGTATGACCTCTGCAGCCTTGGCGATAAAATGCTCGCCACAGGTTCAGTGGAGAAGGCTCAGGCGATCGAGCTCGAGGCGTATCAGAAGATGCACGCCGCGCTCATGGCGACGGGCCGGCCGATCGTCTACAGCCTCTGCCAATACGGGTTCAGCCAGGTCTGGCGGTGGGGAGGCTCCGTCGGCGGCAATCTCTGGCGGACCACAGGCGACATAGAGGACAAATTCCCCCGGATGACGGAGATCGGCTTCGGCCAGGCGGGCCTTTCGAAATACGCTAAGCCTGGCCAATGGAACGATCCTGACATGCTCGAAGTCGGCAACGGCGGGATGACCTCCACCGAATACCGGACCCACATGAGTCTGTGGGCGCTCTTGGCGGCGCCGCTCCTGGCCGGAAACGATCTTACCTCGATGTCGCCGGGCGCCTTAGCGATCCTTACCAATCCCGATGTGATCGCGATCGACCAAGACCCCCTTGGGCGCCAGGGGGACCGGGTTAGGGCCGAAGGCCCCCTCGAGATCTGGTCAAAGCCCCTCAGCCAGGGCCGCACTGCCGTTGGCTTGTTCAACCGGTCGGATTTACCGGCCTATATGGAGGTTGATCTTGCCGACGTCGGAATAACGGGTGAGGCGCAAGCCTGGGACGTTTGGGCCGGTAGGGACCTTGGGCCCCTGAAGCGCTACCGGGTCCTCGTGCCCGACCACGGCGTCGTCTTGTTGCGACTGACGCCAGGCGGGCGTGCGGTCGGCCGATAGGGGGTTGTCGAACAGCGTAGGATCAAGGGCGTGCAGCCTGCGATCGCCAATCCGGCGCGCACGAGGCCTGCGTCCGGTCTCCTAAGCCTCTAAAGGGCTGCTGAAGCCGGCCCAGAACGGGCCCTCACAGTGATCTGGACGACGTCGTCCGCCAGTCCGGCGCTGGCGGCGCGGACGGTCATGGCGCCCGAGGTCCCGGGCTCGGACTGGACAATGACCTGGAGAAGGCCGTTGTAGAGACTGCGATGGTTCCCTTTTTCGGCCTCGTGACTGTTGGCGTCGCCATTGCCGAGGCCGATGATCCTTCCGCCTGACGCCTCGAGCTCGACCGGGAGGTTGGCTGTGGGCGTAGGCCGGCCGTTTTGGTCGACCGCTTCGACCGTGATCGGCAGGGCGTCGCGTCCGTCGCCCGAAAGCCAGGTGCGATCCGGGGTCAGTTTCAACGCGACCGGCGCGCCTGTTGTTTCCACAAAAGCGCGAGCCACGATGCGTCCGCCGCGCATCCCGATCGCCTCGAGCCGCCCGGGCCGATAGGGAACCTCCCAGGTGTTCATCTCGTATGGATCCACCTTTTGCTCGCCCAGCATGGCGCCGTTCAGCCTCAGAGCCACGCTCTCTGTGTTGGACATCACCATCACTTTGATGGACTGGCCCTCGCGACCGGGCCAGGTCCAATGGGGGATCAGGTTCAGCATCGGCCGATCTTGGACCCACTGCGCCTGGTGGATGTAGAAGGCGCTCTTGGGAAAGCCGCAGAGGTCCATGATCCCAAACGAAGAGCTTGCCGTCGGCCACTCAAACGGCTGAGGCTCGCCGCGATAGTCAAACCCTGTCCAAACGAATGCGCCGGCCACAAACGGCCGGGTGGAGATCGCCTTCCAGGCGGCGCGGTGGGTGGCGCCCCACGGGCGGGCGACATCGTCATAAGAGGACAGAAGGTGGCGGCTCATGTCGGTCGTGTACTCCCCGCGGGTCATCACCGCCGAGGTGTCCTCAGAACTTGTGATCGGCTTGTCGGGATGGGCGAGATGAAACTTGTCGTAGAGGTCGATCTGGTAGTTGAAACCGACGACATCGACCGCCTGAGACACGTTCACTGGAGCGAAGACGCCCGCGTTCATCGCGGCAGTCACCGGTCGGGTGTCGTCGAGCGCCTTAACGGCGTGGGCCATGCGCCGGACCATCTCATAGCCCTCTGGCGTGCCCTGCAGGGGCTCCTCGTTGAACACTGACCAGAGGATCACACTTGGGTGGTTGCGATCCCGGCGGACCATCCATTGAAGCATCTCGATATAGTCCGGGCTTGGATTGAACAGCCGGTTCTCGTCCATGACGAGAAAGCCCAGTCGATCCGCGGCATCCAAAAGCTCACGCGTCGGCGCGTTGTGAGACGAGCGGATAGCGTTGCAGCCAAGATCCTTAAGCCGCCGCAAGCGATAGTCGATAATGGAATCCGGGAGGGCGACGCCGAGGCCGGCGTGGTCCTGGTGGATGCAGACACCCTTTATCTTGACTGGCTTTTCATTGAGGAAGAACCCCAGGGCCGGATCAAATCTCGCGCTGCGAAACCCTGCAGAGCTCGTCGCTGCATCGATTGTGACGGATTGTTCGTCCAGCACTCTGGTTTCGACACGGTAGAGGGTTGGGGTCTCGATCGACCACAGCCGAGGCGTGTTCACCTCGAGGGACAGGGCCGCGACCTTCTGTTCCAGCGGCCCGACCTTGACGCTGGTGCGGCCGCTCACGACCGGCTTGCCGTCCGGATCGATCAGGACAACCTCGACGGAGACGCGAGACGCGGTTTCGCCGATATTGGCTAAAGTCGCCTCCACAGGAATGCGCCAGCGGCCGTCCTCTTGGCGCGGATGTGCGTAGACCCCGTCGGTGATCAGGTGCACTGGAGAACGCCTGGCGAGCCAGACGTGGCGATAGATGCCGCCGCCTTCGTACCACCATCCCTGCAAGGGATCTGAGTCGACCCGTACAGCGATGACGTTGATGTCCTTCCCGAAGCGGGCGAACGGGGTGATGTCGATGTAGCTGGAGGTATAGGCGCTCCAGATGTGCGCCACGACATTGCCGTTGAACCAAACGGTGGCGTTGGTGGCGATCCCGTCGAACTGCAGCTCCAGGTATTTGCCGCGGTCGGCCGCGTCCAGGTGCAAGGTGCGGCGATACCAGCCGACGCCTTTGGGCCGATAGCCTTGGGCGACGTTGGCGCTTTCTTCGAACGGACCCTCGACCACGAAGTCGTGGGGCAGGTCGACAGCGCGCCAATGTTGATCGTCGAAGAACCTCGAGGCCGCAGGCCCGCCCGCGGCGCCGGCTTTGGTGCTGGAGTAGGTGGCGTCGCCCGAGTGCGGCCTTGGGATTTCGATGTCGCCACGGAAAAACCGCCAGCCGCCGTCGAGGGAGAGCCGCACCTCTGAACGCGCATCAGCGCCGCTCGCGGCCGGTTCGCCGCCGAAGGGCGCCGCATGAAGTTTGGATGGATCCGCAAGGACCTGCCCAAGACCTACCGCAGCGACGCCTCCGATGATTGACCGCCGTTCTGGATTCACGCCGTCGCCTGCCGTTCTGGGTTTCGGTTGCGGCGGACCTTTCTGCGAAATCACCGGGCACGCAAGGGCGGTGTCGAGCCCGCGCCCCTCGTCAGGCCGCTTCAACGCCGAACTGTAGGCGGGCCAGCCGAGCGTAGAGGCCCCCCTTGGCCACGAGATCCGCGTGCACGCCTTCTTCCACAACGTGACCGTCCTGCATAACGATAATGCGGTCGGCTTTGAGGACTGTCGCGAGGCGGTGCGCGATCACCAGGGTCGTGCGGCCGGCCATCGCCTTCTCAAGGGCGCGCTGAACCAAGCGCTCGTTCTCGGCGTCGAGGGCGCTTGTCGCCTCATCGAGGAGAAGGATGGGCGCGTCGCGGACCAGGGCGCGGGCGATGGCCAAGCGCTGGCGCTGGCCGCCTGAGAGGGTTTTGGCGCGCTCGCCGATCGGCGTATCGAAACCTTGCGGCAGAGCGGTCAAAAAGGCGGTGGCCTGGGCGGCGTCGGCGGCCGCCCGCATCTGCGCCTCGCTGGCGTCCTCGCGGCCGAACCTCAGGTTCTCCCAGGCGGAGCCGGAGAAGAGGGGCGCGTCCTGCCCCACGAGGGCGATCCGGGCGCGGGCCTCGGCTGGATCGGTGGACTGAAGGTCGACGCCGTCGATCCGCACTGCGCCGGACTGGGGATCATAAAAACGCAGGAGCAAGCGCAGCACTGTGCTCTTGCCCGCGCCAGAGGGGCCGACGAGGGCGACGCGTTCTCCGGGCTGGACCCTTAGGGAGAAGTCCTTGAGGGCGGAAAGGTCTGGCCGACCCGGGTAGGCGAAGGTCACGCCCTCAAAGGCGATCTCTCCACGGGCCGGAATCGGCATGGCCACCGCGAAGGGAGGGGCGGCGATCCCGGGCCTGGCCTGGAGCAGCTCCTCGATCCGCTCCATGGCGCCCGCGGCCTTCTGGACGTCCCCCATCATCTCGCCCACCTGACCCATGGACGAGACCGCCAGGATCGCCAGGATGATGAACTGGAAGAAGACGCCGGGGGTGACCGTATGTTCGACGAAGGTGTCTTTGGCGGCGAGAAAGATAATCACCGCCATGCCGCTCCACACCAGAAGGAGCGCAAGCACGGTCATCAGCGATCGGGCTCTGATCCGCGAGAGGGAGGCGCCGAACGCCCCTTCGACGGCCGCGCCGAATCTCGCCGCCACGCTGGCTTCACGCCCGAACCCCTGCACGGTCTCAAGGGCGTCTAGGCTCTCGCCCGCATAACCGACCGCTTCAGCGAAGCGGTCCTGGGCGTAGACCGAGCGGGACCGCACGCGCCGGCCAAAGTAGAAAAGGGGTCCAAGCAGTACCGGCACCAAGACCACGACCAGCAGGGTGTAGCGGGGCGTGATCACAATCAGAAGGATCATGGCGCCGACAAACATCAAGCTGTTGCGGAGCGCGACGGACACCGAGGTGCCCAGCATGCTCTCGACGATGGTCAGGTCTGTGGTCATGCGCGACAGGACCTCGCCCGTGCGCGTCTTGAGGAAAAAGGCCTGATCCAGGGTCAGGATGTGATCGTAGATGGTCTTTCGCAGGTCGGCGACCACCCGCTCGCCGAGCTTGGTGACGAAGTAAAAGCGGAGTGCGGTGACGACCCCCAAAACGACAACGACGCCGGTCAGAAGGGCCATGGTGCGCACGAGCGCCGGCACCGAGCTCATGCCCTGGTTGACCATGATCCGAACCGCGACGCTCAGCCCGAGGGTGGAGGCGGTCGACAGCAGTAGAAAGACGAGGGCGAACACAGCGTCGCCGGCATGCGCCTTTACGTGCGGCCAAAGGGCGTGCAGGGGACGAAGGTCGCGACGGCCGGGGCGGCGCTGGGCCGATTGGTTCAGGGATGCGGCCAAGAGGGCGCCGGCGCCCGGCCGGCCTTCGTTGGACGCCGATTGGATCTCACTCATGGGCGGTGTTTAGCGCATTTTCCTGCGCCTGGGCGTAGGCCCCGTTAAATTTGATTTTCGGCGAGGCTGAGATCAGCGCTTCTTGCCAAGCTCAGCGGCGATGTCCTTGACCATACGGCCCGCTTTGCGATGGGCCGCGGTCAGCTGTTCGCGAGTGACGCCCCAGCGCTTCATCCAGTGCTCGACCGCCTGGCGTTCAGAGAGGTCCAGCCGGTCCTTATCGATAAAGCCGCGCTTGTCCTTTAATCCTGCCATCTTACGCCTCTGATCTCGGGTGACCCGATCGGTGGAACTATACCGGCGCGCGCTCCGGAAACATGCTAGGAGTTTTCAAAAAGCAATTTACAGCCCCGACCGGGCTGAAATGTGGGAAGGATCTGACCATGAACGCCCAGGCCATCACAGCTCAATCCATGTTCGGTCTAGACCCGAACGATCCTTTGAACGATCTGCGCATGAGCGACAGGGCCATGCCGCTCTACACCCACGTCAAGCGGTTCATCGCTGAGACGGTAAGGCCGATGAGCGAAGAGTACGAGCGCCTCGGCGAAGGGCATCACGAACGCTGGCAGTTTGCGCCAGGACAGCTTGACGTGCTGGAGGCTGCTAAGAACAAGGCGAAGGCTGAGGGGCTTTGGAACTTTTTCCTGCCCGATTCCGAGACGGGCGAGGGCCTCAGCAACCTCGACTACGCCTATATCGCTGTGGAGCTCGGCAAGGTCCCCCTGGCGTCGGAGACCATGAACTGTGCGGCGCCGGACACCGGCAATATGGAGGTGCTTGAGCGCGTCGGCACGCCGGAGCAGAAGGAACGCTGGCTGAAGCCGCTCCTCAACGGGGAGATCCGCTCGGCCTACGCCATGACGGAACCGGACGTGGCCTCATCAGACGCCAAGAACATTCGCACCAGCGCTGTGCTCGACGGCGAGGACTGGGTGATCAACGGGGAAAAATATTATATCTCCGGCGCCGGCGACCCGCGCTGCAAGATTATGATCGTCATGGTGCGGACCAACCCGGATGCGCCTTCGCATCAACAGCAGTCGCAGATCCTTGTCCCTACGGACGCGGCCGGGGTGAAGATCCTCGGGCCCATGCATGTGTTCGGGCATGACCATGCGCCTCGCGGACATATGCACATTAGGTTCGAGAACGTCCGGGTCCCCCGGGAGAACATACTCCTCGGGGAAGGCCGCGGCTTTGAGATCTCTCAGGTGCGCCTTGGTCCCGGCCGGATCCACCACTGCATGCGCACGATCGGCAAGGCGGAGCGGGCGCTGGATCTGATGGTGTCGCGCGGCTTGTCGCGCGAAGCCTTTGGCAAGCCTTTGATCATGCTCGGCAAGAACCTTGAGACGGTCTCACGCGCCCGGATCGAGATCGAAGCCATGCGCCTTATGGTGCTGAAGGCGGCCAAGGCGATGGATGTGCTCGGCAACAAGCAGGCGCGGATCTGGGTCAGCATGGTCAAGGCCATGGTGCCGGAGAAGGCCTGTCAGATCATCGATCAGGCGATCCAGATTCACGGCGCGACCGGAATCTCGCAATGGAGCCCGCTGGCAGATCTTTATACCGATGTCCGCCACCTTCGTTTCGCCGATGGTCCAGACGAGGTGCATCACATGGTGGTGGGGCGCAACGAGCTCCGTTAGACCCTGGGGCGCGATCGTCCGTCAGAGCTCTGAAGCCAAGGCGCGATCGCAAGGAGATCTTATGGATCTGCAGCTGAAAGACCGGGTGATCTTGGTCGCCGGGGCCAGTCGCGGCATTGGGCTCGGCATCGTCGAGGCCTGCCTTGGCGAAGGCGCGAAGCTCGCCATGACCGCGCGGGGCTCTGAGGCGCTCGAACAGCAAAGGGCGCGCCTGGCCGAGATCTACGGCCCGGACCAAGTGTTCAGCGTCGCCGGCGACATGTGCGATTCGGCGACGATCGACGCGGCGGTTGAACGGACCGAGACCGAGTTCGGCCCAATCTGGGGCGCTGTCGCCAACGTTGGGCTTCATCCGTGTCCACCGGGTTTTGAGGTCGACGACGAGACCTGGGACGCGGGGCTGAGCCAGAACCTCGATTCGGCCTTTCGCCTGTCTCGCTCCGTGTTGCGCCGGATGACGTCGCGCGGCGAAGGCGCGCTGCTCTTGATCAGCTCGATCGCGGGGCTGGGCGGCCTTGGCACGCCGCTGACCTATGGCGTCTCAAAGGCGGCTATGAACCATCTTTCCAAGGAGCTCGCTCGGATCGCAGGGCCAACCGGCGTCAGGGTCAACACCATCGCGCCTGGCAACATTATTTTCCCCGGAGGCGATTGGGAGGCGCGATCGACCGGCCCAAGGGCGGCGAACTGGAAGCGCTGGATTGACCGCGAAGTGCCCCTAAAGCGGTTTGGCCAACCCCACGAGATCGGCGTCCCTGCGGCCTTCCTGCTGAGCCCTGTTGCGAGCTTTTTGACCGGGGCCGTCATCCCTGTCGATGGCGGCCAGACGCGGTAGGTCTTTAGAGGCCCCTGAGGTCTTAAACGAGCGCTCTACATTCCGCTACGCGCCGCAGCGGCCTATGGCTCCAGGGCAGGTCTGCAGCAATGCGACGGGCGGGACGCGGGGTCCCGCCCGTCGATTTCGATCAGGCCTTAGCCCGCGGCGTTTTCGCCTTGACGGCCTTTGCCGGAGCCTTCTTGGCCGCTGCGGCGGCCTTGCCCTTGGCCATGACCTTGCCGAGGCCGGCGGCCTTCGCCAGGGCTGAGCGCTTGGCGGCATAAGCCGGGGCTGTGGCCGGATAGTCTGCGGGAAGGCCCCACTTGGCCTTATAGTCCGCGATGGTCATCCCGCGGGTGGTCAGGTGACGCTTGAGCGTCTGGTAGGTCTTTCCGTCCTCAAAACTGATCAGGCCCTCTGGCGAGATCGACTTACGGATCTGGCCCGGCGTCATCTTCACCGGAGGCTCAGGCTCGGGCGCCACGGGCGCATCGGCCGTCGACAACGACTTGAACACCGAGTGGATCAGAGCCGGCAGATCCGACTGCGAGACCGTGTTGCCTGCTACATAATTGGCGACGATCTCCGTCGTCATCTCCATCAAACGCTCTGCCATAGAATTCTCCAAGTTAACTTCCCGGCGCTTACTAGCGCTGACGAGGCCGTCAGTCCAACGCTAACTTGCTTTCACTTGAAACTAGCGGACCGGGCTGAGGCCGAGCAGAGCTCGCGCACGATCGCCGCGCCTTAGATGAGATGTGGCGGAGAACACCTTAGTCAGCAGCACCATCTTTTGAAATAGGTGTCAGATGTGTCTGTCGCAGAGGTGTAGCCGACCGCGCCAAGGCATTCGAAAACTTGATGTCGCGTGGTTTCGAAAGCTATAGGGCGGTCAGAGGTCGAGTCCCAATTGGGGTTTTCAGCGCGCCGCAAGTCTTCGGCGTCGGCGTGGGAAACGGGCTCTCTGGTCCAGCCGGGCCCATCGACGAGGCTGAAGAAGCCGGCATTTGGGTCCTTAAGATCAATGGTCAGCCTCATAACCTGCGGCGTAAAGCGGCGACGTATGATTACCCTATGTCAAACTCAGCCAGACTTGATTGGCTGGGCGGAGCCCTTGGATCCACTGGCGACATCGTCCTTCATCCTGGCGAAGCGCCCGCTTGATCGGCTCCAGGCGCACGTCGCACGCCATCTGGGCTTCAGCCAAGCGCCATAGCGCGCTCTCTGTCTCTGGTGCGCCAGGCCAAGCTGGCGCGATCCAGCCGGTGAAAGTCCGGTCCGGGTCAGGGGTAGCGCCCGCCCGGTAGTCAGTGTTGCGGCGTGGAAGGCGACGACCACGGCGAAGCGTACGCAGCAAGCTTTTGGGGTGTGAGGTTGAGCCACGCCATAGAGAAAGTCGCAGGGGCCGAGGCTGTCAGAGTTGTCGAAGGCAATATGTGCGCGACCGTTAAGCGAGGTCGCGTCGCCCTGTCGGGGTCACGGGCCACATCACGCACGAAAGGATCGCGCCGGAACCAGGGAGATCTCCTGATCGGCCGACAGACTCGTCGCCTGCGGGTCCGCGGCGGGAAGGCGAGGGGCCCTAGCCGCCGATGCACGATCAGGAGACGTCTCACTGCGCCGTAGTCGCTGCAAAGTCGCCGAACAAAGCCGGGCTACCGGCGGCGGAAGCGATGGAGGCAGGGCGTTATCCGCGTTCCTGCATTGGGTGACCGACATTGGGCGGCGTTCGCTCCGGCGACGAAGCCAGGCCGGCAGGCTCACGTGGGACCGCATCTCGAAGCTTGTAGCCGACAGGTTGCCGACGCCCCGCATCCTCCATCCAGGGCCATCCGCGCGCTTCGCCTTTAAACACCCAAGGTAGGAGCCCGATGCGCGAAAGGCGCTCGCCTGGGATCTGTGCGGGGGGCGCCCAGCAATGGGCGTCCCTACGGCGATTTCGGCTAATCTCGTGGGACGGAGGCTAATCAGATACCATGTCCCGAGGCGAGGGTCCTTCGGGACGACGCTTGACCTTGCTTGACGGGGCCGGACGGAAGGCTTTTCGTGAACGACTGGGAGACTATGGCGCTTGACGCTGAGACAAAGCTTTCGGACGCGCCCGGCGAACACGGGGATGAGATCAGGCTATGGTTGAGGCTGTTGACCTGCACCAATCTTGCCGAGACTAAGATCAGGCGTCGCCTTCGCGAGCGGTTCGAGGTCACGCTGCCGCGTTTTGATCTTCTGGCCCAGCTCGAACGCGCGCCGGACGGATTGACCCTCAGCGAGATCTCCAAGCGGATGATGGTCTCGAACGGCAATACGACCCTTCTGGTCGATCGGCTGGTCGCCGCGGGACAGTTGGCCCGTTTCTCGCCGCCAAACGACCGGCGCGTCCAGGTCATAACCCTAACCGAACAGGGCCGCGCCAGCTTCGCCGATATGGCCAAGGCTCACGGCGAGTGGATGGCCGAGCTATTCGGCGGACTTACCAAGGCTGAGCTCTCGACCCTGCTTGGCCTCCTGGAAAAAGTGAAGTCGGGCTTGAATGCGATTTAGGCCCGTGGCGGCGCGCCGCGTCGACGCGCCATTAGGCGTCCGCTTATCCTAGCGCTCTGGCCCGTGATTGATCAGCGCGGTCAGCCCGGTTCATTCCTGAAGCCGCCGCAAGGCGCAGCTCATAGGACGGTGCGCACCTTCCAAAGCTCAGGGAAGAGCTCGACGTCCAACATCCGCCGAAGATAGGGGACGCCTCCAGTGCCTCCGGTGCCGCGCTTGAGGCCGATGATGCGCTCGACCGTTGTGACATGGTTGAAGCGCCAGCGGCGAAAGTAGTCCTCAAAATCGACCAGCTTCTCGGCCAATTCGTAAAGGGCCCAATGCTGCTCGGAATCGGCATAGATCGCCCGCCAGGCCTCTAAGACCTCGTGGGAGGGCAGGCGCGGGGTGGTAAGATCGTGACGCTCGGGGCCGACCTTGAACCCGCGACGCCGAAGCAGGTCTATCGCTTCATCGTAGAGACTGGGGCGTTCGGCGATCGCCTTGAGCGCCTCTAGGGTGTCGTGGCGATGGGCATGGGGTCCAAGCATGGCGAGGTTGCGATTGCCGACCAGAAATTCGATCGCGCGATACTGGGCCGACTGAAAACCTGAAGATTGGCCGAGTTGCTCACGAAATCCGGTGTACTCGCTGGGGGTCATGGTTCTCAGAACATCCCAGGAGCCGTTGAGCTGCTCGAATATCCGCGACACCCTCGCTAACATCTTCAGAGCCGGCGGCAGTCGATCCTGGCGCAGCGCCTCCATGGCTGCGCGGATTTCGTGGATCGCCAACTTCATCCAAAGTTCGGAGGTTTGATGCTGGACGATAAAGAGGAGTTCGTCCGGCGAGGTCGATAGGGGCGCCTGGGCTTCGAGGATCTTGTCGAGATGAAGATAATCGCCATAGGACATGCGGCCGTCGAACGCCATAACCGCGCCCTCGCTCGCCGGGTCGTAAGCTTCGCCTCCGGTCATGTGACCTTTGCCCTTCGCCGGAAACGCTCATCATCCCAGAGCCTTCGGCGCAGCACGGTCTCAAGGATATCGATCGCGCGATCCACATCGTGTGGTCCGATGTAGAGCGGTGTGAAGCCAAAGCGCAGGGCGTCGGGCGCGCGAAAATCCCCGATAACGCCATGGGCGATCAACGCCTGCATGATCGCATAGCCCTCTGGGTGGCGAAACGACACCTGACTTCCGCGTGCAGCGCTGCATCTCGGAGAGCCCAGCACGAGCTCCGGACAACGGGCCTCCACACCCTTGATGAACTGCTCGGAAAGGCCGATCGCGGCCTGGCGGAGCAGATGCAGATCCACGCCCTCCCAGGCGTCAAGGGCCGCATCCAGGACCGCGAGGGCGATAACCGGCGGCGTGCCGACCCGCATGCGATCGACGCCCTCGGCGGGACGGTAGTCAAGATCGAAGGCGAACGGCGCTTCATGTCCGAGCCAACCGGACAGGATTGGACGCACATGGCCCGCATGGCGAGGCGCGATATAGATGAAGGCCGGCGCCCCCGGACCCCCATTGAGATATTTGTAGGTGCAGCCGACGGCGAAGTCCGCGTCAGCGCCCAGAACATCCACCGGCAAGGCGCCGGCGGAATGGGCGAGGTCCCAGACCGTGACGACGCCCGCCGCATGGGCCTTCTCCGTCAGGGCCGCCATCTCATGAAGCCGGCCGGTCCGATAGTCGACCTCGGTGAGCATCAGGACGGCCACGCTGTGGTCGATGGCCGCCTCCACCGCCTCAGGTGCGACCACGTTCAGCACATGGCCCTTGTCCAGGGCGCGCAGGAGACCCTCAGCCATGTAGAGGTCGGAGGGGAAGTTGCCGCTGTCGGACAGGACGACCTTGCGGTCAGGATTTAGGGCGAGGGCGGCGGACAGGGCCTGGAACACCTTGATCGACAGGGTGTCGCCCATCACCACCGACCCCTTGGGCGCGCCGATCAAGCGACCGATACGATCGCCAATCCGGCGCGGCTGATCCATCCAGCCTTGGGTGTTCCAAGCCTTGATCAGCTCTGGGCCCCATTCTTCGGTCAGCACCTTTGCGACGCGCGCCTGCGCGGCGACGGGAAGGGGGCCTAGAGAGTTGCCATCGAGGTAGATGACGCCGGGCGGCAGGGCGAAGAGGGCGCGGGTCCTAGCGAAATCGGTCATGGGGCGTGCGCACGGCGGAGCACAGAGCGCTGAATCTTTCCGGTCTGGGTCTTAGGCAGACTGGCTACAAACCGGATCGAGCGCGGATACTTGTAAGGGGCGATGACCGCCTTCACGTGGTCTTGCAGACGCGCGCGCATCTCATCGCCGCCGGAGGTTTCGTCCTTCAGAACAATGTAGGCTTCGACGATGTGCCCCCTTTCGGGATCCGGCGCGCCGATGACAGCACATTCGTGAACGTCCGGGTGCAAGAGGAGGGCCGCCTCGACCTCGGGGCCAGCGATATTGTATCCGGACGAGATGATCATGTCATCCGAACGGGCGGCGAAATGGAACCCCCCCGCTTCGTCCTGGAAGAAAGCGTCGCCGGTAAGGTTCCAGCCCTCTCGGACGTAGGCGGTCTGGCGGCTGTCGGAAAGATACCGGCATCCGGTCGGCCCCTTGACGGCAAGCCGGCCAACGACCCCGCGGGGCAGTTCCTGCATCGCGTCATCCACGATCTTGGCCTGATAACCGCGAACCGGCCGGCCGGTGGAGCCCGGCGCGCTGTCATCGCGCCGGTTTGAGATGAAGACATGCAGCATCTCGGTGGAGCCAATCCCGTCGATGATCGGAATGCCCGTCCGCTGAACCCAGTCCTGATAAACCGGGCCCGGGAGGGTTTCTCCGGCAGACACAGCGAGGCGCAAGGAGGCGAGGGGCGAGATGTCCTCAAGGGAGGAGAGCATGAACCGATAGGCGGTCGGCGCGGTGAAACACACGCTGGCGTTATAGCTCCGGATCAGGTCCACCAGTCGGGCGGGTGAGGCGTTTTCGAGGAGAACAGCCGCTGCGCCGACCCGAAGCGGGAAGATCGCGAGACCGCCGAGACCAAAGGTGAACGCCAGGGGCGGGGAGCCCACCACGACGTCTCCAGGCGTCAACTCCAGAACCTCCTGGGCATAGCCGTCCGCGATGATCAGAAGGTCGCGATGGAAATGAGCGGTCGCCTTGGCGACGCCGGTGGTTCCGGAGGTGAACCCCAAGAGCGCGACATCGTCCGCGCTGGTCTTGACCGCGTCGAACCCAACCGGCTGGTGGAGGGCGGCCCTATCGAGTTCAGCGTCATGATTGGCGCTGCCGTCGAACCCGACAAGCCGCTTCAGGGTTGGATGGGCCTCGGCGCACAGGGTCATTTCATCCATGAGGCGCGTGTCGCAAAGGGCAAGATCGACCTTGGCCTTCTCGACGATCTCACCAAGTTCCTGAGCTCTTAGAAGCGGCATGGTGTTGACCACCACAGCGCCCGCCTTGGTGGCTGCAAGCCAGCAGGCGACCATGGCGGGATTGTTGTCCGAGCGGATCAGAACCCGGTTGCCCGCCTTCAGGCCAAACTCATGGGTCAGGGCGTTGGCGAGGCGATTGGTCCAGTCCGTGAGCTCCTTATAGGTGCGCCGCCGGCCGTTTCCGATCAGGGCTGTGCGGTCGCCAAATCCTGCAGCCACCATCCGGTCGGTCAGCTCCACGCCGGCGTTGAGCGTCTCGTCATACGCAAACCCGTCAAGCAGCAGGTCCGGCCATTGATCAAAGGGCGGAAGATTATCCCTGGCGAAGGTATCGATGTGCGCTGACGGGCCGAGCATGCGATCCTCCCTGCTTAGGGATGCTGCCACGAGCGAAAATATATTTCAAACTTAAAGCATCTCGCTTATGACCCTCTCTTGCGAGATCGGTCTGGACCAAGTCGGTCTGCGCTGGGTGAAGGCTGAGCCGCGCCGGGAGGAGCCTTGTGAACATAGCCTGCGTAGGCGGCGGTCCGGCGGGCCTTTATTTCGCGCTCCTGATGAAGCAGCGTCACCCCGAACACCGTATCCTTGTGGCGGAGCGCAATCAGCCCTTCGACACCTTCGGCTGGGGGGTGGTGTTCTCCGATGCGACCCTGCAGGCGATGCGCCAGTGGGATCCGAAAACCGCACGGGAGATCGAGGACGCCTTCAACCACTGGGACGATATTGAGCTTGTGCTGAAGGGGCGGAGGATCCGGACCACCGGGCACGGCTTCGTCGGGATCGGCCGCAAGAAGATGCTCAACATCCTCCAGCAGCGATGTCTGGACCTTGGCGTCGAGCTGATGTTCGACCGCGAGGTTAAGGGCGCTGAGGATTTCCCCGACGCCGACCTGATCGTCGCGTCAGACGGGGTGAACTCCCGTCTGCGCGCCCAGTATCAGGCGGTCTTCAAACCCGACATCCTGATGCGGCCAAACCGCTATATCTGGCTTGGGACGGACAAGGCGTTTGACGCCTTCACCTTCGATTTTCGAAGGACTCAGCATGGCTGGTTTCAGGCGCATATCTACCGGTTCGACCAGACCCGCTCAACCTTCATCGTGGAGACGACCGAAGAGGTTTTTCAGGCCCATGGTCTTGGTGAGATGGATCAGGATCAGTCCGTCGCCTTCTGCGAAGCCCTGTTTGAGGAGGCCCTGGACGGCCACCGATTGCTGACCAACGCCCGCCACCTCAGAGGCTCCTCATGGCTGAACTTTGGTCGTTTGATCTGCGAACAGTGGAGCCATTTTAACGGCAAGAGCCATGTGGTGCTGATGGGCGACAGCGCTCACACGGCGCATTTCGCCATTGGCTCTGGCACTAAGCTTGCGATCGACGACGCCATTGGCCTGACCCGCCAATTCGACATCGCCGGTCATGATGCGGCGAAAATTCCCGAGGCGCTGGAGGGCTACGCCGCAGAACGGCGCATCGATGTCGCGCGGATCCAGAACGCCGCCCGCAACGCCATGGAGTGGTTTGAGGTTGTGGGACGCCGGTATGCAGACACCCTTGAGCCTGAGCAGTTCATGTACTCCATGCTCACCCGCTCGCAGAGACTGTCCCACGAGAATTTGAGGCTGCGCGATCCGGTCTGGCTTTCGGACTATGAGCGCTGGTTCGCCGAGCGTGCGGGTGCGGAGCCCCTCGCCAACGGGGCGGCGCCGCCGCCGATGTTCACGCCCTTTAAGGCGCGTGGCCTTACCCTTCACAACCGGGTGGTGGTCTCGCCGATGGCCATGTATTCCGCCGTCGACGGCGCCCCGACCGATTTCCACCTGGTCCACCTCGGCGCCCGGGCGATGGGCGGCGCGGCCCTGGTCTTTCCAGAAATGATCTGTGTCTCGCCGGACGCGCGCATCACGCCCGGCTGCGCTGGACTTTGGAATGACGAACAGTCCGCCGGCTGGCGGCGCATTGTAGATTTCGTCCATAGGGAGACCCCCGCCAAGATCGGACTGCAGCTTGGCCATGCCGGGCGCAAAGGCGCGACGCGCGTCGCCTGGGAGGGTATTGACGAGCCCGTTGAGCAAGGCGGCTGGCCGCTCATCTCGGCCTCGCCCATCCCTTATCTTCCCCACTCGGTACCGCCAAGGGAGATGACGCGCGAAGACATGGACCTGGTCCTTGAGGCGTTTGTCGCAGCCACGCGCCGCGGCGCGGAGATCGGCTTTGACATCCTCGAACTGCACGCCGCCCACGGCTATCTGCTGTCGAGTTTCCTGTCGCCCCTGACCAATCATCGGACCGACGCCTATGGCGGCGGCCACGAGAACCGGGCCCGATTCCCGCTCGAGGTGTTCTGCGCCATGCGGGCCGCCTGGCCGCAGGCGCGGCCGATGTCCGTGCGTCTGTCGGTCACCGACTGGAGCGAAGGGGGCAATACCCCCGAGGATGCGGCGATTTTTGCGGACCAGTTCAAAGCCGCCGGCGCCGATCTGATCGACTGCTCGTCTGGACAGGTCGTCTGCGACGATCACCCGGTCTACGGCCGGCTCTATCAGACCCCGTTCTCAGACAAGATCCGCAACGAGATTGGGGTGTCGACCATCGCCGTCGGGGCGATCTCGGAAGCTGACCACGTCAATTCGATCATCGCCGCCGGCAGAGCAGACCTCTGCGCGGTGGCAAGACCGCATCTGGCCGACCCTTCGTTCGTTCTTCACGAGGCCGCACGGATTGGGATCGACGCTGTGGCCTGGCCGCGCCAATACGCGTCGGCCAAGGCGCAATATCAAAGCAATCTGGCGCGGGCCGGACCTGTGACCAGCAAGGGCGCGCCTTAGTGGCGCGCCGGGCTCTCATCACCGGCGCCGGCACGGGGATCGGCCGGGCCGCCGCTCTAGCCCTCTCGGGCGCAGGCTACCGCGTGGGCCTTGCGGGGCGGCGGTCAGAGCCCTTGGGCGCGACCCATGCCGAAATCGCCGCCCGGGGCGGAGACAGCGCTATCTATCCCGGGTTCGATGTCGCCGACCCGGAGGGCGCGACCCAAGGCGTGCGGCGCGTGCTTGAGGACGGAGACGTCGACGTCCTGGTCAACTGCGCCGGCGCGGCGCCGTCAGCGTCGTTCGAGACAACGACGCTTGAGCTCTGGACAGCGACCCTGGCGGTCAACCTG